>Ga0315338_1003457_pt1 | contig 13712 bp, 9 predicted proteins | sample ASW8metaG_FD_204518 | JGI IMG/M metagenome (GOLD analysis project Ga0315338, IMG submission 204518) | Ammonia-oxidizing marine archaeal communities from Monterey Bay, California, United States - ASW #8 | ecosystem: Environmental > Aquatic > Marine > Coastal | place: USA: California | collected... | reverse complement strand
CCTTCCAGGGCGTACTGGTAAAGGAAAAAGATCTAAAGAACACAACATATCGGTTCACATTGGAGAACGGGAGCGTTGTGGAAGCAAAGGGCGACGATGAAATTTCGTATGACGGTGAGATACATACTGCGGCGAACCTCTTTGATGCTCTAAAAGAAGGGTATTACGGGAAACTTTAATTTCATGGAAGACGGTACACAGAAGGCTTTTAGAAATATCAAGCGAGATAAGGTGGGTTTCTGGAGGGCTGAGGCTGGTGGCTTGAAATGGCTGAGGCCTGTTCAAAAGGGGACTCGACAACCAACGCCATATAAATTATGGAGACTGAGACAACGGGAAGATTAGTAATGTCGCGTATAGAGGTGGAAGACAAAATAGTGGAGTACAGCGTCACGCAAGATGAGGCAGGCGCTGACTTAGCGTCGACGCCACTACCGGCATCGGAGAAGGGTTTTGAGGAAGCGAAAGTCATCCGGATGCACGAGAAGCTTGAGCGTCCGGAGATGCTTATTGGGTCTACCTATAAGGTGAAAACACCTGTAGCCGAACATGCGATGTACGTAACAATCAACGATATCGTTCTCAACGAAGGCACTGAATACGAGAAGCGGCGACCATTCGAGATCTTTATCAACTCGAAAAACCTGGACCACTATCAGTGGATCGTTGCTTTGACTCGAATTATGTCCGCTGTATTCCGTAAAGGTGGTGACGTTACGTTTCTCGTTGAAGAGCTTAAGGAGGTATTTGATCCGCGGGGAGGCTATTGGCAACCTGGAGGGGTATTCATGCCTTCCATTATCGCGGAACTCGGGTATATCGTAGAACGTCACCTCATTGAAATTGGGCTTCTAAAGCCGTCAGAACCTAATGAAGAACAGAAAAAAATAATTGAAGGAAAGCGAGCTGAGTTTAAAGCTCGCGATGGTCAAAAGGATGCTTTTGCAGAGAACAAATTTCCGAAGGGAGCGCAACTTTGTGGTAAGTGCAACACAGCAGCAAGTGTGATGTTGGATGGTTGTCTGACTTGTTTGAACTGTGGGTACTCCAAATGCGGGTGATGTTAGCGTGAGCAGTCAATATCTGCCATTTTAGTATTTTATTGGTCTGCCGTTGGTCCGCCTTTAACCGTTTAAAGTAGGGCGGGCCTTTTTTTCGTAAGCATTTTCCAGGTAAATCTCTAGGAATTCCGCGTGCGGAAAACGTAGAATGAGAAGGTTCTTTCTGTAAGAGCGGCAACTCTGTGACACTTTATATCCCTGATTTTTCATCTCTACGAATCCTAGTTGCTGGTGATGCGATGCTAGACGAGTACTGCTTCGGGGACACGGGGCGTATATCACCAGAAGCACCAGTACCTGTGGTCAAAACTAACAGAATCGAGCAGAGGCCAGGGGGTGCCGCTAACGTTGCGCATAACATTGCTGCACTAGGATCCTCCACCCATCTGGCGGCAGTAGTGGGGGCAGATATTCATGGGAAGAAATTGGCAGAACTTCTCGCCACCAGCAATGTGGAGTGCCATTTTCTCCAGACTAGCGATGCCCCGACTATTCATAAGCTGCGGGTTTTATCTCGCAATCAACAACTCATTCGGCTAGATTCTGAAGAAGTTTTTATTAGTTATGGAGAGGCTTTCGCCAAGCTGTTTGCAGGTTTGTTGGCTGATAAAAATGTGGTTGTGTTATCCGATTATGGTAAAGGTTCGCTTAGTCAAGTTGAGCAACTAATTGCCTCATCGAACGCCGCAGCGGTTCCTGTCTTGGTTGACCCTAAGGGTTCGGAGTTTTACCGATATAAAGGTGCGACCGTTTTGACGCCAAACGAGGTTGAGTTTGCATCCGTAGTTGGAAGCTGGAGCACGGAAGATGGGTTTCTTTCGCTGGGGGGAACCTTGCGGGATGATCTTGATTTGGAAGCACTACTCGTAACCCGGGGGGAGAAAGGCCTAACTTTATTTGCACGGGGGGAGCAAGCTGTGTCCTTCCCCGCAGAGGCGCGTGAAGTGTTCGATGTCACGGGTGCTGGAGATACAGTTATCGGTTTAATGGCTGCTGGTATCGGTTGTGGATTAAACCTTGAAGAGGCGGCGGCTCTTGCGAATCTTGGCGCTGGGCTGGTCGTGCGCAAAATTGGTGTCGCGAGTGTCAGTACGTCGGAGATTAGAATGGCACTACATCGCAAGGGGACCGGTGGTTGGGGTCTTGTGAGCGCCGATGAGCTAGAGCCGTTAGTAAAGGAGGCTCAAACATGCGGCGAGCGTGTTGTCATGACGAATGGGTGTTTTGATATCCTCCATGCTGGGCACGTAAGTTATTTGGAGGAAGCGAAGGAACTCGGTGATCGCCTGATCGTGGCGGTCAACGATGACGATTCTGTTACGCGGCTGAAAGGTAATTCACGACCTATTAATTCGCTTGCGGATCGAATGACGGTGCTTGCCGGCCTGGCGGCTGTCGACTGGGTCGTGGCCTTTTCGGCGGATACGCCTGAGGAGCTAGTATCAAGACTTTTGCCGGATGTCTTGGTTAAAGGTGGAGACTATCAAGTCGACGAGATTGTCGGCGGTAAGGCCGTTATTCAAAATGGCGGTGAAGTACGAATTCTCAACCTAAAGGAAGGTTTGTCTACGAGCGCGATGATCGAATCAATCCGTAAAACTTAACTTTAAGTTATCCTTCCAGCCAACCATTGATTTCCTCAAAATCTCTGACATTTAAGCTTCCAGCCGCTAGCTTGAGTCGCAAGACGTTCAGAATGTAGTCATATCGACTTCTGGCATAAGCGGTTTCCGCTTGTCTTAGATTGTTTTGAGACACGAGTACGTCGACCGTTGTTCTGGTACCTACTTCGAATCCTGCTTCGGTTGCTAGTAACGCAGTCTGTGATGATTCGACGGCTTGACGGAGAGCTCTGACCCGAGAAATTTCGGAGATAACGCTCAAATAGGCGTCTCGCGTCTCGCGTTCTGTGGCTCGTGCAACTTGTTCTAGTGCTTCTAGTGAAGCGCGGTGTACATAAACAGATTGTTGGATCCGGGATGAATTAAACCCACCCGAATAAAGCGGAATACTGAAGCTAAGCGCTACTCCATAGCTTTCGGAGGCGCTACGTGAAGGGGTTTCGAGAAGGGGACAAGGTCCGCTCACGTAGCATGGCGCATTATTGACTAAATTATTAATCCGAGTGGTTCTGTTACCTGATTCGCCGAGGGTTGCTGACAGACTTAAAGTAGGCAACCGAACGCTGCGTTCGATAGCAACGTCGTCAAGAGAAATGTCAGAAGCTATCCGACTCGAAATCAATGGTAGATTCTGATCCAGTGCGGTTTGGACCCAGGCCTCGGCATTAGCGGGGTCGGGGCGAAGTAGAGGGATCTCCTCAGCAGGCCCTGCGAGGTCTACAACCGATACGCCAATAATTTCACGCAGGAATTCTTGCGTGGTAGCAAGGTTTTGTCGGGCTCCTATCTCCGCGGCGATGGCCTGATCGAATCCGGCTTGCGCTTCCTGCACATCGGTGACAGCGATAAGCCCGACCTCGAAACGGCGTTCCGCCTGTTCCAACTGGCGACCAATGGCCTCCCGAGCTGCTACCTCGGACGCTAGTGTGTCCTCTGCAGCCAAAACCAGGAAGTATGTCGTCGCAACTCGAACAAGCAAGTCCTGACGGGCAACTTGGTAGTCTGTTTCGGCCTGGGCGAGATGTTTGTCGGCCTGCTTCAGGGTCAAAAACTGACCCCAATCAAATACGGTCTGTGTCAACCTAACGTTGAAATTTGAGCCGTTTCGGTCCACTTCAGTACTGATGATGTTCAGATCCGGTTCCCCGGTCGCGAAACTAGTAGGACGGTTAGGATCTTTTGAATCTTGAGACGTTGAGCCTGCTGAAAAAGTTAACCATGGCAGTATCGCACTACGTGCTTGAGGCTTTATTTCTAATCTCGCAAGGTAATTCGCTTCAGCCCCACGCATGATCGGGTCGTATTCCAAAGCGCTCTGATAAATATCTAACAAATCCTCCGCTACTGTCTGCGAAGCTGCGCATGTGAGCAAACTAATTAAGATGCATAAGTGATTTATGTAGTGACTCATGGTGTACCTACCATTTAGTTAGTTATATTAACTTGGACTCTAAACTGGAGAACAGGAGCTACTCAGGTATCAAAAATTGGCTCGGTTTGTGTTTTATCCATAAACCAACTCGTTGGTAATAAGTCTTCCAGGATTAAGTAGAGACTCGGGACCAGAAATAGGGTCATCATAGTGGCGAATAGCACACCCCAGCCCAGGGAAATGGCCATGGGGACAACGAAAGCTGTATTTGGATTATTAGATAACATCAGGGGAACTAAGCCCACAAAAGTGGTTAAAGAGGTAAGCAAAATAGGTCGAAATCTGACGATACCAGCACGCACTGTTGCCTCGTTGATCGATACGCCCCGTCTGCGCAATCTGTTGATGTAATGCACCATAACCAAGCTTGCGTTTACAACTACACCCGAAAGGGCGATCGTGCCTAACACTGAAGCTAAAACCACCGGCCAACCCATAATTAGATGTCCCAATAAGGCACCGACAGCTCCAAATGGGATCACGCTCATGATTATAAGAGGCTGGACATAAGACTTAAGTGGAACTGCAAGCAACGAAAACATAACCATAAGGGCCAGGGGTATGAGCGACGCAAGCCCTGAAAATGCTTCAATACCTTCCTCGTGCTCCCCTCCTAAGTAATAGCTCATTCCTCGATAGCCCGACAGGATAAATGGCAGAACCTCAGTCTCCAGTGTGTCGAGTATCGCCTCAGGGGTCGTCACGCTGCGATCTACGTCTGCCGTTACGGTGATTACTCGTTGGCGATCAACGCGCCTTATGGTGGAAAAACCCGTACCGAAATCAACTTCGGCTACAGCGGCAAAAGGCACCTCAGAACCAGCAGCAGTTCGAATACGCATGTCTTCAAGATCCCCTAGGGATCTTCTCTCCAGTTCGGGATAGCGAACCATAGCCCTGATGTCTTCCGTGCCGCGCTGTATCCGCTGAGCCTCTTCACCATAAAATGCTTGGCGAACTTGTCGTGCTAAGTCGTTTAGTGTCAGACTCAGATGGCGTGCCTCGGGGCGCAATGACAGTCTTGCTTCCTGTTTGCCAGAGCGAAAAGAATCTGAAATATCGGCAACGCCGTTGAATCTACTCAGTTCAGCCCGGATCCGCGCAGCAGCCTCACCTAGCTCATCTACATCGCGACCTCTAAGATTTATAGATATCGCGTCCCCAGTATTAAACGCAACTGCGGAATATCTGAGTTCCACGGCATCCGCGACTGGACCCACTAGCTCACGCCACCGTGATGCAACTTCCAAAGAACCAACGTCGCGTTCAGCGACTGGAACCAGAGCCATAGACACTTCAGCGAGGTGACTGGCACCTGGCATTAAAAAGGATGGTCTCGGCCCACCTCCACTTCGTCCGGCAGCCCTTCCTATCGAAGTGAGAATGTGAATAACAGCACTAGGGTCGTCCGGGTTCTCATTATCTAGCTGGGCCTTCAACTGTAGTGCTGCCTGTTCGATTTGCTCTGTCGCGCGCACAGTTTCTTCAACAGGAATTCCTTCGGGCATACTAAGACTCGCATAAATGCGGTTGCCCTCAATGGGAGGCATAAACTGAAAATTGATACGCCCACTGAAGAACATCGCTAGCATTAGGATTGTTATGCCTACCCCAGTAGTCAATGGCACGTAGCGCCATTGTTGCAAAACTTTTTTTAAAAACTCGCCGTATTGTTGCTCGGCAAAACGTTCTAAGCCTTCTCCTAACCGGCTTTGAAACTGAATCCACTTCGTAAAAAAATATTTTTGTTTGTTAGGGTCTCTCTCTCTTTTTCGATGGGCGAGGTGCGAAGGTAAAATTAATAAACACTCAATGACACTGAATATCAGACAGATAACAACAATTTTGCCGATAATGGAAAAAAATGCTCCCATACGTCCTGGTGTAAAAATGAGAGGGATAAAAGCTGCCATACTGGTTAGCACCCCAAATACCACCGGGACCAACATTTCGTAAGTACCATTGATTGCCGCGGTACGCTGATTTTCTCCACTACGTTCATGAGCGTAGACACGCTCTCCTACTACGATGGCGTCATCCACGACGATGCCGAGTACTAGCATAAATCCTGCGGTGGCAAGTAAGCTCATCGTGATGCCAAAGAAATCGAACGTCATGATTCCACCCAGCAACGCAATCGGAATACCTGCAGCCACCCACATCGCTAACCGGAATTGGAGAGGCAGAGCAAGCGCTAACAGGACCAGCACCAGTCCTCCCAGGGCTACACCAAGTATTGTGTACAGTGCCTCGCTCACATCTTCAGATTCATCAAGCCAAACAGACAACTCGATGCCCTCAGGTACCTGGCGCCGAGCGTCTTCAAGGTAAGCCTTGCTTCTCTCCGAGACAGTCTTCCCGTCTTCACTTGCGATCCGATACACCTTAACCATTGCAGCTGGTGTACCATTCAGCCGTACCCGCAGATCACCTTCTTCAAAGCCATCAACCACCTGAGCAATCTCTCCAAGAGTGACCGACGTACCGTCTGACCGAGTTACAATGACAATGCGTTCGAATTCACTACCCAAATAAGCTTGTCCCTTCGTTCGTAGTAAAATTTCGCCACCCTCGGCCTTGATCGAACCACCCGGTAGATCAAGAGAAGAGCGTCTTACTGCGTCCGCCACTGCTTGTAACGTGAGCCCATAGCGGCGCAACGTTTGTTCTGATACCTCGATAGAAATCTCGTCTGGACGCACGTATTCCACGGCTACTTGAGAGATCCCCTCTATGGCGACAAGATCCTCCCTCATATCCACTGCTAGTTGTTTGAGAGTGCGTTCATCTGCCTCTCCTGAAATTACAATATGGAGCACTTCATTTAGGATCGTCAGTTCGGAAATAATTGGCCGTTCTGTTTCTTCTGGAAACGTATTAATGCTGTCGACTTTGCTTTTTATTTCGTTCAGTGCTTGTACTGTGTCGTATCCAATTTCAATTTCCAGAGTTACAATACAATTTCCTTCGTTAGCTCTAGACGTCATTCTAAAAATGCTCTCCGCACTTTCCAGTGCTTCCTCGATGCGAGAGCAAACGCCTTCTTCCACTTCCTCAGGTGCAGCGCCTAGATATGGGACGCTGACCTGCACAACTCCTAATTCAACATCAGGAAACTCCTCTTGGTTAAGTTGCGTTAGCGCCACCAGGCCGCCTGCGACCAAAATCACCATAAGCAAGTTCGATGCAACTGGATTGTCGATGAACCAAGCAATAACAGATTTCATCAAGTCTTATCTCTCTGTTATGTCAGGATAGACTGGGCTAACTAACATGCCACTTACTACTGTTTGTAAAGGTGAGATACAAACCACTTCGGCCTCATTCAGCCCCTCAATAATGTAAACTTCATCACGGTAGACTCGTAGAATCTCGACCGCGCGGTACTGAAGCCGATTATCTTTGTCTACCACAAGGACTTGGCTGTCATTTCGTAGTGCCGAACGAGGTAAAACGATGACGTTGTCTACTAAACGGCCTTCAATATCGGCCTGCACAAACAAACCAACCGGTGGAGGTATCTTGTCACCGTCTTCGCTTGCTCGAATACGAGCGACCGCGTGTACCATACGACTGGTGGCGTCTATCTCAGCTTCAGTGCGAACAATCCTCCCAAGCCATTGTTGCTCTGCCCCGGCAAAGCTAGCAGAGAGAGTAACTATAGGAGCGTCCGCCTCGTCCAACTCGCCTCGTTGCGTGAGAGGGACGCTGAGATATGCTAATTGACTGTCTGCAATGGGAAGACGCACTTCCACATAATCTGATCCGTAGATACTCGCGACTGATACACCACGACTCACAAACTGGCCCGCATCTACACGCTCATTTCTTACAAGTCCTGTAAAGGGAGCTCGTATCTGTGTTCGTGCCAGATCTCGTTCTGCCTGCTCCAAAACCACGCGCGCATCACGAAGTGTCGCCTCCGCTACATTTGCTGCCCTAATAGCATTCTCCAAATCTGCCTGGCTGATAAGTTGCTGTGTATCCAATTCGATTGAGCGAGTTAGATTGAATTGGGCTAGTTGATTCTCTGCCTCTGCTCGACTGATACTCGCTTCGGCCCGATCAACGGAGTTTTGGTAGTCACGATCGTCTACGCTGAGAAGTAGCTCTCCCTGCTCAAAATACCCCCCTGAAACCAGATTTGGGGAAACCCAAACAACCGTGCCTGAAACCTCAGGAACTAGATCCGTTTCTGTTCTTGGCGCAACCGCACCTTGAGCATGTACCTCCATACGGATCATTTTTGGACGAACTTTGACTACACGAACTGCTGTCGGTACAGGGTCTGGCTGGGCCGGTTGTAACCGCTGACTGGTGGCCAGCAATATAGCTGCTCCCAAAAAAGCAACCGCCAAAATCACAATTGGCACTACGGCTCTGGCTTTCATGTCGATTCCCTGTTATTTGGTCATCGGTGCCTCTAAGAGATTGAACGAGGCTGCCCCTAATTCTAATACCGTGGGATGGAAGAATCGATTTCCTGTGACCAGGCATCGATTCCTCCCGTGAGATTAAAAACACGATTGAACCCTGATGCCAATAAGAATTCCAAAACACGCCTACTGCGCCCTCCACTGTGGCACATTACAACTACGGTCATATCATGGTTTAGTTCATGTAAGCGACTGGGGATTTCCATCATCGGAATCTTTAGGGTGCGAGGTATAGAAGCGATAGAAATTTCCGGGGCTTCCCGAACGTCCAGTAAAGTAACGCTATCACGTTTATCTTCAGGCCAACGAATGCAAAATTCAGTGGGAGATAGCTCTAGGGTATTTGGCATAACAAATTTAGAGCACGAAAAGTTCAGACTCTGTTGTGTTTAATAGCGGAGGGACTACGGTTTCGAACAAACTTTCACGAGTACATTCCTCATTGCTTGGCGCAGTAATTAAAAGAGCTTCCATTACAGGTGCCCGACCAACTATTGCGAAAAGTTTGCCTCCAGGACGTAGCATTTGGATAAAGTGGTTGTCGAGTTCAGGAATGGAGCCCGTGACAGCAATAGCATCAAATTGCATTGTCTCGCTCAGATTAAACACATCTTCGGTACGTAACTCGGCATTCTTAATGTTGATTTGATCGAGTTTTTTGCGAGCATCTGCCGTGAAATCTGGAAAAATATCAACGCTTAATACACTATCTGATAAGTTTGCAAGACAAGCTGTCAGGAAGCCGCTGCCTGTACCGACCTCTAGAACAAAATCTTCAGGTTTTAGCTCAAGAGATTGGAGGAGTCGTCCTTCAAGCATTGGAGGCATCATTTGCTGAGAGTGGGCCAGTGGAATTTTCATGTCTGCAAAAGCTAGATCGCGATAAACTTTTGGTACAAAGAGTTCGCGCTGCGTTTGGCCGAGAACACCTAGGATACGGTCATCTAGGACCTCCCAGGTACGGATCTGTTGCCCGAGCATCTGTGCTCTTGCGTTCTCAATATCCATTAGATATTTTGCAAATGATTTGTCCTAGTGGCCTACAGTAGAGGCACTGATAATAGGGCCACGATGTTAATAATTTTGATGAGAGGGTTGATGGCTGGACCAGCGGTATCTTTGTACGGATCACCCACAGTATCCCCTGTAACAGCAGCCTTGTGTGCCTCCGAGCCCTTGCCCCCAAGGTTGCCGTCCTCAATATATTTTTTCGCGTTATCCCAGGCACCTCCACCTGTCGTCATTGAGATCGCAACAAATAAACCGGTTACGATGGTGCCAAGCAACAAGCCGCCTAATGCTTCCGGTCCGAGCAACTGGCCCACGATGATCGGTACCAGTACGGGAAGGAGTGAAGGAATAATCATTTCTTTGATGGCCGCTTTTGTCAGTAGGTCGACAGCAGTGGAGTAGTCAGGTTTGGTAGTACCTTCCATTATCCCGGCGATTTCTCTGAACTGCCTCCTTACTTCTTCCACGACCGATCCGGCTGCACGTCCCACAGCCTCCATAGCTAACGCGCCGAAAAGAAATGGGACGAGTCCTCCGATGAAGAGTCCAATGATGACTCTGTGATCAGACAGATCAAACCGCAGTGCATCAAAGCCAGCTTCCTCAAGGCTGTGAGTATAGTCAGAGAAGAGTACAAGGGCGGCCAGACCGGCGGAACCAATGGCATAACCTTTTGTTACTGCCTTTGTCGTGTTCCCAACCGCATCTAGCGCATCAGTTACTTTTCGTACATCAGCGGGTAGCTCCGCCATTTCAGCGATACCCCCAGCGTTGTCAGTGATGGGGCCGAACGCATCAAGAGCAACAATCATCCCAGTCATGGATAACATGCTGGTTGCTGCAATAGCGATTCCGTATAGCCCTGCTAGTTCAAAGGCGCCCCAGATTGACGCGCAGACCGCAATTACTGGCCAGGCTGTGGCCTTCATCGAAACACCGAGTCCCGCGATTATGTTAGTTGCATGACCCGTTTTAGACGCACGCGCAATCCTCTTAACTGGCTCAAATTCTGTGCCAGTGTAGTACTCGGTTATGAAAACCATGGCGGCAGTCAACACGAGGCCTATCAAAGCCGCAAAATAGAGGGTTGTAGCGTCTTCACCCATGAGCATATTTGTAATTGGATAAAAAGCTATCGCGGCTAAAATGCCTGAGACAATGACGCCTTTGTAGAGTGCTCTCATTATCTTGCCGCTACTTGTGCTTACAAAAAATGTTCCGACAATAGAGGCGATAATGGATACCCCGCCAAGAACCATCGGGTAGAGCACTGCGTTTGCTCCCAGTGAGGCGGCAGTCAGTCCACCCAAGAGCATGGTGGCAATGAGAGTTACCGCATACGTCTCAAAAAGATCTGCAGCCATACCGGCACAGTCACCTACGTTATCTCCAACGTTGTCTGCAATGACAGCCGGATTACGGGGGTCATCTTCCGGAATACCCGCTTCTACTTTGCCTACTAAATCAGCACCGACGTCCGCGCCCTTTGTAAAGATGCCTCCGCCTAAACGGGCAAAAATTGAAATCAGAGAACCACCAAATGCTAGACCTATCAAGGCTTTTAGAATGTCCGCTTCTTCCATTCCCATGGCTTGAAGGATTGCGTAGTAACCGGCCACGCCCAGAAGTCCGAGACCGACGACCAGCAACCCAGTGATAGCACCACCACGAAAAGCAATTTGCAGGGCGGGGTTCACTCCCTGAGTAGCGGCTTCAGCTGTCCGCACATTTGCTCGAACAGAAACGAACATCCCTATGTAGCCTGCTAGCGCGGAAAATATGGCTCCAATTCCAAAGCCGATGGCTGTACCCCAATCAATTGCAATTCCTAGGACGATGAACAGTAAAACTCCGACGCTACCAATAGTTAAATACTGTCGGTCCATGTACGCTTTGGCGCCTTCTTGTATTGCCGATGCAATTTCCTGCATGCGTTCATTGCCTGATGAGCGACCAAGTACCCAAGTAATAGAGACCATGCCGTACAGCACAGCTAATAGTGAAGCACCTAAAGAGAACCAAAGCGCAATTTCCGGATTCATTCCGTTTCCTCCTAACTCATCCGTATCTAAAATTCGCAGCACCGACGTTTGATCGACATCCGATCTGTACGGAGGCGACAGAGAAATTTACCCATGAACGAACCCACAAGTACTCACGGCCAGAAAATGACCTGGATGTTATGAAGTGCATTGTGTTTGGTTCGGACCTATTTTGTTAAGTCTCTCGACCTTTCACAGTGCCTGTGAAAGGCGCGCTATCTTAGCATAAAGCGATTCCCCAACCTCGGTGTGACAGTAACATTGCGTAACTCAGCATAGTAGGGAAGACCCTTACGGTACGGTGGGTAATCTTCTCCCCGTATCAGTGGTTCAAGGTAGCGGCGGCAGGGCTTTGTTATGGAGAATCCATCTCGACTGATAAACGTTCGAGGCATCATCTTTTCTTTGTTTGCGACGCGCTTGAGCGGTATTTGGTCGATTGTCCATCGGTAAGGTGTATTCGAGGTGCGGACGATAATTGGCATAATTGCGTTCTGTCCTTTGAGCGCAAATTCAACAGCTTTTTGACCAACAGCGTACGCTTGCTCAACATCAACTTTTGAAGCGATGTGTCTAGCTGAACGCTGCAAGTAGTCTGCGATTGCGTAATGATATTTAAAGCCTAGGTTATCCCGTATCAAAGTTGCTACTGTAGAGGCAACACCCCCCAACTGCGCATGTCCAAAAGCATCTCGAGTTCCTGCCTCGGCAAGAAATCGGCCGTCTGCATAGCGAGCACCCTCAGAAACCACAATTACGCAATACTCGTAACGATCCACGCACTCGTTTACTCGAGACAAAAATCGTTTTTCGTCAAACGGGATTTCTGGAAAGAGAATGATATGAGGCGCTTCACTGCGGCCTTGCCCGGCGAGACCTCCCGCAGCAGCTATCCATCCCGCGTGTCGTCCCATGACTTCCAGAATAAAAACCTTGGTGGATGTTTTTGCCATGGAGGCGACATCCAATGCTGCTTCTCGCGTCGATATTGCAACGTATTTCGCCACTGAGCCAAAACCTGGGCAGTTGTCTGTCACAGGTAGGTCATTGTCGACGGTTTTTGGGATACCCACGCAGGTTACGGGGAAGCCTAGCTTATTTCCGATCTGAGAAACTTTCTGGGCGGTATCCATGGAGTCCCCACCGCCGTTATAGAAAAGATAACCAATATTGTGGGCCTTAAATACGTCAATCAAGCGCTCGTATTCTGCGCGGTTCTCCTCTAGTCCCTTCAGTTTGTAGCGTGCAGATCCGAACGCCCCTCCTGGTGTGTGTCGTAGTGCCGCGATTGTTCGTGCAGATTCCTTGCTTGTATCAATCATGTCTTCCGTGAGCGCGCCGATAATCCCATTTCGGCCGGCAAAAATCTTTCCAATATCTCCCTTCCGTTTCCGAGCAGTTTCTAAAACACCACAAGCTGTGGCGTTAATAACAGCGGTTACGCCACCAGATTGGGCATAAAATCCGTTCCTTTTCACGATACCTCCTGGTAGTCAATTCCACTCAATTGGTATAGCAGGATACCAAACAGATGACTCGGTTTGACCATACGCGTTTGCCAAGCTAGCTTTAAGCGCTATACGTTATGAGCAAAGCTCCCAGAGTACCAATTATGCGAATCATTTTGCTTGGGGCACCGGGGTCAGGAAAGGGGACCCAAGCTCAGCGCCTGCAGAAGGATTTAGGGCTCCCTCAGATTTCCACGGGCGATCTGTTGCGCAAGGCGGCTGTCTCTGGCTCGGAGTTTGGACTCCAGGCCAAAATGGCTATGGATGCGGGTGAGCTTGTCTCTAACAGTGTCGTGTTGGAGATGATGAAAGAGAGACTTAGTGCGTGCGCTGTTGGGTCTGGCTATGTGCTGGACGGTTTCCCTAGGAACCAAATTCAAGCGGAAGGTTTAGATGCAGTATTGTCGGATCTCGGTCAGACGCTTAACGCGGCCGTATTTATGGATGTCAGTCACGAAGTCCTGATGAAGCGATTGACGGGTCGGCGTACATGTTCAAAAACTGGGAAGCTGCTGAATATTCACTTTTCTTCCCAACAGGATCTAGATGAGTGTATTGAAGCCGGTGGTACATTGATTCGACGTGACGATGATAATGAGG
>Ga0315338_1003455_pt1 | contig 13719 bp, 14 predicted proteins | sample ASW8metaG_FD_204518 | JGI IMG/M metagenome (GOLD analysis project Ga0315338, IMG submission 204518) | Ammonia-oxidizing marine archaeal communities from Monterey Bay, California, United States - ASW #8 | ecosystem: Environmental > Aquatic > Marine > Coastal | place: USA: California | collected... | reverse complement strand
CCCGGCTCGGCGGATGGACCGGCTACTACGGCAAGCCCGGCCCCGTCGTCATGCTCAGAGGCCTCCACCAATTCAGAGCAGTCCAGCACGGATGGGTCCTCGCTCAACATGTGTGAATCTCGTAGGGGCTTAACCCGAGGGTCCATGCTCAATCGCAGGCGCAACGGTCTGGGTGGATTCTCGGGTCAAGCCCGAGAACGACAATTGAGCCTACTCTGCCGCGGACTTCATCGCTTGCAGCGCTTCCACATACATGTCGAGCACCGCTTCCAATGACCGGCTCTCGTCGACTGTCTCGCGGGTTTCGGCGGCGATCGGGGTGCGGTCGGCCAGCGCCATGATATCGGCCGCGCCCTCGTGGAACTTGGGCGTCACGCCGGCGTCGGCGAAGGTTTGCGCGATCTCGTGCATTTCACCGAGCCAGCGGCCGGCGTCGAGCGGGATGCGCGGGACCTTGGCTTCCATGGCGGCGCGCATCGCCGGATTGCTCGCGCCGATCTCCTCCAGATAAACGTCCGTCAGGCCCAGCGCATGCGCCGCGGTCAGGGTCGCGGCGTGCAGCGAGAACGTGCCCTTGGTGGCGCTGGCATAGACCATCTTCATCGCCGAGGCGCGGCCGATTTCCGGGCCGAGCGGCCGAACGATCACGCCCTTGCCATGGAGCGCCTCCATTGGCGCGGTATCGGGGCCGCTGACATAGAACCGCGTGCCGCCCTTCGCCTTGACCGGGTTCGATCCGATGATGCCGGCGTCGATATAGGCTGCGCCGGCCCGTTCGATTTCAGCACCGGCCCGTTTCGACGTCGCGGGGGATATCGCGTTGCAGTCGGCATAGGGCGGCCGCGCTCCCGTGGCGATCATCGCGTCGGCGACGACCTTGGCCTGGACCACCGCCGATTCCGGCGGCAGGATCGAGAGGATCAGGTCAGCCTGCTGGACCACTGCTTCAAACGATCCCAGATCCTCAAGCTGCGCCGTCTCGGCCAGGCCGCGAGTCCGCGCGCTGCGTCCTTCGAGGTTGGTCACCACGCGAAACCCGTGTTCGCGGAAGGCGATCGCGCAGCCATGCCCCATATCGCCGGGCATCAATATCGCGACGGTCTCGATCGGCATAGGGAGTCTCCTGCGGCTAACGGGCCTAAATCTAGTTCGAACGGCTAATCCGCGGTCCCGAATGTTTCGACGTGGCGCGCCATCTGCTCCTCGTAGCCCCTCTGATATCCGGCATAGGCCGTCTCGTGCGCGGCCATCGCCGCCTCGGAAGACATCTCGCGGGGATCGGGCTCCGGCTCGAAATGGCCGTAGCGGTCTTCGCCCCGGACCAGGGTCGCCGGCATCGGCACGGACCCGACATGGCGGACATGCGCCGGAATGTAGCTGATGCCGAACCCGATGCGGCGGTCGTCCGACCGGTTCGGACCGGACTGGTGCATCACGCGCGTATGATGGCAGGAGAAGGATCCTGCCGGCACCGGCACCAGGATCCCTCCCGCCTCATCGAACGGTTCGACGACGGTCTGGCTGGCGTGGTTGATGCTGTTCGGCGACGTCCTGGCGGCGTGGCGGAGTTGGCCCCAATCCGAGCTGCCGGGCAGGAATTCCATGCAGCCGGCCTCCTCCGAGGCTTCGGACAACGCCACCCAGCCGCTTACATGTTCCTGTGGGTCAAGGCCGAAATAAGTCGAATCCTGATGCCAGGCGGTAATCCCGTCGGTGCCAGCCTCCTTGATGAAGAAGGTCGCGTTGAAGATCAGGATATCGGGGCCGATCAGATCCTCGATCACGTCCAGGATGGCCGGATGGCGGACCAGTTCGGCCGCCCAGGGATAGCGGACATGCAGCTTGCGCGCCTGTATCGGCGGCAGCGCCGTACCGAACGCGGCCTCGTGTGCTTCGAGGGCCGCGCGGCACCGCGCGGTTTCTTCAGGCGAAAGGGCTGGCTGCGCCGCAAGAAAGCCATCGCGCCGATAACCCGCCACCTGCTCGTTCGTTAGCGTCTTCAATTTCGTATCCTCGAAGATTGAAGCTTCATCATAGCCTCAGAGCTTCGGTATCCCCAATATCGACAGGGACCGGTTGACCGGGGCTGTCCCGTCCTGTTGACTTCCCGCCGCACTCAACCCGCATGACAGTAGTATTCGATTGGAGAAATCATGGACCCCAGGATCGTCTTCGTGACCGATTTTCCCGTCGCCGCCGACCGGGCGCGCGAGATGGCCCCGTCGGGGTTCGAGCTCACGATCGTCCCCGCGCGCAGCGCGGAGTACAACGAGGCGATGAAGGACGCCGAGTATCTCGTCGGGTTCGTCGACGGTCTGGTCGACGACGAGCTGTTCGAGACCGGTCCCAAACTGAAGCTCATCCAACTGCTCAGCGCCGGCTACGACAAGGCCAATATTCCCTCCGCGCGCAAGGCCGACGTTCCGATATGCAACAATGGCGGCGCCAATTCGGTCGCCGTGTCGGAGCATGCGCTGCTGCTGATGCTCGCCGTCTCGCGGCAACTCGTCTATCAGCACCGCACGGTGACGGCCGGCAACTGGCGCGGCAACAGCACGCCGGAACTACATGAACTGCGCGGCCGGTCGCTCGGCATTGTCGGGCTCGGCACGATCGGCAAGAAGACGGCCAGACTGGCCCAGGCTTTCGGGATGGAAGTTCTGTACTACGACATCGCGCGGCTGACCGAAGACCAGGAGGATTCCCTCGGCGTCCGGTTCCGGTTGCTGCGCGAGATGCTGCGCGAGGCGGACGTCATCACAGTGCACACGCCGCTAAACGACTCTACGCGGCACATGATCAGTACCGAAGAGTTTGGTCTGATGAAGGAGACCGCGATCATCGTCAACACGGCGCGCGGCCCGGTCATCGACGAGAAAGCGCTGTACGAGGCGCTCACCTCGGGCAGCATCGCGGCCGCCGGCCTCGACGTGTTCGACCAGGAACCGCCGGAGCCGGACAACCCCCTGTTCGGCCTCGACAACGTGATCCTGACGGCGCACATGGCCGGACCAACATATGAGAGCAACAAGGCGCGCGTGCGCAACGCCTTCGACAATGTGCAGCGCGTCGCACGCGGCGGTGCCCCGCTCTGGGTCATTCCGGAATTGGCGTAAGACGCAGTCATCCATGCTTACGTCAGCGGAAATCGAACGATACCAGCGGGACGGCTATGTCATCCCCTCGGGCTTTCGCCTCTCGGAGTCCGAGTTAACGCCCTTGCGCGACGCGGTCGACAAGGTACTGGCCGACAACCCCAACATTATGCCGGACAGGATGATCAACCCGCACCTCAATGGCGGGCGGCCCTATGGCGTGCGCGGCCGGGCGGCGTTCGACAGCATCGCGCGCGACCCGCGCGTCCTCAATATGGTCGAAGCGGTCATGGGACCGGACATCATCCTGTGGTTGACCCACATGTTCTGCAAGCTGCCGACAACGCCGCGCGCCGTGCCGTGGCATCAGGACGGACAATATTGGCCGATACGTCCCTGGGCGACCTGTACGGTGTGGCTGGCGCTCGACAAGGTCGACAAGGGCAACGGTGCGATGCGCGTCATCCCCGGCTCGCATACGCGTCAGGACTACCGGCACCATGAGGATGACAGCCCCGATTTGACCCTCAACCAAGTCATCGATGACGCGCAACTCGACCAAGAGGCGGTCCGCTATATCGAGTTGGAGCCGGGCCAGGCGTCGCTGCACGATGTCGGCATCGTGCACGGGTCGGCGGCAAACAGTTCCGGCCGGCGCCGCGCCGGTTTGGCGATGCGCTATATGCCCGCCACGTCCTGCCTGCACCGCGACTTCGATCTGCCGCTCAGCAAGTTCGATTGGAGCACCTTGCCAATCGAACTTCTACGGGGCGAGAACCGCCGGGACGGCAACGATTTCGCCATCGGACACGACAGCGAACGCTGGCGGGCCGCCGAGTAGGCGCCACGCAAAAGGGGCGGCCCGAAAGCCGCCCCTCCGCTTTGCTTCATAAACGTTGTGTTACGACCGTAGAGTCTGCCGATGACGGCGCATCAGCGCCAAACCGACGAGGCCGAGGCCGAGAACCGAAAACGCGGCTGGTTCCGGAACCGTACCGAACGTCACGGTAATCGGTACCACCGCGGCGAAAATCAACTCAAAGCCGCCATCGTCGCCTTCGCCCCCATCGTCGAAATCGACCAGGAAATCCATGCTGTCGAAGCACAGGCAGTCGCCCGGCTCGAAATCATCGAAGGGCAGCGGTGAAAGGATAAAGAGTTCCGAGACGAAACCCGTCGAAATTGCGTGGAACTCGAACACGCCAGGCGCTAAGACGCCACTGGAAACCGGCTCGCCGTCCAAATCGGTGAACACAGCGAAATCGACGCCGGCCGGGAAATCCGCCACTCCCGGTTCCGGTATCGGAGGACCGCCTAAAAGGCCGAACGCCGAACCGACGAGGCCGGTCATGCTGAATAAAGCGCCATCCGGGCGGGAAATCTCCAGAACATTCGGCGTATCATCAGAACAGCCCGGGCAGATGCCGAGTACCCCGCGGCCGCCACCAGGAATGGGCGCAAACCCATCGACGAAAAACGGAATATCGTCTTCGCCACTGTCGAATGTGCTGAAATCAAAACCACCTTCCGAATGGATCAAACCACCCGGCACAGGGATCGGCGTAATTCCTGCAGCAGCGGTATCGATACCCGCCGAAACGTACAATCCGGCCCCAAGAAACAGCGCCACCGCGGTACGTCCAATAAATCTAAGGTTAAACATAATGTTACTCCGAATTAATTCAGACGCGTCGTTACCCCTCCGCATCACCGGCGTCTATTGCAAATCGATACCGGCAGGAACATTTAAGCAATATTCGGACCAGCAGAAAAAATTCATAAAAAAACAATAGGTTAATATTTTTTCACACAAACACGTAAACGATGTGTAAAGAATTCCGACACCCCTGAACGCGGATATTCACTCACTGCAGTACGATTCTTAGCGGGGAATCAACGCGTTAACGGATTGTCGGCTTGCCAGCCGTCAACTGTAAAGGAATCCGACACCCAGAGCGCATGATTAGGGTGTCGAGTTTATCGCTAACACTAAATCAACGGAATTGGTCGACCCATAGTACGAGGTCGATAGGCTATATGTTTTGAAACCGAGTGACGTGAAAGTCAGCCCTACACGAAGGCAGGCGATTGCTGCGCCGTGATAGGCGCTTGAATCGGTTCGGCCTCCGGCATGGTCAATTCGTAGAACAGCGACATCGCAAGGATCATATCGACTGTTTCGCCGTCTTGCGCCAGCGGCAGGTAAATCCGCTCGAGTTCGGAGTACCCTTTCTCGTAACGGATCATGGGCTTTCCGCGCCGCCAGCTCGGCTGACCGGTCATGACCACATCCGCTAGATTCTTATGCACGCCCAGTTGGCGATTTTCATCGTCCATTCCGTCGGCAACCCAGCCATTGACCAGGCTACGGCCGGCGAATTCCTCGATCCGCGATCCGACCAACCGGCGCCAAAAACGCATTGGATCGCGATGTACGTCGATCAGCCAGACATTCGGCAACAGGTGCGGAATTTCCATGGGATCGAAATGCTGGCGGCCCGGCAATCCGCCGGCCGGCGCCATGCCGCACCAATGCCGGTACAGCGACTTGATATCTTCGTGCGCTTCGCCGTCGATCGGCATCTCATGCCCCGTCGGCGCGGTTGCCTTCCGGCTTGCCAAGTCACTCATCGCTCTCTGGCTCCTGTCGTAACAACTAACGCCGCGCTCGCAGCGGCCCGTAGCCGGGGTTCGCCTCCCGAATGCAATAAAAAATAGAGCTCAAGGCTGTTCGACACGTCACCCATTTGCACTACCCTTGTCAGTTGTTTTTTAACAATACTCATAAAATTTAAAATAAATATTGTATCCGAATTTCTATGCGCCCTTTTTTTATTTATTAATGTTTCATTAACTATTATTAATCGTTCGCGTTATATTAAGTATTATTTACCAAAAAAAAACGAACATTAACAAGTACTTTTTTTCTTTTCCATTTTTTGTTGGAGCAAGGTTGCATACGTCACGGCTCACAGAGCAGGCACCGCAGTCCTCCAAAACGCCGAAAATATTACTAATTGGGTTTGATGAGCCGCTAAGGCGCTACTGCTGAACCTGCAGCGTAACGTTCATGGACTCGGCGCTATCGCCGAACCGCATACCCGATACGGGCGCCGCGTCCCTATAGTCGAGTCCGGTCGCAACCCGGACGTAGCGTTCGTCCGGCGAAATGCCATTGGATACATCGAAACCGATCCAACCGATCCCATCGAGATGTGCTTCGGCCCAGGCATGACTCGCATCCTGATCGACGCGGTCGTTCATCATCAGATACCCGCTGACATAACGCGACGGAATACCCATCAACCGCGCGGCCGTCACGAATATCTGCGCGTGATCCTGACAAACGCCATGACCGGCATCCAAGGCCTCCTCGGCAGATGTTTCCGAATGGGTTTTCCGGACCTCGTACCGGACACGCTCGGCGATCACATGCGACAAAGCGTGCATTCGCTGGATCTGAGTTTCGAATTCCGTCCCGATTGTCTTCACGAGTTCACGAACAAGCGGTCCCGGTTTGGTAAGATCGGTCGGCCTCGTGAACAGCCAAACCGGCGTGAAGCCACCATGCTTGCCGACGACGCCGGACGTATCCGTCGTCTCGACGACCCCGTGGCAGATAAAACTTATATCGGGGCGGTCGGGTTCGATACTGACCAACGCCACTCGATTGTTATGCTGATCGTCGAATTCGAGCTCCTTGCATCCCCCTTCGATAACAATTTCCCAATTTAAGACGGTCTGTCCGGCGCGGGATTTCGGTGTCATGCGCAGTTGCTGCAGTGCATACGGCACCTGCGCGTCGTACTGGTACTGCGTGACGTGGGAAATATTCAGTCGCAAAACCGGTAATCCCTTTCGATCAATTCACCAAGCAGGTTGTTGTCCCGGATAAAGTCACCAAGGAACTCGTGCAGCCCCGATTCCAGAATCGACCCAACGGTGCAACCGTCAAGCCGCGACCGTACGCGAGCGGCCTGCCCCTGGCATTCGAGCTCTTCACCGTAATCGGCGGCAAGATATCCGAGATTGTCCATGATCTTGGCGTAACAGAAGGCGAGCGAGCGCGGCATCCGGCGGTCGAGAATGAGGAATTCGGCGATACCTGTTGGATTGATGTCACCGCCGTTGAGCCAGCGATATGCGTGGTTGGCCGAAACGCTGCGTAAAATCGTCTCCCATTGCGCATTGTCGATTTGCGATCCGACGAGCGACACCGACGGCAGCAGCAGGTAATATTTAACGTCCAATATGCGAGCCGTGTTGTCGGCGCGCTCCATGAAGGTACCGAGACGGGCGAAATCGTATATCTCATTGCGCAGCATTGTGCCATGCAAGGCGCCTCGAACCAGCGCGCTATGCTGCCGGATACTGGCAAGAACGTCCGGCAATTCCTTCTCGCGAACCGGCCGGGCCAGGGATTTCTGCAGTGTCAGCCAACAATCGTTGGTTGCCTCCCACACTTCCCGCGTCAGTGCCGTGCGAACGAGACGCGCGTTGTTTCGAGCTGCATTGACGACCGACACGACACTGCTCGCGTTCTGCTTATCGCGTAGAAGAAAATCGATGACATTGACCGAATTGAAATCATCGTGCTGCTCGCGGAACTGATTTCGTACGCCTGCCGTCGTAACAATCGATTCCCATTCGTTGCGCGACGAGGAGGACCGCGTCAGCGCGATACGAAAACCGGCGTCGAGGAGGCGGACAGTGTTTTCGCTCCGCTCCAGGTAGCGGAACATCCAGAAAAGACCGCCTGCCGTCTTGCCGAGCATTACTCTTCCAACACCCAGGTATCTTTGGTGCCGCCGCCCTGGCTGGAATTGACGACGAGCGATCCACTCTTCAGCGCCACCCGCGTAAGCCCGCCAGGGGTAATCTCGATACTGTTCGGCGAGACCAGGACGAACGGGCGCAAATCGACATGCCGCGGCGCCAAGCCCTTCTTCGTGAGGATGGGGACCGTCGAGAGCGCCAATGTCGGTTGCGCGATATAGTTGCCGGGCCGCGCTTTCAATTTCCTTGTGAATTCGGCGAGTTCCCTTTTGCTGGCCGCCGGTCCGACCAACAACCCGTAACCGCCGGAGCCGTGCACTTCCTTCACGACCAGTTCGGACAGATGCTCTAGCACATAAGCGAGAGAGTCCGGTTCGGCGCATCGCCAAGTCGGCACGTTCTTCAGGATGGCCGTTTCACCGGTATAGAACTCGACGATCTCGTCCATGTAGGAATAGACCGCCTTGTCGTCAGCAATGCCGGTGCCGGGCGCGTTGGCGATCGTGACGCCGCCCGCGCGATAAACATCCATGATCCCAGGAACGCCCAACATTGATTCGGGCCGGAAATTGAGCGGGTCGAGATAATCGTCGTCGACGCGGCGATAGATCACGTCGATCGGTTTGTAGCCCCGGGTCGTGCGCATGGCGATCCTGCCGTCGACGACTCTCAAATCGTGACCTTCGACCAACTCCGCTCCCATCTGGTCGGCAAGGAAAGAGTGTTCGAAATATGCGGAATTATGAATTCCGGGCGTTAGCACGGCGATGACCGGTCTTCCCGTGCAAACATCGGGAGCGCATTTGACGAGTGAGCGGCGAAGCCGGTTCGGATAATCGCTCACGTTCTGGACCTGGATCCGGGCGAACAGTTCTGGAAACATCTTCAACATCGTTTCCCGGTTCTCCAGCATGTAGGAGACGCCCGACGGCGTTCGCGCATTGTCTTCCAAGACGAAGAAGTCGTTCTCTCCTGTCCGCACGAGATCGACACCGACGATATGGGTATAGACATCGCCGGGCGGTTTTACGCCGATCATTTTCGGCAGAAACGCTTCGTTCTGCGCGATCAACTCAATTGGAATCCGGCCGGCCCGCAATATCTCCTGCCGATGATAGAGATCGTGCAGGAATGCATTTATCGCGCGCACGCGCTGCTCGATGCCGCGCGCCAGCCGGGCCCACTCCCGTCCTGAAAGGATGCGCGGTACGACGTCGAACGGGATCAGCCGTTCGGCCGCTTCCTGCTGATTGTAGACATTGAAAGTGATGCCGGTGCGGCGAAAGAAGATTTCGGCTTCGGCCGCTTTCCTTCTAAGTTGCGCCGGATCCTCGTTATCGATCCATTGCCGATAATTGCCATACGGTCCGCGCGGCGTTTCACCGACGCCGAACATCTCGTCGAAAAAGCCCGCCGAACGCTCCATACGACAACATTAGAGACTTTATCCCATCAGGCAAATGGGATGCCGCCACTACACCACCAGACGCCTAATACATATGCTGCCCGCCATTGATCGAAAGCGTCGAGCCGGTGATGAACCCAGCGTCGTCGGCGACAAGGAAGGCGACACCGCGGGCAATTTCATTCGCTTCGCCAAGCCGGCCGACCGGAATCCCCGCGACGATCTTTTCAAGCACCTGGTCGGGCACAGCGGCTACCATGTCGGTGTTAATGTAACCCGGTGCGATCGCGTTTACCGTGATCCCTTTCGCAGCGCCTTCCTGCGCCAGCGCTTTAGTGAAACCATGGATTCCCGACTTGGCCGCGGCATAGTTGACCTGTCCGTACTGGCCCGCCTGGCCGTTGATCGAACCGATGTTTACGATTCGACCAAAACCATGTTCGCGCATACTGGTAATCACGCAACGGCTCATATTGAAACAGGACCCGAGATTGGTATCGATCACCGCCTGCCACATATCGGTATCCATCTTGTGCATGGTGCCGTCGCGGGTGATCCCCGCATTGTTGACTAGGACTTCGACCGGACCGAGTTCTTCCGCCACCTGATCGACGCCGGCCTGGCATGCGGCCATGTCCGATACGTCCCATTTGTATACGGAAATACCAGTTGCGGCCTTGAACGCATTCGCGCGTTCTTCATTACCCGCGTAAATGGCGGCGACATTGTAACCTCTGTTCTGAAGCAGAACGGAAATCGCCCCACCGATGCCCCGGGTTCCACCGGTGACCAATGCTACCCTTGCCATGTTGTTATCCCTTCCTCAATCCGAGCGCTCGCCGTTCAAACAGTGATCGCTGATAATACGTTTTGCAATAGACACACGGCCGAGTAGGCCCAGTGTATCCTTATCTCTGCGCCTTTTCTATCGACTGTAAACCAGTCAATATTGCAGTGCAGCATTTTATTGCACCGCAGCATTTTATTCGCAAGCAAAAAATCAAACCGGCAAAAAAATGGCGGCCATTTAAGGAATCCTTAAGGGGCCGTATGTACCGTACAGATGACTCCGAAACGTTCGGAAACCGTCGCTCGAATCTCTCTGATTTAGTCGGCGAAACCAGCGCGCGACGACACTGAAACTGGAACCGGTCCATGGCTGAAGTGCTTATCTCCAGACGCGAAGCGAATGAGCTTATCGATCTACTCATGGATACCGACGGGCCGAAGCAGTTGCGCCGCAAAGCGGGCTTGCCAGGCCCGACCTCTCGTCGATTTGGCCGCTGCGAACTCGCGGAGCTGCTGGACGCTATTTACGGACGCGAGGCGGTCCGACACCAGCCGGGCCACACCGAAGAAGCCGCCATCATCGATATTCTTGAGCGCCTGGCTGGATAATCTGCCCCGGCGTCCCCAATCCGGGCATTTGATCAGGACGCGAGCGAGAAACTCTCTTCGTCGATATCCACGGTATCGTCGCTTTTCCGCCGGTCAACGCCAGGGAAAGGCCGGTTTATCCGACGTCGATCCGGTCCGAAGTAAGTGTCCGACCGTACATACATTCGCTGATCTTCGATGACCGAAACGATCCGCCCGTACAACTTTTCGGGCGTAAAAGGCTTGGCGAGAAATTCGGTAATCCCGGTGTCGCGGGACTGCTTGACCCGTTCAATTTCTGTAAAAGCGGTCAGCATGATCGTCGGTATGTAGGGATTTGGGGTGTCCACGGCATTGCGAAGCTTGTCGAGGAATTCCAATCCGTTCGTCGGCTGCATAACCCAATCGACGATCACGATGTCGGCCGAGAATCGTCGCAGTTCTTCATACCCGGCGGTTCCTTCTCTCGCCGTTCGAATTTCGCCGACTCCAAAGGTTTTCAGGATGTCGCGAACAAGAGACCGCATGTAATTGTCGTCTTCAACCAGAAGGACCCTAAGATTCGCGAAATTGTAAGCCATGGATCATTCCCCCCCATATTATTCCCCGCTTTCCAGCTAATCCGATTTTTGACGCAAGTCCTCGTCGACTTGGCGTCAACAGCTGGTCATTAAAGCAATACTTCGTAAACCATAAAATGAAAAAAAAATGATTTGCAAATACTTTTATTATCGTAAATAAAATTTGAATTTTATTTAAACTGATTATAGAAATTGAAAATTATTTACTTAAAATTTTATCGAGTTTCGATTTAATCTGTCGAATCGAATTCGATACACGTCGAGACAATGCGATATCCGACCGCGCCTGCCCGGGAGACGTAACATCGGGATTTCGCTGCGCTATAGCGCCAACGATGCCGGCACTCACCGTTTACGAAAACGACGTTCCCAAATCCACTCAGAAATTCAAGAGTTACAACTCGCTAACGGGTGGCAGATCTAGGCGACCTGCAGACCATAGAGCTCCGAAACATTCTCATGCAGGATGCGGTCGCGCTCAACTTCCGTCAGGTCCGCGGCATGTTCGGCGAGCATTTCCTGACTCCATGGCCATGTCGCGTCGCTGTGCGGAAAATCGTTGGCCCACATCAAACGGTTTATATTCATATGGTCGCGCAGCTGAAAGGCGGACCAGTCGTCCTGGAAAGTCATGTAGACGTTCTCGCGAAAATATTCGCTCGGCAACCGGTCCAGCTCATCGCATTTCATCCAGTAGCGATGCCGCTTGTAGGCGTGGTCCATGCGATACATGTAGTGTGGCGCCCAACCCGCATCGGCCTCTACGCAGACCAGTTTCAGTTTAGGATGGCGTTCGAACACGCCGCCGAAGATGAAAGTTCCGATGATGTCCTGGTTGCCGCGGATGATCGACAGGAAGCTGTTGATCTTCGGCCCCCGGTAATCCTTTAGCGCGTCCTTCCGCGACGTCAGGATGTGAAAGGAAAGTGGCATCTCCATATCCACAACCGCCTCGTAGAACGGATCGTAGTCGGGGTGGTGGTAATCCTCGTGTTGCGGCATGCCGACCAGCATGACGCCCTTGAATCCCATTTCCTTAGCCTTGCGAACCTCTTCGATGCCCGACTCCGGCGACGCCATGGCGATTTGCGGCATCCCGAACAGCCGGTTCGGCAGACCTTCGCAGAACTCCTGGAGCCAGCGGTTATAGGCGTCGAAACACGCACGCATATAGGCGACGTCGGGATGACTGCAGAGCATCATGCCAACCGACGGATAAATGATCTCCGCCGCCACGCCATCGCGATCCTGATCGGCCTCTCGCGCCTTCGGGTCCCAGCCGCCGCGGTGCAGTTCCTCGAATACGCCGCCGCGCGTGCTGAGTTCGGACGGCTCCTTGCCCGCCGCCGCCACAAGACTAAGCGGGATCGGCGTATCGATACCGGGGATTCTGTAAATGTCCCCAAGCCGCTCGTCGGACACGACGTGTGGTGCAACATCGCGGAACTTCGGGTCGATGAAATCCGTGTAGCAATTCGGCGGTTCCGTGATGTGCGAGTCCGCAGAGATCGGCCTTTTCGCCATGGGGTGCTTCCCTCTCGTCTAAAACCGTCAACGAACGAAGCACTAAACTAGCTGCCGATAGGGGCCTGGGCAAACCGCAGAATGTCCGGCAAGTAGGAAGGGTGATGTACGGGAGAACTTTGCTAAGGCGGGCCGCTGAATTCGTTGCGTTCAGAGTCTCCCGCTTAAGCGGTTATCGTCGCGCGCCGCCGACGGATCAAGCCGAGCAGCAACAGTCCCATTGCGAAACTTGCCATGGTCGCCGGTTCCGGCACGCTGGCAGTGTTCGTGCCGCCAGCCTCGGCGATACGGTTGCCGCGGATATTGTCGATCGCGCCAGACCCCATGAGGGTCACGATCATCGTTCGCGCCTCGACACCGTCACCAAAGCTCAGGAAGCCGAAGCTGCTGTCACCGACTTCGGTCAGCGCGATGACCGGTGTGTTGACGATATCGTTGCCAGAATCGTCGAGGAACCGGACATTTCCACCGCGTTCCTCGGTATCGACCACATACATGCCCAAAAGGACAACCGTTTCGCTGAAATCGAAGCGCAGCTCGCCGCCATCGGCTTCGTCGTCGGCCTTGTCGCAGACGTCGGCGGCGTTCTTACAGCGCCGTGTGCCTTTGTCCTCGCTCGACTACACGATCAAAATTTTACCGTAGCCGCCGCTCGAGACTGAATTGCCATTCAAATCGTTACTGACCGACGTAAATTGTTCTTCCAGATCGCTGTCGCGCGTGTTGCTGGCGCCACGATCGAACCCGACTGCGAGATCGATTACCTTGTGCCGCCACGGTGGGATTCGGCGCTTATCGTTACATCGATGCCGGCGCCGGGAATGCCGTCGTCGTAGCGCTGGAATGCCGAACCGTCGCCATTGCCGAATATTGTGTTACCGGCGAATGTGGATCCGTCTGGGTCTGGGTCGGTGTCAAAATCGATCATCCACGGGTCGGCGGCCGCGGGCGCCGCGAGGCC
>Ga0315338_1003454_pt1 | contig 13720 bp, 14 predicted proteins | sample ASW8metaG_FD_204518 | JGI IMG/M metagenome (GOLD analysis project Ga0315338, IMG submission 204518) | Ammonia-oxidizing marine archaeal communities from Monterey Bay, California, United States - ASW #8 | ecosystem: Environmental > Aquatic > Marine > Coastal | place: USA: California | collected... | reverse complement strand
GCATTGAATACCTGTTCAGGTGTGTAGAATCTGCCCGTTGAATGCGGCCTTCTCACAGGCTTATCACTGAAACAGAACTTACAGCGCAGATTACACCCAACCTCTGTAGCAGAAGTTGTCCCGCCGTAAAAGCGCAGTGGACGGGCAAGCCTTGCATATTTTCTCTGATTGCCTTTGATAACAACTTTCTCTGTTGTTTCTGTGAGTTTAATCGGGTCGTATCCGTCCATTTTTTGCTTTTCCATTTCAGTTTTTTGCTTGCTTCCCACCGTAAAGTACCTGGTTCTGCATGGACATAACTGCCCGCGTAATACCTTTTACAGTCTTGCCAATGAAAGTCATTCCGCCATTCTTTTCTGAGTGTTTCCACTCATAATCCATGAGGTCATTCAGAAATGATACCGGGGTAAAACTGCTCTCATTTTTCACCGTGGCGTTGTGCAAACGCTTCAGCGCCTTTGATTTATCATTATATCCCAGTTTTGATTTCTCAACAGCATCTCCCAGAATTTCTATGGTCTCATCATATGATTCTTTATCGACAGGGTGGGGTCGCCCGTCTTTCCCGCCGACTGCAAAAGAGAACCTGGCTGGGTCATCAAAGCGTGATGAATCGCCATGGATTACCTCGCTGACAAGCGCCAGGCTTTTAATGGTCCTTGGACCGACACCTTTCAGCATCAGTAGGTCTTCGAAATTGTCGACACCTTGCTCGTAAGCCATATTGAGTACCGAACCGAGTCTTTTCATATTCACATCCGATTCGCGCACATCATGGCGGTTAGGCAATGAAATACCTTTATATAGATCCAGGATCTCTTGGGGTTTTTCTTTGGTAAGCCCCACAATATTTGTTCGGGCAAAATCTGCGCGGCTATCCGCTAGATTAAGTATTTTTCCTCCGCGCTCTCCTGTAATTCCCTTATGGGGGTCATCTACAAATGACCTGACAGAAGGGGAGTGCCAGTGGTAACGGCGTGCTCTGCGGGTAGAGGTATTCATTCCTTGTGAGATTGCGGTCCAATCACCTTGATCTGAAAGGATAAAATACTGCTGATACAAATTGTATCCATCCTGCACGGCATTATTATCAACTCTTCTTGTAAGTTGACAAGATTTTACCAGTTCATCCCCCTTCAGGCCATGCTTGTTTGATACTCGTTTGATTTGATTGGGCGCATAATAACTGTATTTACCTTTTCCACCGAGTATATAAATACCAAGCTCACTGGCCATTGGATTTATTTTTCTTTTAAGTGAACCGAGTACAACTGCAGTTACACCTGACGAATTCCAATGCATTCCTGTAACAGCTCCAAAAGCTTGGAACCAGTTAGGGTTTGAAAGGCGGGTGAGAACTTCTGACTTGCCGTAGTTTTGGGCGACAGACTCAATGATCGCTGAGCCCATTTTCCCCATTCGTTCTGTGAGCCACCTCGGCACTTTTCCAAAATGCAGAGGCATACCCATCATTCCTGAGTTTACCATGATTTTCTCCTATTTCTTATTGTGTGGCGTTGCTCTTCTGATATGACAATCCCCTGATTAACCGCATTCCGATTAGCCGGTTTAACATTGCCATTTTTGATACATTATCAAATTTTCCATCCTGCATAACCTGTTCCGCAATTTGATATCCCTTTACAAATGCAGGCTTTGGGAAGAATAGCTGCAGGATACTTTTCCTGCGCACGTTTACAGGTCTTTTATAATTCTTAAAAAATGCCTTTTTAATCAAGGCTGTAGGCATAAGCAGATATGCCGCAAACTTATCTGCCTGCCATTCCTCCGGTTCTTTTTTATTTCCTTCAAAACCGGCATTTTTTCTGCACAAAATGTCATTTTTTGAATCGTTATTTTCTATTTCCAGCTGGCCTGCTGCCATCTGCTCTGTATATAATGGTACGTGAAGCACAATATGGCCAGTCTCATGGGCAGCGGTAAAGTTCATCCGTCCTTCGTGGTCGCTTAGATTCTCATTTATTTCTACCTTTTTTTCTGCTATTCGTAATCCCCCAAGAATATTTTTGTCTTCATATATACCATCTTTCCTGAAATCCACATCATATCCAAGATATTCAATAATATTAATCGGATCCATAGGCCTGGTCAATGACTGCCCAGTATCTTTGCTGAAGCTTTCAAGAAGCTTGGTGCATTCTTTTTCAATAGTGCTGTTTTTTAAGTAGGGGTATGGTTTTTCTTTTGTTGACATTTTAGGTCCTATTTTTTCTTCCTGTTTTTTATCTGATCTGTGAGGTCTTTCCATTCATCCTCCGTGAGGTTTTTTGCAGTGCGCAAAAATTCAGGTACAGCGGTTGGCAGCTTCTTAATGATTTTTTTAATATCCTCATTTACGCTATCAGCGGCAGCTAAAAGCTTATCCGCATCATAGTCCAGTGCCTTGGCCAGCTGCTTAATAATCTCTTCTGAGGTTGTAACTCTGCCGTTTTCTATATGAGCGATATTCACAAATGAGATGTCCACTTTTTCAGCCAACTTTCGTAGGCTTAAGCCCTTTTCTTTCCGCAGCCTCCGAATCAATTTTCCTAATAATAGTTTTTTCATAATGCTTCCTTTCTAATTTTATTCTTGAGGCCTATGCCACATATTTATATTCATTTTCTTGATAGTATGTCTCTCCTATTTCAATGGCTCCATGTTGCACTCTATGCAATAAGTTTTCTAATGCTATGATTGAAAAATTATTCTGATTCAATTTTAATATTTCACATACTGCACATTCTTCATCCCAATCTTCTCTATCGTGATCTACACAATAATTTTCACACCTATAACAACTATCAAAAATGTAGTGGCATTCATTATCATGCGGACACATCCATTTCGATATTCTCATCTTAATTTTCATTATAAATAGATGCACACTTGTCACCTTAAACATCAGGCGAAATACAAAGTCTGCTATTCTGTATAGCAGGTTGTTATTTTTCTTTGTCATATCATCCTTTCAAGTTGCAAAAAACAGTTAATTGTTAATTAACACTTAACTATATTAAACAAGTTAATTATTACTTAACAAGAGCTTTTTTCAATTATTTTATTGCTTTATTATTTTAAGTGAGTTAAATATATAAGGAGATAGATGTCAGATAAAGAGCTTATAGAAAAACATATCATATTTTTTGCATATTTTTGCCATTTAATTGAACAAGACCTGACTGACCTTCCAAAAGAATTATATGAAATCGGATGGAAGCTTGAAGATGAGATAAGAATCAGAAAAATCAGCAATGTTGAAATTGATGATTATATGGAGGATGCCTGCCTAAGCCCCGAAGACCAACTTATGGTGGGTACGTATATCTATCCAGATTCAAATATATTCACTGCAAAGATAGGCCAATGTTAATGATAGGTCTAGAAATCAGATTACTATTTCTTAATTATAGTACAGAAAAATCAGCAATTGAATATGAATTGCTTGATAAACCTGATAAATCAACAAAAAAACAATTGGAAGATAAAATCAAATCGATAGAAAAATTGCAGCTGAACCTCATCCAACAATATATGGAAGAAGTTAAAGGTGACCTGCCATTAGAAATGCAAAGATACTTCACGGGAGAAAGACTTGATTCGGATAATACTGATATATTAATTGAATTTCTGCAAATTTATGGTGGGATAAAATGAAGAAGACAGCTGTTAAACTCAAATATACTTATTACATTTTTACTATTAGTGAATTATTAGAAAAAGAGATTCAAAAAAAGGATAAAAATCCTAATTACAAAATTTTTGTAAGCGAGTCATATTTAATAAAACAACTACGTGCAAAATCTAATGAAGACATTATAAGTATTAGATCTATTGCAAGCTCTATGATTGATTTACATAATAATAGTGTGAGCCATAATAGTTGGAACCGTCCAGATCTTATGATTCAATCAGATATAAATATTAAATGGCTAGAGCACGAGTTTTTAGAAGAAAACACCTCTGGGCTAAATGAAAGAGAGATAGCATGTTTAGAAAAGCTATTGTAGAAATTGATAAAACACTTGAGACTTTTCCTGATCCGCAAAGGTCTTATTATTCATCAATGGTTGCTGGTTTGTACTTCGCTATAATTCTTATGATACCTGTTTTCCTGTTTTTACTTGGAGTAATGATTATTTATCATGATAGTGTTTTTACTATTCAAAACTTATTGAGATTAGTTTTCGCAATTATTGTACTTGATGCAATGCGAAACAGTGGAAGTAAGTGAAACGCCTCTGGCTCGCATTATTTGTATTTCCTCTATTTGCCCAAGGCCTAAAAACAAAACCGATCTCAGGGGAACAGATAGTTTATCGCTCTGGGTATTCCCTTTCTTATAACGAACAGCATGAACAGGCTAGCTGGGTAGCATATGCACTAACCGCTGACCAGGTCAGGGGTACAGTTAAAAGGATTAATGACTTCAGGGTAGACCCGGAAATAAAAACTGGCTCTGCTTCATTATCAGATTATAGAGGTTCAGGTTATGATCGCGGTCACCTTGCCCCGGCTGCAGATATGAAATGGTCAACTACAGTAATGAGTGAATCTTTTTATATGAGCAATATGAGTCCACAGAATCCAAGTTTTAACCGCGGTATATGGAAGAGATTGGAAAATCAGCTGAGGCAGTGGGCTTTAGATGAGCAAAAATTGCATATTGTAACTGGAGGTGTATTAAAAGAAGGATTGGATACTATTGGTGAAAACCAAGTTTCCATCCCGGAATATTTCTATAAAGTGGTGCTGGATTATGAAAAACCTATTCTCAAGGGGATTGGATTCATTCTACGGAATGAAAAATCTGAAATGCCATTGGAAAAATATGCTGTTTCGATCGACTCCGTAGAACAATTAACGGGAATTGATTTTTATTATTCATTGCCGGATTCGATTGAAGATTCCATTGAATCAATTGTAAACTTATCTGCATGGTTTAAAAACCAATGATTTACATAAGAAAAACCCTATTTATTCTCTGTCTGCTGTTACTGCCAAATAGACAAATAACAGCGCAGGATAAAACCACTGCTGACGTCGTTGAAGATGTCGTAGCCTCTGTTGTTGTGATTGCAGCAAAATATTCAAACACTTCAGATACGAGACAGGGGAGCGGAGTGATTATTGATGATGGTATGACCGTGATCACCAATGTGCATGTGGTAGGGGGCGCTTCAGAAATTATGGTTCACTTACAAGATGGCCGATCCATCGAGTCAAAAGGTTACCTAAAAGCTGATATCGATAGAGATTTGATAACCATAAAAATTCCAAAGAAATTCAAAGGCGTAAAGCCGATCAAATTGTCAAAGTCAAAAAAGATTAAAATAGGAACAAAAGTAGTTGCTATCGGAAGTCCTCAGGGTTTAACCAACACAGTTTCAGAAGGGATAATAAGTGGTATAAGGGAATTTGAATCGGGTACAAAAGTGATTCAGACTTCTGCACCGGTATCACCAGGTAGCTCCGGGGGCGGGTTATTTAATGTAAATAGTGAATTAATTGGAATTACCTCTTTTCTCCATAAGGGAGGTCAGAATTTGAACTTTGCATATCCTACTGAATATATTCTACCATTATTGGTAAATGTTTCGACAACACCATTTTATAAAATTAAAGCACCTAAAGCCCTTATAAGCACTGAGGGCCAAAGCGTTTATGTGACCAGGACAGGAAAAAAATATCACAGGATTACGTGCCGATATCTAAGAACCAGTATACGGGAACTGTCTTTATCTGGTGCAATCGATAGTGGATATACACCTTGTTCAGTTTGCAAGCCGCAAAGATGAAAAAGATAAATAAATTAAGTTATTTAGCTTGAGTAACATTAATTTCAGTTTATTGAGATAGATTTTATGAGTGTCACCAGAGAATACGAAAACAATCAATATCTTGCAAAGATTACCGATATTGGGCAGGGTACACCGTCCCTCAAATATGGTAAACGTTTTAATAATAAAATATTTTCTGATATATCTGTTGCAATTCCAGATAAAAGAGATATTGATAATTTTAATAAAACTAAAAAAATCACCTGGGAAATTGAAGGTGATATACTAGATGAAAATCCTACATTATCGAAAGAGGAAAAAAACACCCTCGAAAAGGAAAAAAATGAGCTTGCTTATAGGATAAATAAATTAAAAGGTGATGATCCCACCAAGGTCCCTGAAGATTATTATATATTTGAATGTTTTAGCTTTGATTGGGAGAATATAGAAAGAAATATCATTAGAACATCAGCTGGTTTATCTCTTATTAATTGGGGGCTTTGTGACTTAGGTAGTCGAGAGCCAAAACCTCCCCCAGAGCCAGACCCTGATTATAAACGAACAGTATTCCCGGATGATGGCAATAACGGCAATGGTGGAGCGGGTGATGATGGGAATAACGGTAATGGCGACGGAAATGGAGAAAATAGAAAAAAATGGCTCTACTGGCTAATTGGTGGATTGCTTGCTATTATTCTGCTTTTTATGATAAAAAATTGTCAGCCCCAAGCCAATGTTGGACAGATCAATTTATTAGATGATAGATTTCTATTTAACCACAATGGTTCAAATGACACTACGAACTTCTTTTCAAAGGATTTATTTAAAGAAACAAGCATCCCTGATTTAGATAAGCTGTGGGAATTGTATGCCTTTGATCAACGAACAAATCAATTTAATAAAGAAAGATCTCAACAATCCACAGGTGACAATTTGTTCAGCCTTTATTTAGATGAGTTGAGAGCTGAAAGATATTTGATAAAGCTAAAAGTAACTGATGAGGGAAATAAATTTAAACTGAATCAGAAGTATGATGAGCAGATTGTAGAAGTTAATATTCCGAATCGAACCAAAAAGGCAGTCGAAATACCAAAGCAAGATGATGGACCAATTCGAGATGAGGATATTAAAGATTTAGAAGAAGAAGAGAAAATTATAGAACCGACTAATTTGGGATTAACAGGTGATGGTGGAGAAGAAGGTGGCGGTGATGGTGGAGAAGAAGGTGGCGGTGATGGTGGAGAAGAAGGTGGCGGTGATGGTGGAGAAGAAGGTGGCGGTGATGGTGGAGAAGAAGGTGGCGGTGATGGCGGAGAAGAAGGTGGCGGTGATGGCGGAGAAGAAGGTGGCGGTGATGGCGGAGAAGAAGGTGGCGGTGATGGTGGAGAAGAAGGTGGCGGTGATGGTGGAGAAGAAGGTGGCGGTGATAAAAAACCGGGGGAAGGACCACCGAAAAAAAGAACGGTTAGAGAAGTAGACGACGAATATGATGTGCCGGGTCACCCAGGTTGGATTATGGTTATAACAAAAAGAAAAGATCCACCATCTAAAAAATTTAAAGACATTAGAATCGAGTTTAAAGATCCTGATGGAAACATACACAAGCGGCCTCCAACAAACTCAAAGAAAAAAAAGGGTACTAAAACCGCTCTCCATAGCAATCCTTCCTATTTTTCAATTTAAAGTTCGTAATCAAATGATTTTTATCAGTAAGCAATTAACCCCTATTGTTCAGTTCCCAGATCGGCACATCATTGAATTCCGTGATCTTCTTACCGATTATTTTGGATATATTTTTCAAGAACCTATAGTTAAAAGAAATGGCGAAATTATTTTGGAGGTTGAATTCAATATAATTGACCGTCAAGAAAATGTTAATGAAGAAGAGATTGCAAAGCTTCAAGCGTTAATTGAAAACAATTGCAAATTCGAAAAATCTTTAAGCAAAAAAGAATATTCAATAAAATTCAAGGAATTGTTACATAATATCAAATCGGAATTAACACAGGAAATTTCTAACCCTAATTCCCAACAAGCTTTTAATATCATTGAGAGCTTTGATCAAGCTTGGTTAGAGCCTAACAATATTTTCTTAGTTAATGGTTACCCTTTTCTAAAATATTGGGGGATAATTGCTAGATATTTACCAGGAACTTTTAATCGAGGAAAACACAAATTGGGTTTTTTTAAAAGTCTTTTCGGAAGGTAAAATAATTTTCCCAAAACTATTCAACTTTTTCAACAAAATATAATATGATTCAATATTTTAAGGTTAAAATGATTCAATATTTTAAGGTTAAATTCTTGAAAAGGGTTAATTCGTAATTAAATGCTAGAAATAGATCAATTATTAAAACAAATAGCGAGCTGTAGAGAGTTCAATAAAAAATGGGCTTTAGATGCAGGGTCTGACCAAGAGGAAATTGATTCTGATGCCACACTACTTAGCCAGTTGCAATTAAATCTAGATAGAGTGAGGCAAGCATCAAAAATAAATCCAGCAATTGGAGTTTTTGGACAAAGCCAATGTGGGAAATCATATTTGATTTCAGAGCTTATTGGGGGTAAAACTAAACATTTAGTTATTCCAAGCGTAACCACACCAAAATTTCAGGACTACAATAGGCAAAATGTAGATGCTGAGTCTACTGGCGTTGTTACTCGTTTAACTTTTAATGATTCCAGAGAAGGAGCTCCAGACGGCCATGTTCGTGTTCGGTTTTTAACTCCGTTAGATGTAATGTGGTCTTTTGTTTTTGGATTTTATAATGAAATGGATTTTTCGAAAGGGTTCGAACTAACTGAAGAAGAGAAAAACGAATGTAAACTCAAGATCAACAATATTCAGAATAATGAAGGGCCTATTTTAAAAAATATATTAGAAACAGAGTTTTCTGAATGTTTTAGCTTTGTTAAAAATAAGTATGTAGAACCTCCTTTGGCTGCCTTTTGTGTTAATCATCTAAGACAAAATGATAGTTCCAGCTTTAGCATAGAAAGTTTCATACTATATGCGAGTAGCCTATGGAATTTTAATAAAAATATTTCAGATGCATTTGAGGCAAGAATAAGGACACTTGAATATTTAGATTTTATACCTGAAGGCTATTTGCCTGAAGAATTACTTAAAAATACAATTGATGCCAGCAAGTTGAATAGTCTCAAATTAAAATTTAATAACACTGATATGTTTTCAAACGATGATGGTTTAATAATCCCATCAGCAAATCCAAATAACGAAGAAGTAAGAATTCAAAATTTACAGGCAATTGTAAAAGAAGTTGAGTTAACGGTTGAAGAGGATGATCAATCCTTACTTAACCAAGTTGACGTTTTAGATTTTCCAGGTGCGAGGGCACTTTCTGGTCAATTTAATTCACCTACTGCATTCCAAATCGCTGGCGAAATATCTGATAGTTCATCTATTATGATTAAGAATATGTTTAAAAGAGGGAAGCTTTTATATTTATTTGAACTATATCGAAAACAATTTGATATCACTCTTCTACTTTTTTGTAGTGAGCATGCAAATCAAGAAGCACCTGTATTACGAACCATGCTTAATTCATGGATAAGCATGGAGGTGGAAGAAAATGCAGAAGATCCCGGTTTATTTGTAGCATTTACCAAATCAGATAAACTGCTATACAGTGATGATCATATGTTAAGAAAAACAGATGATGTAGATGCTAGAGTTACAGCAAGATTTAATGCTAATTTTTCAGAATATTATGGTTCTTGGGTAAATAATTTTCTTAATACAAATAAACCCTTTAGTAACTTCTATTTTGTTAGAAATCCTGGAGCCGATAATACTGCTTTTCAATTTGTGGGTGAAGAAGAACAGTGGATAAATGATAATTTCAAACTCTCATCTGGAACTTTTCGTGATGTATTCATGGAGAACTCCGTAGCAGAAAATTTTCTGGGCAATAATAAAGAAGTATTATATGATTCTTGTTTTTATCCCGGTAAAAATGGTATTCAGTACCTTATCAAGAGTATTAATAATAAGCTGACTAGTGATCCTCAAAGAAAAGATGAATTTCTTAATAACAGGATTAATAAGATTCGTTCAGCAATAATTGAGTATGTACATAAATACTATGTCCCTGGTGGGATTTCTGCAAATGAAGAGAGGGAACGAAAGGATGCGCTGTCTTTTGTAGATAAACTGGATCAAGATGAAGATTATTTGCCAGAGTTGTTAAACGGGTTTTATAGGACATGTCCTGGAGAACAGGCGCTATATCAGTTTATGGAAGAAATCCTACAGCAAAACCAAAATAAGACTGCGATTACAATTCCCCCTGTATATGAAAAAGCTATCCCACTCTTTGTTTCAGAATGGATTCATTTGTGTAAAACACAGGCAGATTTCAGTGATTCGATTGGAGTTGAGGAAACAGACTTAAATAAGTTCTTAGATAAAATGAAAAGATATTTTTTACAACCAGATTTTATTGAACCTATTATTGAAGATTTCAATAACTATTTTGAAATTGCTGATTATTCAAGTGCAAGAATTATTAGAAATTATTTGTCGTGGATTCTTGGTGAAAAACTATATTATTTGGAATATCTAGAAGAAAATGGTACACCGGATTCCCCGGTAACAGTCCCACAAAAAATTGATTTTAATTCTTATATAATTAGTATTTGGAAGCAGCAACTCCCTGAGATATATGTAGAGAATTTTAAAATGAGACAAGAAACTGATGGTATTAAACTTCTAAAACCTTTAGTCTAGGGACAGAAATTTTATATGTCATATAAATATTTTTCAAATACAGGGATTCAATATTTTGGTGATCCAAAACTCAAGATAAAATTTGAAACTCAAGATCAAACTTATAATTTTCCGGGTTTTGGTGATGCCAATTTAGATTTTGCTCGCCGTCTATTCTTTCAAGAATGGCTGCCACTGTCCCTTGATGGAGAGCGAAGCCTATTACGTGTATTAATTGGTATAGGTTCTGAAGATGGTTTATTATTTAATGTCTTTGCCTTAGATACTACTATAAGAGATATCGGCAACCACACGACTTCACTGGTAAAAAATGATATTGCTCAAACTTTAAATATTAAAACTGATTATTTTGAACATACTGAATTGTTGGATCTGGCGAACTCGGTACCGATTCTTTATCAAACAGAACAATGGGTTAGGTATATTTTTGAAAAGAGACAAAAAAAACTTATAGCAATCGATTCAAAGTTTGGAGATTTTGATCCTATTGCAGCTTATAAACTCTTGATTGGAGCCTTTATATTGAAAGGAAGAGAAGGTTCAAATAATAGATTCCTTCCTGAGATAGAAATCCTCACCGACCAGGCAGCAGCAGCCGGTCTAATTGATACATCATTAATAATTGATTTAGGAAATTCGAGAACGATTGGATTAATTGTTGAAAAAGATATCAATAGCCAAAAATTCCATTTAGATAATGCAGCTCCACTAAGATTAATTGACTATAATAAGTTAAAAAAAGATGGTCTGAGTTACTTATCCAATTACGAAAATCGTCAAAATAGTGATGAATATGATTATCTTATCGGATCAATGATGAGGTTTAAAAAGAATATTTTTGATGAATATCCATCAGATGACAATAGTTTTTTACTACCAAGTATGGTAGCTATTGGCACCGAGGCAGAAAGCATGGATGGTTCTATATTAGATGATTCAAGTATTGGTATTAGTGGACCAAAAAGATACCTTTGGGCTAAAGAGCGAGAGATAATTTATTGGAAATTTAATAATGGTAAGAATATTGAAGGAGAGGCACTAAAATATATTACCATGGATGATAGTGATGATATTTTAAAGAATCAAGGTGTAGCAGCATTAACAAGGAAACCTTTACAACCTCTATATCCAAAAAGATCAATGATGGTATTTGCAATGATAGAAATAATCTACCAGGCATATTGTCAAATAAATAGTACTTATTATAGAACAAGGGTTGGCAATACTCAGATAAAACGCCAACTAAAAAATATTGTGTTAAGTTTTCCGACTGCAATGCCATATTGGGAAAGGGATAGATATAAAAAGCAAGCCAAGAAAGCTTTATTGATACTAAATGAGCTAGGATCAATTAATGAAAAGGATATTGAGATTGAATTGGGAAGTGATGAAGCATCTTGTTCTCAGTTAGCTTTTTTATTTGGTGAAGCGCAAAAATTTCCTGGTCAATCTGATAGCTTTATAAAACTTGTTTCATCTTCAAGAGGAGCTGAGAAAATTAGGCTTGCGAGTTTAGATATTGGTGGAGGCACCACGGATCTAATGATTGCAGATTATTCATCTGCAAACCCAACTGTTCCACAAGATCCAAATATTAAACAACAAATAATATATAGTGATGGTGTGAATAAAGCAGGAGATGATATTTTAAAACATCTGATATATAAATTAGTAATCCCAAATATCCGAAAAGGTTTATCTCAACACGAAGCGAAAGAAGACAATTTTGAAATGTATTTTGGTCCAGGCGCCCCCGCTGCTAGTAAACAGGTTCGCGTTGAAGCATTAAACAAATTCTTTATTCCTATTGCTGAGTTTTATATGTATTTAATGGAGAATAAATCAGAAATAACCAAAGAGGAATTTTCTAATGTTAATAATCTAAGTAATCTGAATCTTCAATTAGATAAACGAGGTCTGAAGAAGATAAGTCAAGATTGTGTTTATTTAGAAAATAATAAGATTTTTCAAAGAAAAGACTTTGAGATAAATATTCCAAATCTAATTCCTGAAGCTCAGGAAATTGAAAGGAATGTTTTAAATATATACAATGAGGTTTTAGCGATGTATGCGGTTGCAATAAATCGTTATAAGCCAAATTTTCTTATCCTAGCTGGTAGGACAACTGCTCTACCAATTATAAGCGAAACACTTCGACAATGGATCACAATATCTCCAAATAGAATCATTTCACTCAAAGATTACTACATTGGAGATTGGTATCCATTCAGTAAGCAAGGGGTTATTAAAGATCCAAAAACTTCCGTGGTAATAGGTAATGCAATTGCTCACCTTTCAAATAAAAAATTAATGAATAATATGAATATTGTGACTGATGGTGAGAATTCAGATTATACTTTGAATTTTATAGGTGCTGTTCCTAAAGCAAAAAGGATTATGAAAGAAAATGATTTTATTTATCAAAATTCTGAAAATGGAGAATCTTCAGGATCATTGGATATGGTTGATGATGTTTCTATTATTTATAGAAATTTAGATTCAAATAGAATGCCATGTAATCTTATGTATGTACTCTCGATTAAACCAGATGATCAAGGTAGAAAATATCTTCCAGCTGATGGGATTATTAAGGTGAGTCTGAATATTGATAATCCTAAAGAAAATCTCACAATAGCAAATGTTGAGGGGGATATTCATATACCAACAGAAGGAGGAACCAGAAAAGCAGCAGAAGTGGATGACTTAGCATTAACTGAGCAAACATTATTCGATGAAGAATATTATTTAGATAATGGAAAATTTGATGGTTTTCCTCCCTTAAACATAGGAGAACTATCAAATTAATTTTATTTGAATTTTTTTTTTATAGTGGTAAAAGAAGAAAACACCCAACCCCTACCGGAAGAAAAGCCTAAGTCAAAAGTTTCATCTAAAAAAATAGATGATCAAGAATCGACTGCGGGTGAAAAAGACTCAAAAGAAGCAAAACCTCAAACCTCTCCGGAAGAAAAGCCTAAGTCAAAAGTTTCATCTAAAAAAATAGATGATCAAGAATCGACTGCGGGTGAAAAAGACTCAAAAGAAGCAAAACCTCAAACCTCTCCGGAAGAAAAGCCTAAGTCAAAAGTTTCATCTAAAAAAATAGATGATCAAGAATCGACTGCGGGTGAAAAAGACTCAAAAGAAGCAAAACCTCAAACCTCTCCGGAAGAAAAGCCTAAGTCAAAAG
>Ga0315338_1003452_pt1 | contig 13725 bp, 12 predicted proteins | sample ASW8metaG_FD_204518 | JGI IMG/M metagenome (GOLD analysis project Ga0315338, IMG submission 204518) | Ammonia-oxidizing marine archaeal communities from Monterey Bay, California, United States - ASW #8 | ecosystem: Environmental > Aquatic > Marine > Coastal | place: USA: California | collected... | reverse complement strand
GGGGATTAGAGATAGATACCGCTGGGACAGTTTTCTCGTTTTGTGGTGGATCTCACTATCGGGATTGGTGGTTAGCTACTCAGCCAGACGATATAAGGCGCCCGTTTCTGGAATGGACCCTACGGCGATCAGACTCGGAGAAAAACACTCCGGTGCCTTTTGCCCGATCGTATTGGGCCATACCCGGTTTGGTACTTGCAGGTTATTATCCGGGTGATAGCAATAAAGAGACGGCAAAGATAAAGCTGTCTGCCCTGCTGGATTGTGGGATCCGGTGTTTTATCAATCTGGTTGAAGAGAACGAATCTACGTCTAAAGGATTGTTAAAATCTTACGAACGATTGCTGAAAATAATCGCACGGAACAAAAAGATAGATGTAACCTACGTCCGTATTCCCGTGCGTGACATGTCTGTCCCCTCCCAGGGGACTATGCAGCACATATTAGATACAATAGAAAGCTCGACAGCAAGAAATCGTCCGGTGTACGTTCACTGCCTCGGTGGCATCGGTCGCACCGGTACCGTCGTCGGGTGTCTGCTCGTCAATCATAGCGCAGAAAATGGCGACGAAGCTCTTTCCCGGATTACCGCTTTAAGATGTCTAGACCCTGCTGGCGATAGAAAATCACCAGAAACGCCAGAGCAACGTGATATGGTTAGGACTTGGCAATCCGAGAGCTAACCTTTACAATATTGGCAAAAGGGGATGTATGCCTCCCCCTTGATTCGGGTGTCAACGTGTTTTACATTCTTTACCGTTAACACAACCGAGTGATATGAATAGAGCCGAAGTTGAATTTATATGCCCGAACTGTGGCCTCGTCGCCGATAAAGAGAAGAGCGGTGGGATTGTATTTACAATGGTAAGTACAATATTCGATGAGAAAGATCCGTGGAGTGGTGTGCTGCAGCGATCAACCTGTCCAGAGTGTGACACGGAGATACCGAATCATTTGGCGTATAGGTGGGATGAAATGACTCAAGGAGAAGCGAAGCGTGAGTGGAAGGAAACGTACAAGGACCGCAAAGCTTAAGGATCACTACGGCAATGCTATTGTTTCTGAACTGTTACTCTGATCGGCCGGCAAGACTATTGAACGAAAGGAAATTACGTGATCACGGGTGAACTGAAATCTAAAATCGACCGCATCTGGGATACTATGTGGTCGGGAGGCATCTCTAATCCCCTGTCAGTCATCGAACAGCTGACTTACCTGCTATTTATCAAACGTCTCGACGAGCTGCACACGTTAAGGGAGCATTTGGCAGCACGAAAAGGTCAACCCATAGAGGATCCGGTGTTTGTTCAGGGTCAGGATGCCCTGCGCTGGTCACGCTTCAAGGAGACCGCACCCGAAAAGATGTTTGAGACGGTGCGGGACCAAGTGTTTCCGTTCATCAAGACGCTTGGCGGCGGTGGCAGCGACTCGAACTACAGCAATCATATGAGGGACGCCCTATTTATGATGCCTACCGCACGCGTGCTGGCCAATGTGGTAGATCAGCTCGATAGCATTGATATGGCAGACAGCGATACAAAGGGCGACCTGTATGAGTATATGCTGGGCAAGATTGCCACCGCAGGTCAGAACGGGCAGTTCCGCACACCCCGCCATATAATAAATCTGATGGTCGACATGACGGCCCCCACCCCTCGTGATAGGATCTGTGACCCCGCATGCGGCACTGCTGGGTTCCTGATAGCTGCCTCGGAATACCTGCGTAATCACCACGGCGACACCATCTACCATGATCAAAAGTCCCGGGATCGGTTTAATGAGGACACCTTCCACGGGTACGATTTCGATAACACGATGCTGCGTATCGGCAGCATGAATATGTTGCTGCATGGAGTGGAAAACCCGGACATCAGCTACAAAGACTCACTGGCTGAGTCAGACGAGGACGATAGCGAAAGATACACTTTAATATTGGCCAATCCGCCGTTTGCAGGAAGCTTGGACTATGAGTCGACTGCCAGAGACCTCCAGCAGATCATCAAGACGAAGAAGACGGAGCTACTCTTCGGCGCCTTGTTTTTGCGCCTGCTGCGCACCGGCGGACGTGCCGCTGTCATCGTTCCGGCCGGGGTGCTGTTCGGATCATCTAAGGCACACAAGACTCTGAGGAAGATACTGGTTGAGGATCAGAAGCTGGACGCCGTGATCTCCATACCGTCGGGCGTGTTCAAGCCGTATGCTGGTGTGTCCACCGCCATCCTGTTTTTTACTAAGACTAATTCGGGTGGCACGGATGACGTCTGGTTCTACGATATGCAGGCGGACGGATACTCGCTCGACGACAAACGCACCCCCCAGCCTGACCAGTCTGATCTACCCGATATACTTGCCCGGTGGAAGAACCGGGATGCCGAGACCGACAGGCAGCGTACAGAGCAGAGCTTTCTGGTTCCGAAGGATGAGATTGAGGGGAATGACTATGACCTTTCGCTAAATCGGTACAAGGAAGTGGAGTATGAAGAGGTGGAGTATGATCCGCCGGGAGTGATTTTAGAACGGCTGGCGAAGCTGGAGGAGGAGATCGAGAAAGGGCGCAAGGAGTTGGAGGGGATGTTGGGATGAGAACGGTATCTCTTGGTGATTATGCAAAACTAATCAGAGGAATAACTTTTAAACCGACAGAAAAATGTGCACTGACGGCAGAAGATGCCGTTGTTTGTATGCGCACCAAGAACGTCCAAGCCACCTTGGATGATTCGGACTTAATTGCCGTCAAGCGCAATCTCATCAGGAATGAAGATAAAATATTAATGAGCGGAGACATCCTGGTATCAAGTGCGAATAGCTGGAATCTTGTTGGCAAATGCTGTCAGGTTCCCGAGTTGCACTATCTGTGCACGGCTGGCGGATTCATCTCTATCCTGAGATCGACTAATGGGGAATTGGAATCCAATTACCTCTACAGATGGTTTTCATCGGATGGTGTTCAACAAACGCTTCGATCTTTTGGAAATCAGACGACGAATATCTCGAATCTCGATCATAAGCGAACCCTAAGGCTCCAAATCCCCCTCCCCCCGCTTGCCGAGCAGCAGCGGATAGCGGCGATTCTGGATGCGGCGGATGCACTGCGTGCCAAGCGCCGAGAGTCCCTCGAGCAGCTCGACGCCCTCGTCCAATCCACGTTCATTAACATGTTCGGTGATCCGGTGGAGAATACGATGGGGTGGAAGGTTTCGACGCTGCCACAGATCTCGACTAAGTTCACAGATGGCCCGTTCGGCTCAAATCTGAAATCGTCGCATTACGTGGACGAAGGGATCCGGGTAATCAGATTACAGAATATTGGCATAGGAGAAATGCTACATGATGATTTGGCATTTATCTCACGAGAACATTACGACAGTCTTACGCGGAACCATTGCCAACCCGGCGATATTGTCATAGGAACACTTGGTGATCCTAATTTGAGGGCTTGCATTGTTCCAGATGCCCTTAAGGAGTCTCTAAATAAGGCGGACTGTTTGCTCATGCGTGTGGACCCAGACCAAGCTGATCGGCAGTATGTATGTTCTCTTCTTAATTGCGAAGCAATAGTTAACAAGTCATTGGCACTCGTGCGTGGCCAGACACGTGGACGCATCAGCCTGGGAAGACTAAAGGAACTGACGGTTCCACTCCCACCACTAATCCTACAACTCCGGTTCGCTGCCACCGTTGAATCCATCGAAGCTCAAAAAGCCAGCCAGCTTGCCCACCTTACCGAGCTGGACACCCTCTTCGCCTCCCTGCAATCCCGTGCCTTCAACGGAGAGCTATAATACGCCATGAGCAACTTCGCCTTCCTACCCACACAGTTTAGCGCCATCGCCGAGGCGGCCGTCAAGGCCGAGGGCCACATCAACGGTGATCCTCGTTCTGCCCTCTTTAACGCCCGCTTTGCTCTGGAGGCGGCGGTACACTGGCTCTATCGGCACGATGCCTCGCTGCAGATGCCATACGACCAGACGCTGGGGGCATTGCTCCACGATGCGGATTTCCAGAACCTTTTGCCGGAGGCCGTGTTCCAGAAGGCACGTGTAATACAAAAGATGGGCAATCAGGCGGTTCATAACCAAAGGACAGTTAGCCAGTCCGTTGCGCTGCAGACGGTAAAGGAGCTGCACCATATTTCTTACTGGCTGACACGCACCTACGCCCCCAATGCCTCAAGGGATGGCGCCGGATGGAAAGACGAACGAGTGCCAGTGCCTGTCGACAAGCAGCCCATGGTTCCTCGCAGGGAGCTGGAGGCCCTTGAATTGCAGCTTGCCACGCAGCACGAGGATGCACTCAAGGGTCAACAGGAACTGGATGAACGCGATACCGAGGTGCAGGAGTTGCGGCTCCAGTTGGCTGAAACCCGTGTTACGGCGGAGCAGCAGGCGGATTCTCACGATTATTCGGAAGCTGAAACCCGGCGCCTGCTCATCGATGTGGAGCTATGCCGTGCCGAATGGCCGCTGGATGAGGACCGGGATAAGGAGTACAAGGTCACCGGTATGCCCAACACGAAGGGCATCGGCTATGTCGACTACGTTCTTTGGGGTGACGACGGCATGCCAATGGCGGTGGTTGAGGCCAAGAAGTCCACCACCGATCCCGACGTCGGTAGACAGCAGGCCAAGCTGTATGCGGACTGCCTGGAGAATATGCACGGGCAACGTCCCTTGATTTTCTACAGTAACGGATATGAGACTTGGCTGTGGGACGACACTTTTTATCCACCCCGCAAGGTGGCCGGATTCTATAAGAAGGACGAGCTGTCCCGGCTTATCCTGCGACGCACCCAGCGCCAGTCACTCGATGTGGCAGGTGTAAAAGAAGCTATTGTAGAACGCTACTATCAAAAACGTGCCATTGGCAGCATCTTTCAGCAGCTTTCGCAGTTGCGGCGTAAGGCTCTTCTCGTGATGGCCACCGGATCGGGTAAAACACGTACCGCCATTGCACTGGTGGACGTGCTGCAGCGTTTCGGGTGGGTTAAACGTGCATTATTTCTGGCCGATCGGGTATCGCTGGTAAACCAGACCGTCAATGCCTTTAAAGCCCATCTACCTGAATCCAGCCCGGTGAATCTTGTCACGGAGAAAGACGCCGAAGGAAGAGTCTACGTCTGCACCTACCCCACACTGCTGGGGCTGATTGATGAGACAAAAGGTAACGAGGCCCGCTTTGGCGTTGGACACTTCGATCTCGTCATAATCGACGAGGCACACCGCTCGGTGTATCAGAAGTATGGCGCCATCTTTGAATACCTTGACTCTCTCCTGATCGGGCTGACCGCCACCCCCCGGGAAGATGTAGACAAAAATACCTACGATTTGTTCGACCTCGAATCAGGTGTGCCGACCGATGCCTACGAACTGGAGACAGCCGTAGCAGATGGATTCCTTGTACCGCCCAAGGTGCAGCAGGTGGATATGAAGTTTCCCCGTGAGGGAATAGACTACGATGCCCTCACAGATGAGGAGAAGGAACAGTGGGAAAACCTCGACTGGGGAGACGGCGTTGACGAGCGTGGACTACCCGACCGGGTAAACGCCGCAGCCATTAACAGCTGGCTGTTCAATAACGATACTGTCGATCAGGTGCTTCGGCACCTGATGGAAAACGGTCACAGCGTAGATGGCGGCGACCGTCTTGGTAAAACGATTGTCTTTGCCCGAAACCACGAACACGCCACATTCATAGAAAAGCGTTTCAACTTTCATTACCCGCATTATGCAGGACACTTTGCCCGGGTAATAGATCACTTTGCCACTTATGCCCAGAGCCTGATTGACGACTTCTCTCAGAAAGACAAACAGCCGCATATCGCTATCTCGGTGGACATGCTGGATACGGGAATCGATATTCCTGAGGTTTTAAATCTGGTCTTTTTCAAACCGGTCTATTCGAAGATTAAATTCTGGCAGATGATCGGGCGTGGCACCCGCCTGTGTACCGACCTTTTCGGTCCTTCAGATGATAAGGCAGACTTTCGTGTCTTCGATTTCTGCTTCAACTTCGATTTCTTCCATGAGAACCCTGACGGTATTGATGCCACCACAGGCCCGCCACTTGGCACCAGACTCTTTCAGGCCCGAGTCCAGCTGCTCGGTTATCTGCAGACACCCTCAGATCTCGATCCCGATGCTGAGCTGAAGAACGCAGTAACTAGTACGCTTCACAGTGAGGTGGCCGCCATGAACCGGGACAACTTCATCGTGCGTGCGCAGCTGGAGGCAGTGACACACTTTAAAGTGCGTAAAAATTGGGATGCCCTCAGTGATTCGGACCGGGAAACATTGAAGCGGTACGTCGCTGGTCTTCCAGCAGAGATCGATGACGAGGATATTACGACCCGGCTGTTCGACCTGAGAGCTCTGCGGATGCAATTGGCCTTAGTAGAATCGGACCTGGGCGTCTTTGAAAAACACCGGAAGCGGGTGGTAGAGATAGCTATGCTTCTAGAGGATAAAATTGCAATCCCTGCGGTGGCCGCTCAGGCAGCCTACCTTACGGCCCTGCAGGAACCCAGCTTCTGGAAGGGTATCGACCTGGCGGGGCTAGAGGACCTGAGGATCAGACTTCGAGAACTGACACCCGCTTTGGACAGGAAAGAACGTGTAACTGTTTACACCGATTTTAAGGACGAAGTAATTGGTGTGCGTGAAGAACCGCTTCTTGACATGCCGAAAATGACCGGTGCCCAATATGAAAAGAAGGTTAAAGACTATCTGCGCAGTCATAAGGATAATATCGTCATTCAACGCCTACGAAGTAACATGCCTCTCACAGAAGGACACCTTAAAGAGCTGGAACGTGTACTGACCCAGATAGGCGAAGATGATGGAGAGGTCTTGCTATCTGGCCTACTCGAAACAAGTGGCGCTCCATCCTTAGCGCACTTCGTCCGCGGACTGGTCGGCATGGACAGAAAAGTAGCACAGGCTGCGTTTTCGGAATTCCTGAAGGATCGAAGTCTTACGCCATCACAGAACCGTTTCATTGAAATGATCATAGAGCAGCTTACGGCCCGCGGCATTATGGAAGCTGCCGCCCTCTACGAACCCCCCTTCAGCTATCTTCACGCAGGGGGACCAGATGAACTGTTCGCAGGAAATGAAAACGTGATAGAAGGTATCTTCAATACATTGAAGGCCGTGGAGCCGACGATACAGGCTCAAGTAGGATAACGTGCACTGACAGGTTCTATGCGGTAAAAATTCCCACGCACTGGATATCTAAGGGATCCCTTACTATCCCTCTCCCCGGGGTGTCGATGATTTTTACGTACTTTTCGGCTCACGCTTGCGGTTCTGGAACTTCATTCTGAAAATGATGGCTTGAACGCAGTGGAATAAGTTTCACCTGTAGAAAGATCACAGAATTGCCTGCGAGCCTGATATCTTTGGGTCCCGTACTGGTCTCCGGTGACCATTCACGTACGTCATGAGATGGTGCATGCCAGCACAGTCGTGTCTATTGTACTTTACGAGGTAACGCCACTGCATCCTGGCATCGTCGGAAAGTTCAATGTAGCATTCCTTCCTTTCCAGCTGTTTACGCAAGATTTTAAGTGTATTGCCTGCACCCTTGAAATGCCTCTGTAAACTTCGCGGATAGTGGTATCCGACATCAGGAAGTCTAAGATACTCCTTTAAACCAACTTTCCGGCTATATCGTCCCTGGTTCTCTTCATTCTCTTTCCGCAAACGGGCCATCGTGTCACGCCTTTCACGATTGAAAAACCGTTTTACGACACTGTTGGCATTGACGTACATCCGGTCCAAATCGTCTATGCGATGCGGAAGAAGTGCCTTCAGATGGCCCAACTCGAACTCTGAGAAAGCTACCAGTTTGCGGCCGCTTGTCAGCGACCTGTCCAGCAATGAGTTCAAATACGTGTTGATATCCGCGCACACTGTGGCTCTGCCGTACGCCAGCTTGAACAGGTGTTTGTCTGTAATGCGGCACCTATATCTGCCGTCGCTGAACTCTCCTATGAGCGCAGGAATCTTATCATCTATGCGCTTTTCTATGTCAATGTAGATCGCCTCTTCAACCATTTTCCGGGTAAGTGCCACGTGCTGCTTAGCCATCGGTCATCCTCCCGTTGGTGTCCTGTGTAACAGTGGTTTCACTGGAGGTTCTATCGTTCTCCATTTGCCCGGAGGCGCCTTTGTTCGTCCCGGTTACGTCACCTTCCTCCTTATCACATCGGTGTTCTTCGTTTTCATATCTCCTGCCACACTTCAAACATTCTGCCCACAGCTCATCTGCGTGAAATCGTGATAGGAATAACTCCAGTGCCTTCATGTATACCTTCCTTTGTAGTCTAATGCCTGCATGATTTGAGAGTGTGTTCACTGGTGTCTGCCGGCTGTTCAGCAGGGCCTCCTTTATTCAGCTGGGTGTCCGTATTGATATGTCTTACAAACAAAGACAAGACATATCAATGCGTACACCAGCAGGTGCGCGCGTGTGTACGTACGTATGTATAAGATGAACGGACATTCAGGGTCTGAGGAAGGACAGGTACCGAACGCTGGCACACTGCGAGTAGATACCCTAACCTTTTGTAGGAGTTAAATCGATTGGGCTTTCAAAGGAGAATAAGAGGAAGGTTGAATGTTGCCGCCCAGAACCGTGGAGTTCTTCAGAACAACGGAGTAAGTAAAACGCAGGTAGACCTAACAAGCAGGTTTTAATATCACGGAAAATCTCTACGTATTGAGAACCTTTGGCGTCCCACGCGATCCTTCTTCTTCGGGGTATTAAAGCTTAAAGCATCTACCGTATAAATCCGATCTAAAAGCCTTAGAAAACACCCTGTATCAACAGCGAAATAAATACACGTAAATCCATCTAAATACATTGACTTATATCATGTTTTGTGCTATATTATTAGGTATATAATAAAGCGGCCCGCAGCGGTGCTGGAGACACAGCTACGGGCCATAAACAACCACCTAATGGCGTTACCCCGTAGGAGGAAGTTCTATGCATATTCTACCCTGCATACCCCTCTCTGTCAACATAACCTTCACCAGAGCATTTCCTACACCGGCTGCGGTCAAGGAGGCGTTTTGATGCGTGGAGCAATACGAAAACGAGGGAATCGCTATTCCATTCGGTATGAAGTGGGAAAGAAATGGGATATAGTAAACGAATGCTGGCATCGTAACCAGAAGACCGAAAGGGTTCCCTTCCCGCACACGAGAAAGCACGCTGAGGCCCTTCTGGCCGAGCGTTTGAGCCAGCTGAACCGTGGTGATTATCTGGAACCTAAAAGAACCACGTTTGCTGAGTACCAGAAAATATGGATGGACAAATATGCAATCGGAGAAGGGCAGATCAGGCAATCAACACTGGTAATGTACGACGGTTATTTTAGAAACCACCTGCTGCCAAGGTTTGGGGCAATGGAACTCGCAAAGATCGACGTTGAGGACATTCAGGGCTTCAAAGCTGAGAAGATGACCTCCGGGCTAGCACCGCAGACCGTCAAACATATGCTGCGTTTACTACGGCAGATGCTTGAACACGCCATAGACTGGGGCTATCTGCGGGAGAATCCGGCCAAAAAAGTGAGAAACCCGAAGGTGCCTAAGAAGGATATGGATTTCCTGACCGCCCAAGAGGTGGGAGTGTTTCTCAACCATGTGACGAATAAATGGTATGCCTTTTTTCTTACGGCCATAGTAACAGGCCTTCGAGCTGGTGAGCTGCTGGCCATGAAATGGGGGAATCTGGACTGGAACCGTGGCCAATATTTTGTGCGGGAAACATGGTTGCGCCCACGTCACGGCGAGTTACCTACGATAGCGGACCCTAAGACTAAGACCTCTGTGGCACACGTAGATCTCACTCCCATATGTTTGGAGGCGATCAAGCATCACCGTACTCTTCAGAATGAAGAGAAACTAGCATTGGGACATGAATATCAGAATCTCGACCTGATTTTCTGTACATCAAAAGGCGGGATGCTGGATTCAAGCAATATCATGAAGCGTGTGTTTCACCCTGTCTTAAAGTCAGCAGGGCTTCGTCAGATCCGATTGCATGATCTGCGGCATACCTGTGCTTCCCTTCTGATATCTCAGGGAGAGAGTCCAAAGTATATCCAGAAGCAATTGCGTCATGCATCAATAGAAATGACCTTTGACGGGTACGGCCACTTGTTCCCTGATACGAATCGCGAGGTGGCCCGGAGACTGGATGAGACACTGTTCGGAGACAAGGCAGATCGGTTAGGTAATTTCCGTAAAAACTCTGGCCACATTTTGGCCTCGGAACCAGCCGGAACAGTATGAATTACTAGGTACCGAGCTTGACACTTCAGTCACGTAACTATAGGTCAGCCATAACAATATGAAGTAACGTGAAACGTCCTGAAATCTCCTTCTCGGCCTCCGGAGCCGTAGGTCAGAGGTTCGAATCCTCTCTGGCGTATGATATGTAACATTAACGGGCAGAAAGGGTTATGAGGTTTGTTTCCTCTGACACTTCTGCCCGTTTTTTGGTGTCTGCTAACGGTGTGCTAACGGACACAAACAAAAACCAAACTTCGGGAGCAAGAGATTAGGAGTCTGAATTTTCTCGCCCTGATTCAGATCAAATGAACGAGTAGTTAGGCTTACAAGTTTGATGCTTGTGGTCTGGCTGCTCGTTTTTTCGTGCCTAACCCTTCGGTTACCGCCGGTGTTTATCCCGACTTTTTCTGTGAGCCATTGTATCTCGGATTTGAAAGCAGGTGGGATCATCACAGAAGAGCTTTGCCTTCGTACCAACGACCACATTACTACATCCAGTACGACGGCAGGTTTTATACCTGGCGCCAATTGAAATTTCGTCACGTAATAAAAACCATAATAATCCTGACACCCCCCAAACTCTTCTAATCTCTGTTTCTGAATGTATCGCCTCTTCAGAGTTTTCGTCAAACCGCCTGATTAGTTTTCTCAAATTGGGATCCGCTGATTTTCCGGCTTCTTTCAGAAGTGATTCTATGTTTTTATCATCAAGCCGTTTCTGGCGAGCAAATTCGATCATCAAAGGATAGAGTATAGCATCTCCCCAAAGCACTTTTCCCAAAAGGCTGTATTTGTTGAGATACCATTCCGTCAATCGGTAGCTCAAAAAACTGTCAACTCCGCTTTTCAGCGAGACATTCATCATGTCACCTTTTAATGAATAAATGTTAATGTCGATGCCATACGGAAACAACTTTGTTAAACTTTTCGGTGGCTTCATGACAGGCCCAATTTTAACAGGTAATTTTTTGCCGAAGTTCTCACCGTCGCTGATTATCTCAAAACGCTGAATTGAACCCGTTGTAAGGTTTATTTTATTTGATGTTATGGCACTTAAAAACGGTGGTTCATAACTTTCGCTGGTTCGAATTTCAAGCGTCTCCTTGCTAAATTCGGGCGGATCTATTTCACCTTCAACGCCTTCTTGCAGAACTGGAAACACGAATTCAAAAGTTGGATTCTTATCGATCTCAAGCTTCCTTAAATCTGTTTCTAACCAGTGATGTAATATGTTAGAGTCTAAACGGCTTTCTGTAGTGATCCTGTCACTGATACCGTAGGCATATCCATTGGAGCCTATGTGAATTACATCTATTAGCTCTAAATGCTCCCCTTGTAAGACTACAGACCGTCCGCCTATTCCGTCCCACCAGGCATATCCCTCTACTTTCAGGAATTCAGGTGGCAGTATCCAAATGGTACTGAATCTTAATCCTTGAAAAAGATAGTCATCCCACATCCAAAGCTCTTCACAAGCCTCGTTATTTTCAGCGAATGTTGGAAGCCATAATTGAATTGCTTCCATCAAATAATCTCCTTGTCATACGAAACTTCATACGAAAATTTATTTCATTTCTATTTAATTGTAAAGTGCGTGTTGGTCAAGGTCAATTATTCAAAGGAGTAAAAATGTTGAACATGACTAAGAAGCGACAGGAAAAAGGGATTACCCAGCATGAACTGGCACGCCGTGCCAACATTCACCCCAGTGATGTTTGTAAAATTGAACAGGGGTGGTTGCGGCCATATCCCTCACAGGCTAAACGGCTGTCATACGTTTTGAAAGTCGATGTAACAGAATTACTAATTCAAGTCAACGACAAGGAGCCAATTAATGGATGATCTCAAACAAGCAATCAATGATAAGATTCAAAACGGGAATGAAATGACGTACCGACTGCTGTCACTTAAAGAAACCGCCGAGCGAACCACGATGCCACAGGAGGAAACTACGAAATGAATTCTACACTTCTTACGGTTAAGCAAGCGGCCCAACGACTTCAGGTCCCGGTTTCTTGGGTCTATGAACGCACGAGGCACGACGCAATGCCGGGCCTTGTGCGGATCGGAAAGTATGTAAGAGTCCGTGAATCCGTCCTGCTGGACTTTATCGAGTCTGGTGGGGAGAGTAATGAACAAAAATAAAAGCCGATGCACCCTGGTCTCTGGCAAGAGGGGATACACCGGCTGCAGCGAACATCACTGGAGGTGATGCCGTTGATTTTTTAAAGTACGACCATGGTCGCGGAAGTCAACTGATTCCCAATCTGCCACACGATTCGATGACTCTTTAGAGCAACGAATATCTGGCAATCACAATGACGATTTTAATGAGGTTGAATTATGTCTGTAATAGCAATAGAAAAATCGGTTTTTAACCTACACCCTGCCGGTCAGTTTACCGGTAGGATCACGGAGATTGAAGATCGCGGTATGATCGAAACAACTTTCGGTACAAAACCGAAATTGTCGGTCAAATTTGAGTGCAATAGCACCACGGCTAACGACGGTGCAAAATACATCATCGCAAAGTGGTTCACTGTCTCTAGCCATCCCAAGTCAGCTCTGTCAAAGTTCAGAGTTGCTCTGTTGGGGCGTCCCCTGACACCCGACGAGGCGTCAGGTCTCGATCAGAAGGAGTTAATCGGGAAACGCTGTGGGTATATGGTCGTACACACGGAACGGGATGGTACGACCTACGCCAACATCGACCAGCTTTGGCCGGTCGACAACCATTTACCTTTAGATGACAGCTCGGACGATAAGCTGCCGATTTAATCAGAAGGGCCGGTGCTAAGGTTGCACCGGCCCTTTGATAGGAGGAAATATGCATAATCAAGAAAACCTCCGGACGGCTGCTCTGTTCTATGCAAAGAAAGGCCTGCCGGTATTTCCGGTGTACGAGATGTCCGGCAAGGACTGTTCGTGCGGCAGCGGGGATTGCTCCAGTCCGGCAAAACACCCACGGGTAAAACAGGGGTTCAAGGAGGCCACCACCAACCCCGCAGTGATCAACGGTTGGTGGGACAAATGGCCTAACGCCAACGTAGCCGTAGCCACGGGCCGGGGCGTCGTCGTCGTCGATGTGGACAGCTATAACGGCGGTGACGAAGGACTGGAGGAACTGTGCCGCACAGGTAGCCTTCCTGACACGGTGGAGGCCTTAACGGGCGGTGGTGGCCGCCACCTGTGGTTTAAAGTTCCATCAGATACAAAGGTACCGTGCAAGACAGGTCTCGCTACCGGTTTGGACATACGGGGAGAAGGCGGTTACGTGGTGGCACCTCCTTCCATGCATGCCTCGGGCCGGTTATACGAGTGGGAGGTATCGGCAAGGATCGACGAGATCGATATTGCGCCTCTACCAGACTGGCTCGAACGATTACTGGTGAGGGACAACAAAAATATTGCCATCAGACCGCCG
>Ga0315338_1003451_pt1 | contig 13728 bp, 13 predicted proteins | sample ASW8metaG_FD_204518 | JGI IMG/M metagenome (GOLD analysis project Ga0315338, IMG submission 204518) | Ammonia-oxidizing marine archaeal communities from Monterey Bay, California, United States - ASW #8 | ecosystem: Environmental > Aquatic > Marine > Coastal | place: USA: California | collected... | reverse complement strand
CGGAATCTTGTGCCAAGTATCCCCAGCTAGTTTCGGGAGCCCCAGCAACAAGATCCTTGACCTCATGAAGGAGCATCGGACTGTGCGCGTCCGATTCGACACTGGCAGGCACTTTCCGACCGTCTCGTCGACGTTCGCCGACTACCTCATCTACAAGTCACCATACGACGGCACGCCGACCAGGATTGTCGAGAGCAAGGGTGCATGGGACGTCCAGCTTGACGGCGAGGTCTCATACTTGCCGAATGACATCGGCTCCCATGCGTTATCTATCCATCGCAAGGTGATCTTCCAAACGTCCGACAAGTTGTCGCTGCAGCGGGACTACGTCACCTGCCACAACATCCTGCTGCGCAAGTCCGACACGCTGAGCAAGACGGAGACGAAGCGCCACGTGCATCCGGTCTTCCATACGAATCGGCAGATCTGGTACTCGGCTGTCCGACAGCCCTGGGCGTCACTCAAGAAGGTCATGTGGACTAGAAGTGGCTACACGAAGCCGTTCTACGACTCAGGTCTGCTGGGCGGGACCGACATGGTGTACTTCGTCGAAGTCGAGTCCGAGGAAGCCGGGCTTGCGCTTGCGCACAATCTGAACACGCGGCTGTTCCAGTACATCTTCACGACCGCTAAGTGGTCGGGTTTCGGAAACGAGAAGGTGTTCGCCGCCCTACCTCAGCTCCCAGTTGGGAAGCCGTTGAGCGATCAGCAAATGTTTGAGCTGTTCGACCTAACTCCGGAGGAGGTAGAACATGTCGAGCGGACTCTGGGATGAGATCGGAGCGAGGATGCGCTCGCATGGCTACATGAAGGGCGTTGAGCGGACCGTCGAGCGCGTGCGGCGCAACGGAGAGATCTTCACGCCCACGGATCTTGTGATCGAAATGATCCGCGAGATCCCGCTTGACGATCTTGGTCCGGGTCGCACCGTCCTTGACCCGGCCTGCGGGGATGGACAGTTCCTGGTTGCCGCAAAGTGGGTGAAAATTCTTCACCACGGGATGCGCGAGGCAGACGCGTTGATCGACATCTACGGTATCGACATCATGAGAGACAACGTCGAAATGTGTCGACTGCGCCTTGGAGGCGGAATGATCGTCGTTGGGGACGCCCTTCAACCGACGAGGCGCCTACCGGAGCAGAGTGAAGAGGACCGACGGACAATGTTGGCCCTGTTTGGCGACAGCACCGAACCCCAGACACTGTTTGACCTCGCGGACGAAGAACTCGCCGTCAGTTAGAAACCTCGCATGCCACCGGCAATGCAGCTGATCCGTTCGGCGGCCTACTGGCGGTCGGATACGAGAAAGATCGATGTGCGCTTTGGGTCCGGTCCCGCACCCGTCCAGGTCTGGTGTACGGGTGCAGCGCTGTGCCGCATCTGGTGTACTGACAGTTGCTCGGGGCTACTTCACATTGGCGATTTTTCCACGCCCGTATCAAGGACGCGTATCCGGTCGAAAAACGCAATTGGATCGCATGATCCGATCCGTCCATTCCTCCCAACGAGAGTCTTGCTCGGACCGGGCGCCAAGACAGGGCCTGCCCGGTGCAGTTAGTGCTACTCGCCGAAGATGCCGACGTTCCGTAGATCCAGGTAGGCATTGGTGGAGGTGGCGATCTCCTTGGACTTGTGCGGCCGGCGCTGGCCCCACTTCAGCGTGACAACGTGGCCCTTGTCGTTGTACTCGCGCAGTCCGTCATAACGCTCTTTCGGTCGGTACCAGGCGCCGTTCGTGTTGATTGTGAACGGCACGTCCGCGCTGAGTAACACCTTTTCAGCCTTGTCCGTGAACTCGAAGCGGATGTTCTGGAGATGCTGCTGCACTGTGAAGCAGGTCGTCTCGGCCTTTAGTTCTTCCCGCAGCTTGTGGTAGGCGGGATTGGTGATGCTGTCGACGTAGCGCTGGTTGTCAAAGAACAGTGCCTCCTCCTTGCCGTCCATGCCGATGCGCTCCAGGAACTTCTTACGCACGACCTCCTTGCCGAGCAGCTCGAAGATGTGCAGGACGGTGCCAATGCCGACCGGGGCGATGCGTCCCACCACCGAACGCACGCGTTCCGAGTCGTACATCTCGCAGTCCGGGGCGAGCAACTCCTTGCGCATTTCGGCTTGCAACCGGTCGAGAACTGCGAGTGGGTCTTTCAGCTCGGACTTCCCGAGAAAGTCGAGGACAGCGTTGCGCGTGGCGACCACGCTCCCCTTGAATGCGGTGGATGGGGCGTTGGGACGAGGATCGTCATATGTACCTACTCCCTTGCGGTCGAACACGAAACCGCAGGCAAATGAGAGATACGTGCCGCTCGACACTTGCGGCCGAGTGATGCCCCCGCCCCCGATGTAGTTCTTGATGCTGACTGGGATCGGGTCGCCTAGCCCACGGACGTGGATGTAGACGTCGGCCTTGCCACCGGCGTTGCGAATCCTCGCCTCCACGTTCTCGAAGTCGAACGTGAAGCCCTTGAGGTGGTCGGCCAGTCGCTTCACGAAGCCGGGCAACTGCAGATCGACGTTTGTCTTGTATCTGCCGTACTCGCCCCGATCAAACTCATCCTGTGTCAATCTGCAGTTCTTGAGGTACGTCACGAACTCAGCATGACGCGCCGAGCAGCAGCGAGTGGTCGCGACATTGAGGTCCTCAGCTGTTTTCTGCATCACATACACGGCGTAGGCCTCGCAACTGTCCTGGATGTTGTGCTGTTTCTTATCCATAAGGCCTACTTCCTCCTAGGTAGAAGACGTGATGATCTGACCCTGTTCCCATACCGGACGAGCCGGTCAGGGCTGTCCAGAAAATAGTTAGGTAAACGGACAGAGGCCATCGATGGCTTCCTGGTCTTCGAACACCTCAAACCCGGCGACCTCTAGGCCCCGCAGGAGTGCTTCGGCCTTCAATTGCTGATCGGCAACTAACCCCTCGTCCGGCACGCAACGAGTATTGCATTAACGCCGGTTACAGCACCAGATACGATCTGAGCGTGGCTGGCGTCAGGCGCGATCGACGGGGTTGGGGTGCCTCCCGAGAGGCTCGAAGATCACCCCGGCGGCTTCCGGATCGAAACCCTCCGGCCACTGTGTGCGTTCGTCTGAAACAGCTCCTTCGAGGCTCGCCGACCGACGCGAAATTCTCAAAAACACCCCTGACCTGCGGTTAGTAATGAGACTGTAACATTTCTCCAATCACGCGGTATAATTGAAGGGGAGGGGGAAATATGTCCCTTCGGAGTGCAGTCAACGAGTTAAGGAGCATCTAGGTCACCGGGTGTGGTGGCCATCTTCATCCAGAGGACCTGAGGGGCCTGGCCCTGTGACGGTCCGCCAACCGGCGTAGTAGTCGGTGGCAACGCCAGGATCGATGAGGAGACTCAATTGAGTACCAACGAAGGTAATGAAGGCCGCCTGCTTGAAGAAGCGCAGCAGGTCGTCGACCGGGCCTACCAGCGGATCAAAGTTGACCGCCAGTACCGCCGGTTGTCCAAAGCGCTTCGCAAGCTCGGGGTAACCCAGATTGCCGGGCCCTCCTGGTGTTTCATCGACGAAGACAGCCTCGAGATCACCTTTGGCACCGTCCCGAAACACCGCCAGAACCTGTTCATCGAGCACATGGTCGACCTGGGCGAGGTAGCCGAGTCCCGTGTCCTTGAGCGGGTTCTGGTCGGCGCACCGGGAACCTCCAAAACCGAACAGCTGCAACTCGACTTGTGGCCCGATCCCAGTGAAGACACCTACCCCAATGACGGGAGCCGCTCATGACCTATACCCCGACCGTTGTCACCCATACGGAAAGCCACAACTACGACCAGTCCATCGTCGAGGCGCCGACGTCGAACGATCCCGTCAACCACGAGCTGATCGACGCAGCGCACTGCTACGCCAGAGCGTTTACAGCGGCAAAGGAGGCTCTTGACGCGGTCCAAAGCAGCGAACTGGCCCTGGCACACAGCGACATCGAAGCCGTCGAGGCGTTCAACGCTGAAAGGTCAGCCAGGGCAGCAGCAAAACAGGCCCCGGCGAACGAGATCGGTTTCACAGCCGAAAACGATCCGCAGAAGGCCACCGACTTTGCTGCACTAGACCACGCCGCCGAAGTGGCGGCGCTGCACTACCAACAGCGCCGAGCCATTTCCATGCGGGCCGAACTCAACGCCGAACAGGCAACACACGCCGTCGATGCAGCCCAGGCACGCCTCGTCGAAACCGCCCGTCGGCTCGCCAGCAGGGAAATCATGACGGCCTGACCTCAATCCGATACCGGTCAGAGCAATTCGGAGGGCAGTTCAGGGAACAGTTGGGTCGCGGACCAGGAGTCGATCGATGGCTTCCTGGTCTTCGACCACCTGGAACCCGGCGGCTTCTAACGCCGCCACTGCCTCCCCCTTCTTCGACCACGGGATATTCATGGTGTCAGAACCGCTCCCCATAGACAGGGGTGGCCCACCGCAAAGGTCATTCAGAGCGTCAAGCGCCTCCTGGCCGATGGCGCCGACCATGTGCCAGGCGAGGGTTGCTGGCCACTGTGGCCATGCGTCGTAAGTGATCAGGTCCATCAGGTCCGAGTCGAAAGGATCGGACGGATCTAGGACGTCGTCGGAGTCCTCGCGATCATCCGGGTCAACGCACCAGAAGTACACCTCCAGTCGGGGATTTTGGCGAATGGCAGCCTGGCCTCGTTCGGAGTACTCGCCGTAGGTCTTAGCTGTAGTGATGATTTCGTAGAAGATCCTGAGATCGGCTATCACGTCGGCTGGGAGGATCAACAGCTCGTCGTTGTCGTCCCTTTTCTTGAGACCCTCGCTGTTGCAACCGTAAACAAGGGGAGGTTTCACTCTCGGTAGGTCACCTTTCCGTTATCGAACTCCACGTAGCCATCATTGACATACCGGTGTAGCGAGCCTGAAAGGAAGTCATAATCAGACGCTTCGATGGCGGCTTCGATTAGGAGGAGGGCGTCATCCATTTCGATCCCGACGAATTTGAAGCGATTGTCGCCGGTCGACAGGGCTGAGCTAAGCGCTACCACGAAGTCACCCGGGGTCGAGCCAAAACATGTGGGCTCATCATAGAAAATCGGCCCCACGCGATATCCGTCTTCATCGACCTCGTTACCTGGCCCCCAATAGATGCACCACGATCCCCGGGACCGTCCGATTCCCTCACAGTCCTGGGCGTGGTAGCCGTCCTCTGCACGGGTATCGCTGATGTCAACCGACTGAAGTCGATTGACAATTCGTTCCACCTCCAGCCCGTCACTACCTGTCATAGGTCAATCATCGCGCACTAGAAGATTGTTTTGGTTCAGGTCCTCTGTTCAACGGTCGATCCGGAGGCCGAACCGGCCCACCTCCTGACAACCGGTTGAATTCATCCAGGGATTTGGCAGATTCACAATCCCGGACGGAGATCCTCCGGTGGAGAGCGACCCGGCGGAGAGCTTCAGCCCAGGTGTATACATCGCAGTCGACGGTCCTTGGGCCAACCGATGCGTCGTCCTCAATGTCCAGCAAGCGACCGACCTCTAGCAGTAACCGGTAGTTCTGAAAGACTCGCCTCTGTGAGCACCTCAGAGGACGCCATCGTGTATCCGAGGCGTTGGGGGCCGAGCCGTCTTGCCCGGGAGGCCGGTCTCTTCGACTGTCGACCGGTCGGGCCACTGTGGCCCTGCCTGACGGAGTCACCGATGCTGACCTGGTCGCACTCGTCCGAACGATCTTGAACCGGAAGCGGTGACGGCACGTGGAACACCCCGTTGCCTGTCACACCCTCGACCTAACTTGTGTCTATGACTTCTGAGACCGAGCGGAATCCCTTACGGGGCGTATCCCGTGAGCTCAGCCAAGACCTCAGGGCCCCTGGCATTGGTAATCGATTCAGCAGAGAAAGATCAGACGTTCTGGTTTGGACAAGAGGATCGTGATGGTTGCAAGCGACGGAGGGAGCCCGGTCATACATGGTGATCGTGCCCGGCTGCTTCCGTCGCCGTTTCCTTACCAGGGCAGCAAGCGACGACTGGCTAGTCGGATTCTCAGGCTCTTTCCCCGAGAAACACCAGTGCTGCACGAAGCTTTTTGCGGATCAGCAGCTGTCACGCTTGCTGCCGCGACAAGCAATCCAGACTTGCGAGTGTCTCTGTCTGACCTCGACGCGAACATAGTCAACCTCTGGAGAGCGATTCTTGAGAACCCGGATCGGTTGGCTGCGGGGTATGGAGCCCTATGGGAGGCTCAAGAGAAAGATCCGGAAACCTTCTACTACGAGGTCCGAGGCCGCTTCAACATTCATCGTGACGAGGCTGATTTCCTTTTTCTCCTCCTGAGGTGCGTTAAGTCGGCAGTGAGATACAACAAAGCTGGAGAATTCAATCAAAGTCCGGATTTGCGCCGTCGGGGAACAGCACCGTCGAGAGTCACGAAGAACCTCAGATGGGCGAGTCAGTTGCTTCGTGGACGTTCATCGATACAGCAGCAGGAGTTTGAAAACGCCCTGACGGTAGCTAAGCCTGATGATCTGATCTATATGGACCCGCCGTATCAGGGAGTGTCGGCGAAGCGTGATGCGCGGTACTTGGTGGGGTTGGATCCTCAGGTGTTGGTGGCTGGTCTTGAGGAACTGACTAGGCGAAATCTTTCGTTCATTTTGTCGTACGACGGCAAGACCGGTGATATCGAACACGGAGAACGATTGCCGACTGATCTTGGGTTAACGCACCTCTATCTTGACGCAGGCACTTCTTCGCAGGCGACCCTTCTGGGTAGGAAGGAACGCACTGTTGAGTCCCTGTATCTGTCTCCGGCCCTCATAGCGCGTCTAGGCGAGTTGTCACCTCGCGAACTGGCCACACCGCAGCCGAACCTGCCCCTGGCTCAATAGGAGGTGACTATGGTCGTGGGCCATGAGTCCCAAGACAGTCTCTCCAGCCTTCCTGAAGAAGCTTGAGGAAGTTACGGGCAAACGAGCCAGGGCTGTGATTGACCACATTCTCGAACACGGCAGTGTCACAACTGAAGACCTAGCAGCCATGGGTTATGAGCACGCTCCGCGTGCTGCGCGAGATGTACGAGAGTTAGGCATCCCTCTCGTAACCAAGCGTGTCCAAGGCAAGAGTGGGAGGTCTATCGCTGCGTATGAGTTCGGCGATCCGGAGGACCTTCAAGCTGGCCTCCAGGGCCGAACGCCAATCTCTAAGAAGTTCAAGAACCAGCTCATTGATCGCTACGGCTCGACTTGCATGTTGTGTAATGGCAACTTCGATTCTCGGTACTTGCAGCCGGATCACCGCATCCCAGTGGAGATCGCTGGTGACACAGAGGATGATGCTCGTGAAGTGGCTGATTACATGCCGTCCTGCTCCAGCTGTAACCGAGCGAAATCCTGGTCTTGCGAAAACTGCGTCAACACTGACGAGAAGAATCGGGACATCTGTGCGAAGTGCTACTGGGCGCTTCCTGATGGCGATTACGCTCATGTAGCTACTCAACCGATTCGCCGACTGGACGTTGTTTGGCAAGGCGCAGAGGTCGAGGTATTCGAGAGGCTTGTGGCGGGAGCCAAGAGAGCCAACAAGTCGCTATCTGATTACTTGAAGACGCTCATACAACTAGCCCTCTAGAAAATTCCGATTTCTCGTAGAGGACTTGCCCCACAACTAGAGGGTAGTGACCGAGCTCCAACTGCCGGAGCCGGTGATAGACGCTGGCGGAACGCCAAGGCCTGTTCGATCGCATGACCAATGCGCTCTTCACGTAAGGGAACCATGTCCTCAATGTCCAGCAAGCTGCCGACCTCTAGCAGCAACCGGTAGTTCTGAAAGACTCGCCTCTGTGAGCACCTCAGAGGACGCCATCGTGTATCCGAGGCGTTGGGGGCCGAGCCGTCTTGCTCGGGAGGCCGGTCTCTTCGGCGGACGCGGAGGACGACCACTTCGGCTCTCTGTGGAGAGCGCCGGTGCCCAATTCCTCATGACTGTCCATGAGCGCACGCTCGAGTTGCATGAGGATTGCGCAACCGACACCGACACGGATCTGGAAGACGGCATCCACTTCCTGGTGAGTGGAGTGGTTCCGGGCAGTCAAGTAGAGGTGTGCCAGGTGTCTACTGACCTCAACGTCCACTTCGAAGACACATCGTCCCCGTGGAAGGGTCCGTACGCTTCTTTGAACGACATCTCTCGAGACATGTTGTCTATTGTCGCTCACCGCCTGTCTCGCCGGATACTGAGCGGGCTCGGGGCGAATATTGAGACTCGTGCCGAGAGTGATCTGTTGGGGTACGGGTGGTTCTTCCATACCTTCCAGATCGCCTCGATGGCTCGAATACAGCAAGCCATCGAGCGGGTTGAATTCTGTACGAAGATGAGCGCGTGTCGAACTTGGGAGGAACTGCGCTGCCTCTTCCCTCGCTGCCCCTCCTGCGGCTCAGACCAGCTGTGGCAGTCCGAGTTCGGGGAGCATCTCGACTGGGGTTGGTGGGAAAACGGTTGGGATGCCAGCTTGGAGGATCTCCAACGTCCGGATGACTGGTACCCGGCCACAGATGGTCGCCCACCATGGCCCCTTTCTGATTTCGAGTGGGTTGAGGAAGAGTCCTGGATCAACCAGGAGTCGATGATCGATGACTTGCCGCAGGGCATCCGCGACCTCGCGAAGATGAACAGCCTCGATCAGGTCTGGTGGGATCGTGGAGATCTGGGCACCATCCGAGAGCTGGCCACCGAGGCGGGCTTTCGACTCGTAAAGCGCCTTGACCTGTTCTCCAAGTGCGAGGGCCTCGACATCAGCAGGGTTCTGCTGGAACGGATGGAAGAAGAGACGCTTTCGGCACGTCCGGTGACGGATGTGTCCATCGAGGTAGTCATCAGCCGCGTCCTGAGCGTGGAGATCAGTAACGAGGAGTCCGAGGCCGAGCCAACCTGTGAAGTAATCGCGCGGGCTCCAGAACCCAACTTCCAATGGACCATCTATTGGGCGCCGGGGAACGAAGTTGACGACGACGGAAACTATGTCGGGCCGATCTCTTGCCTGGAACCGACAACATTCGACATCGTGAATGGAGGGTTCCTCGCAGCGCTGAACCAGGCGTTGGATGGGGGCGACAGCCATTTTGAGTTCGTTGGTATTGACATGCAGGAGGCGCTCCGTCTGATCGCTGCCACGGAGCTAGGCGCACCGCCGAGGGGGCATCTTTATGTCAACGGCAATTTCGTCGAATGGGAGGGGCGAGAGGTCACCTATTACGAGGAACCCGAGGGTTCGGGCTGAGTACCTCCAGCAGTAGGTCGACTGTGAGTGCACTCGTCAGGACGATCCGGAACCGGAAGCGCTAGTTCCCGCTGTTCGGTCCTGACCAGCAGGACGGCTAGAAGGGCCTTCAGGCTGATGTCAGGGTGTGTCACTTCCGTGACTGCCTACTCGAAGATCACCCCGGCGGCTTCCGGATCGAAACCCTCAGGCCACTGAGTTTGTTGGTCGGCTCTTGCCTCCTCCAAACACGCTTCGTTGAGGTTCGCACCTGACAGGTTCGCTCCAGTGAGGTTCGCGCCTAACAGGTGTGCTCCAGCAAGGTTCGCACCTGACAGGTTCGCTCCAGTGAGGTCCGCTCCGCCAAGGTCCTGTTCGGCGAGGTTGTGCGAGGAAAGGTCGGCCCCGGCGAGGTATGGATGGGCGATGTCCAAATCGCACTTGCGGCAATACCACCGTGGCAGTCCGGGCCAAGGGGTGCACCCTTGAAGCCGAATCTCGTCACGCTCCATTTGAGCAAACATCAGATCGTCACCGGCGGGATACCCGAGTAGGTACTCGCCGAACTCGGTGTTCCCGCAGTTCGGGCATTGCTCTGGCGGCTTCGGTTGGTCGTCGTCCTCGTAGAAGTCGTCAGTCGGCATCGAGAACCTCCCTGTTAACCGCCTCAACAAAGGCGTCGATGGACGCTTCGTCGAGAACCAGTTGGAGCGCTTCGCCCAGATCCACACCGTCCACGTGGGCGCGGAGCCTGATCCTCGCCAGGGTGACGGCAGCGGTCTCTCCGTCGACGATCGGCTCTAAGGCCTGACCCTGGCGGATTCCCAGGCCGTACTGGCTGGAGTGTCCGAAGGCGATAGGGCCGTAGTACTGGTTCGGCCAGCGGTCGTTCAACGCCCTGACTCCACGCCCCGAGTTTGGCCGTCTGGTCCACTCACCATTCGACAGGTGCGTCATGGCGACCAGTACCCGGCACGACGGCCCGCCGTCGTAGCGGTGTTGGGCACCGAACGGCCAGCCGCACTCGGCGCACCGCTCAACGTCCTTGTCCGGATTACCCACGTCCTGGGGTAGGTCGGCGAGCCGCCGTGCTTCCCGGACGGCTTCTTCCAGCTCGGATAGGGCGCTCCGGTGTTGGTGCTTGGCTTCGTCCCCTTCGGTTCGGAGTCGGCGGCCGATCCGGAGGACCGGCCAGTGGTGTGGTGCGTCGACGGTCCGGAGGGAGTGGTCGCCGATTGCGCGGATCGGCCACCCCGACCTCACGATCTCCTCGATCTCGGTCCGGCTGACGACGGCAGGGTCGGGCCCACTTCGTGCCCACGGTTCCGTGCTGTACCGCCACCCGCACCCCTCGCAGATGAACACGGTCACCATTCGGCGACTCCAGTATCCCCACTCGCGGGTGTCTCGTCGGTAGGCGTCGCCTCCACACGAGCTGCAGGGCACCGACTGGTAGGTCGTCGAGTCGGAAGGCTGCGGCGAGGTGGGCCGTTGACGCTCCCGGAACTGAGCTTGGGTCGCCTGCTCGGCCTGGACGGCCCTGCGCTCCACGGCCTCGATCTCGTCGAGTAGGTCCTGGCGCCATCGGCCGACGTGGCTGTCGCAGACCCTTTGTCGGGGAGGGAGGACCGTGTGACACCCGTCGATCCCACAGCACTTCCTGGCGGCCCAGTCCTCGACGAGTGCCGCCGCCTCGGTGTCGAGTCCGGTCCTGTCGTCCGGAGACTTCAGCGACGCCATGTGGTCGACTGACGCCGCCGGTCGCCCTCTGACGGCGGCGATCGAGCCGACCCCGGGGTTCCATCCGGCCGATCCGTCCTGTCTCTCGACGAGCACGATTTCGGCGCCGAGGGCAGCGGTCCGGCGGAGCCGCCCGTTTTCGAGTCCGAGCGGCCAACGATGCGTGAAGACGATCACTGCCTCCTCATCGGTAGCCGGGAGCATCCGATGCAGCTCGTCCACTTGTCCACGCAACACCTCGACAGTCGCGCTCTTCTCCTCACCAGCTTCCGACACGAGCACCCAAGGAGGTGCCCAGCCCACGACCTGGACTCGCCTGAGACCGCTGCGATCTGCCATCAGCCTTTCACCATCCGGGTCGTCCGTAACGGACGGGCCCACCGGGGCAGGCGCATCGATGGCTCTCCGGTCTTCAACGGCTCGATGGGTCTCTGGGAGTCGGTAGTTCATCGTCGGACCGATTATCGACCGAACCCTCAATGGCGTCGGCGATACCTTGCGCGTGGCCTGGGTCGTCTGGGGACGCGAGCCAGGCACTGGCCCCGTTCCATGCTGAACGCAAATACCTGGTGTGGCTGTCGATGATTGTTGGGTCCATGAGCAGGTGTGCCCACAAGTCCAGATCATTGGTCTCGCCGAAGACGTCCACCTCGGCGAAGAAGTCGATGCGTTGTTCAGCGGGAAGTGACATCCTCGTCCACGGGGGAAGGAGTCGGGCTAAAGCCTCGCGTCGAAGATCGCGGTTGTCTGTCTCGCTGATTCGCTGCCCGAACGCAAGCAGCCCCTGAAAGGCAGCCTCCGCTATTCCCGCCGTCGGCGTAGCGACGACCTCAAACCAGTCAAGCCCGCCCCATTGAAGCCTGGCGATTACTCCTTTGACGAGGTCGTTGAGTGAGAGGAACCCGTCCTGGTCGATGAGAGCGTGCACGATGAGGTGCGGAGAGAAAGGATGGCGGAGTCGCTCAAGCAGGAGTGCCTGGCCTGATTCGTAGTTGATTGACAGCTCCAGCGAGCCGACCGATGGTCCCGCAGGGTTGAAGATCCCGAAACTCGCCAAGAGGTGTGTGTGCTGTAGGCCCCAGAGATCTCGTGCAGGTTCAGAGGGATCTGACGGGTCTATCCGTATTGGTTCGGCGAGAACATTGAGTGGAAGGCCCGCTGCGACGGTATCGAAGACCGCTCTGTCTTCGACGAACAGGGACCAGTACCCCGCGTTCTCATTCACCCCGGCCCACCGTGAATCTTGGATGCGCGACCACTTCAGGTCATAGAAGTTAGACATTTCGAGGCTGAGGGCCGGAGTGGCGAGGCGCTCCAACGATTTGGCTGTGAGTGCGCCTAGTGCAACGCCGATCGAACTGGAGGCCGCTTCCGGAGGGCCGGCCACAGAGGCGAGGTGCTGGAGAGAGGCAACGGTTTCACCTTGAACGAAAGTGCTGAGGCAAATCTGGTCTCTCCTTGCGGTCCAGCCTGAAATCCCGATCGCTGGGCTGCAGGAGGCGTGGTCCACATGGTTGAAGGAGTTCGCTAGGAGCTGGACAGCAGGTGACGATCTCGGTGGTTCGGACATGTCCGTATCGCTACCGAAATCAAAGGGAGTGGATACAAGAATCTCGATGCCGCGGCCCAGATCCGGATGGTCCGTCTGACCGACATGGCCGACAGTGCGATGTTCCGGATCGTTGTCTTCAGAATGAGGCCACCAAAACTCGATGTCTGTCCCGAGATTGCGAGCAGCAGTCGCATCCGCGTCGTAGTAGTCGACTGCTGGGTCTACGTGCAGCCCGAACTCACCTGACAGAAAGTTGCGAAACACCTGGATCTCTTTGCGCGACCACCAGGTTCCAAGGGTCACCTCCGGACTTACACAGGACCAGAAACGGTCCTCCACGAACTCATCAGGTTCCTCGCGAAGACCAAGAACCGGGTGAGAGACGCAGGGCGCTTCACCGCTCACGAGTTCCGCTAGCCGGGGAGCGAAACGTTCACAGATTCCGATCTTGTGTGCCACAGCCTCCTGGAAGCAGTGCGCTAGAAACCAGTACTTCGGCTCAAGGGTGACCCAAGAAGTCGCCTTGATGGAATAGGTCTCAAGGTCCATCCAAACTGAAGCGCCGAAGGGGCGCTGATTTAGATACTGGGCCATCAAGATGCCGTCCGGCTCGTTTTCCACCTTCTCGACCAGAGTCACCGTCGATCGGCAGACCCACCGTTCCTCGTCCCAGATATCGTCACATCGAAGAATTTCTACCGAGTGCTGCAACCGGTGTGGAATCCACCAGAAACCATCCTCGAAGTCGACTGCCCACTGCCCCGGCTGCAATCGATTACGCATGTGCTGGAGCACGGCAGAGGGGAGATCGTCTGCCGCTAACGCTCTTACAAGCGGAGTGTCGGGACGGTAAGTAGTGATGCTGTCTTCACCGCTAGTGCTGGACAAGATAAAATCACCTTCAACTGTTGAGAGTCACGATTCTAGTGGCGGCCAATTTGGCGGTTTGAAAACGTTGCGGCTGGTGCACGTGAGGCAGGGAGGCCGAACCGGCCCAGGGGTACCCGTACCCGCACTGTGTAGGCGGCACAAGGAGTGCCGGCTCAGTTGGGCGACTGCGCCTCATGGGGTTCGCCGTTGAAGGCAACGATGGCCATCGACCGGGCTCTTGTCACCTCAGCACCCGGACTACCGTCGTGTCCCCGGGGTGGCTGGTGAGTTGGAGGCGACATGGAGGAGGAGATGGAGACCTGGTCGGTGCG
>Ga0315338_1003450_pt1 | contig 13733 bp, 11 predicted proteins | sample ASW8metaG_FD_204518 | JGI IMG/M metagenome (GOLD analysis project Ga0315338, IMG submission 204518) | Ammonia-oxidizing marine archaeal communities from Monterey Bay, California, United States - ASW #8 | ecosystem: Environmental > Aquatic > Marine > Coastal | place: USA: California | collected... | reverse complement strand
AAATAATTGCTGATTTTCTAAAAACAGCAGTAATTTTATCTGAATCAATTATAGCTTTAACTATTTTTTCGACTTCATCTTCAATTTGTGTGACTGCATCTCTTTCTGCTTGAGCTAGAGCTTTACGTTTCGTCTGGCTTGATTTGTTAAACTCTATAACTTTTTTTTCAAAAGTATTTTTTCTATCTGAAAAAGCCTCAGGAGTTAACGTAGCTTTTTGCCTTAGAAGCTCCTCTTCTTGTTTTTGTATTTCTTTTTGTTTCTTTTGATCAGCGTCGGTATATTTTTTTGCTACAGCATTTAATTGATCTTTCATACTAATTGCTGCTTTTGATTCTTTTAATAATTTAACAACATCAAGTACTGCAATTTTACTTTCAGAATATGCTGTAGACGAAAATAATGTAAAAAATAAAATTGTTAATATATATTTAAAGTTTTTCATAGTTAAAATCCTGCTCCAAAATTAAATTTTAAAAATTGTGTTTGATCATAGTCTTCTTTCATAACAGCATGAGCAAAATCTACTCTCACTGGCCCAAATGGCGATTTCCATTGTACACCAAAACCTGCTGAAATTCTAGGAGAAGAATCATCTTTTATTTTATTACCTCCATCTTCGTCAATATCAGCAGCTGCTCCAACTAGTCCAAAAAAAACACCATTAATACCTAATTGCGGAGCAATACCTGGTATTGGAACCCTTAATTCAGTTTTTAAAGTATACATCATATTTGCTCCTAAAGCATCCTTATTTGCAGATGTAGTATCTCTTGGACCTAGTCCAGCAGTTTGGAATCCAGCAAAAGAATCACCTCCTAAAAAGTATCTATCTTTAAGTTTTACTTTTTTATCATTATACCCAAAAATATAACCACCCTTAAAATGCATCGATACAACATATTCATCAGTAACAGAACGAAACGAAGAAATTCCGATATCAGATTTAAAATAATTTACATTCCCTCCCAAACCAGCTAAAGAATTTGAAATTCTGAACCGCGAACCTTTAGTTGGATCTAATCTGTCGTTAAGTCCATAATAAGTTAAATGGTGAGATAATTGTGAAGTTGTATAATCGCCTTTTTGATTAGTAATAAACTCAGATGCTCCGCTTTTAACACCCTGAATTGTCTCTCCTTTATAACTAAAATTCCACGAATGTCTTGTTCTTTCAGTTAACATATAACCAAATCTAAGTCCACCACCTAATGCATCGTTATCAAAAGAACTTTCATCAGCATAAGTTACTTTGGATTTAAAAAGATCTAAACCTAAAGCAATATCTTTCCCTCTAAAATAAGGTTCGGTAAATCCGAAATCAAGTTGAGTTGCTCTTTCTGCTACAGTGAACTTCAATATTAAATCTTGTCCTTTACCTAAAAAATTCTTTTCTGCAATTCCAACATTAGCCAAAGCTCCGTCAGTACTAGAAAAACCTCCGCCAACTGAAAACTGCCCTGTTTGTTTTTCTTTAACTTTAAAAACAATATCAGTTCTATCATTTTTTTTTGCTTGCATATTTTCAGAACCCACTGTTTCAAAAAAACCTAAATTTCTAATTCTTTGTTCGGATCTTTTTAATTTTGAATTGCTAAAACTATCACCTTCGTTAAATTTCATTTCTCTTCTTATTACTTTCTCCTTAGTTCTTGTATTTCCTTGAACTTCTATTCTATTTACATATATTTTTTTAGATTTATTAACCATAATTGTTACATCAATTTCTTTAGTCTCTTTTTTTTTATTTAAATTTGGTCGAACATCCAAGAAAGCAAAACCTAAATTACCACCGTATTCTCTTATGTCTTTCATAACCATATCTAATTTATTAATATTGTATTTTTTTCCTTCTAATATTTTTGATAATTTCTCAATTTCTTTATTATCCATATCTTTATAATTTTTATTATCAATTGTTACTTTTCCAAATTTATATCTTTCTCCTTCATCAAGACTAAATGTTACAAAAAAACCAGATTTATCTTTTGTTAATTCAGCTATTGCAGAAATAATTTTGAAATCCGCATAGCCTTCTTGCAAATAATACCTTCTAAGTAAATCTTTATCATAATTAATTCGGTCAGGGTCATATATATCGCCGGCTGACATTATTCTCCATAATTTTGACTCTTTGGTTGAAACAATACCTTTTAATCTTTTATCTGAAAAAATTTTATTACCAATAAATTTAACACCTTTAATTTTAGTTTTTTCTCCTTCATTTATTCTAAATGTTATATCAATTCTATTTTGTGATAGTCGGTTAATTTGTGCTTTTATTTTTGCTGAAAAATAGCCTGATCTTTTATATAAATCTCTTATTAATGCAATAGTGTCTTGAACTTCGCTTTTTTGATAAACATTCCTAGATTTTAATTTTATTTCACTTCTCATAGCATCATCTTTAATTTTTTTATTACCTATAAAATCTATATTGTTAATCATTGGATTCTCTTTTATTAAAACAATTAAAGTGTCACCAGAAACTCTAAATTTTATATCTGCAAACAACCCTAAACCATACATTTCTTTTAATTTCTTATTTAAAATTTGATAATTAACTTTATCTCCAGGTTCAATACCTAAATAAGATAATATTGTCTCTTTATCAATTCTTTGATTATTTTGAACAATAATATCTGTAATTTGAATATTTCTACCTGTATTTGAAAAAGATAATTTAGCGTTAAATATAGTGAAAACGATGATTAAAATTATAAATATACTAAATCTTGATCCCATTTTTTTATCATAGTTAGAAATTAAACAAATTAATTATATCATTATAAGTTAAAAGTACAGCTAATGTAATTATAATGACAAATCCGAACTTTAGAATCTTTTCTTGAATATCCTTATTTATAGGTTTTCCAATAACTATTTCTATAAAGTACAAAACTAAGTGCCCTCCATCAAGCATTGGTATTGGAAATAAATTAATTAATCCAATACTTATAGACAATAAAATTATTAAATTAATAAATGATAAAAGCCCTTGCTCAAGCATTTTTCCAGAAAAATGAGCAATTTTAACCGGACCACCTAGATCATCAAAAGAACCATTTCCTGAAAGCATCTGGTAAAGAGCTTTCATAGTTATTGAACAAATTTGGTAAGTTGATTGTGTCCCTAAATATAAAGATTCAAAAAAAGAATGTTTTTTAAATATTGGTTCATATGAAGAAATTCCAATTTTATAAATTTTTCTTTCTTGTCCATAAAATTCTTGAATAACAGATACTGGCATTATTTTTTTATTAATTATGTTGTTATTTCTTTCTATTTCAAATTTATATGCTTCATTTTTATATAAATTTATAGTTATGCCTATATCACTAAAATTATTAATTTTTTTGTTATCAATTTTGATTATTTTGTCGTCTTTAATCAAACCAGAAACATATGCGGGACTATCTTTTTCAACTTCATTTATAATAGGTGATACAAAAGCTTTTCCAATAATAGAAAAAATTAAAGCAAATCCTATAATGCCAAATATAAAATTTGCTAAAGGGCCAGCTAATACAATCGAAAACCTTTGATATACGTTTTTATTACTAAAAGCGTATTTAATTAAATTATCTGGAATTTTTTTTTTTGAATTAATATCCTCACCAAGCATTTTTACATAACCTCCAAATGGAAGCATGCATATTTTCCAACGGGTTCCTCTTTTATCGTTCCATCCGAAAATTTCTTTACCGAAACCAATAGAAAAAATCTCAACTTTAACTTTGTTTAGTACTGCAATATAATAATGTCCAAATTCATGAACAAAAACAATAATTGATAAAACAATTAAGAAAGATGAAAAATAAAATATAAAATTACTTAAAAATTCCATTTTTTGTTTATATATTTAGTTGTTAAAATTCTTACTTCTTTATCAATATTGTATATGTCATTTACTGTATTAATTTTATAATTTTTTGAGACAGACAATATTTTTTTTATAATATTTATAATATCTAAAAAATGAATTTTTTTTTCTAAGAAAAAATTGACAGCTACTTCGTTTGCAGTATTAAATATTAAAGGTAAAGAACCACCTTTTTTTAGTACGTAATATGCGAGATTGATAGACTTTATAAAATGAATGTTAGGTTTTTCAAATGTAAAATTTTTTATTTTTAATAAATCAATTCTCTTTATTTTGTAGTGTTCTCTTGAAGGCCAATTTAAGGCATAAAATATAGGTATCCTCATATCATGATCACTTAAAAGTGCTGTTGTAGATCCATCTGAAAAATTAACCATACTATGAATAATTGATTCAGGATGAACAACAACTTTAATTTGATTTATTTTTAATTTAAATAAATAATAAGCCTCAATTATTTCAAAAGCTTTATTCATAAGTGTAGCAGAATCTATTGTAATTTTATTTCCCATTTTCCAATTAGGATGTTTTAAAGCATCTTTTAAAGTTACTTTTTTTAATTTTTGTAAATTATATTTTCTAAATGGACCGCCAGAAGCTGTAAGTGTAATAGATTCTACATTATTTGGTTTGTTAAAATCATTTAATTGAAAAATTGCATTATGTTCAGAATCTAAAGGCAAGAGTTTACATTTAGATTTAGATATTTGTTTCATAAAAAAACTTCCAGCAGAAACTAGGCATTCTTTATTTGCTAAACATAATTTAGAACAATTTTTTATAGAATTTAAAGTAGGTTTTAATCCAGCTATACCAACTATAGAAGCAACAACAATATCAACTTTTTTATTAGTACATTCAATTATTCCTTCATCCCCTGCTACAACTTTTATTTTTTTACCAAATAAATTATTTTTTAAATCTTTGTATTTTTCTTTATTTTGTATAGCGACTATCTTTGGTTTTAATAGAAAAGATTGTTTAGATAACAAATTAACATTATTTTTTGATGATAATGAATATGTTGAAAATTTAGTTCTATTTGTTTTTATTATATTAACTGTATTTGATCCAATAGAGCCAGTAGACCCAAGGATTGAAATCGATTTTAAAGACATATTAAATAATATTAAAGAAAATATTGTATAAAAAATAGTGCAATTAAGCCAAAACTAATAGAATCATACCTATCTAAAAAACCTCCGTGACCAGGTAATATTTTACTTGTATCTTTAATTTTAAAATTTCTTTTAACTTTTGATATAAATAAGTCTCCTAATAATCCTGAAAATGATATTAATATTGAAAAAAAAATTAAATATTTAATATCTAAATTTAAATAAATAAATGAAAAAAATACTCCTAAAGAAGATCCTATAATTAATCCTAATATAGTTCCAGAGTAAGTTTTATATGGGCTTAAATTAGGAAATATCTTTGGCCCTTTGATTATATTGCCAAATATATAAGAAAAAATATCTGTTGAGCAAATAATAAGAAATAACCACAAAAGAATGTATGTACCATCTACGGTTTCTTTAATTTTAAAAAAAATAATTAAAGGTACGGATACATAAATAAAGCCATAAAGTAACCATGTTAAATTTTTAAAATTATTTTTTTTTAAAAAAAAACTTAAAAAAATTAATATAGAAAAAAAAATTGTTAAAAACATAGAAAAAAAGAAATTTGTTAAAGTTGAAAGAAAAATATTAAGAAAAATAATTAAGCAAAATAAAATGACATTTTTTTTTTCTTTATGTGTATTATTTTGAGTAATTTCAAACCATTCAAAAGATAAAATTAAAGATGTTAAAAGAATAATAAAAATTGATATATAGTTGCTAGATATAATAGAAAATACATAAATAGGAATTAAAAATAATGCTGAAAATAACCTCTTTAATATATTATTTTCAATTTTTATAAAATTATCTAGATCCATATGTTCTTACTCTTTTAGAATATTGTTTTAGAGCATCAACAAAATGTTTTTTTTTAAAATCCGGCCATAAAACATCTAAAAAAACTAGTTCTGTATATGCTAATTGCCATAAAAGGAAATTACTTATTCTTTTTTCTCCACTAGTTCTAATAAGTAAATCGGGATCTGGTATATTTTTCGTATACAGATTTGACGAAATAGTTTCTTCATTAATTAGAATTTTTTTTTTAACGTATTTATTAATTATTTTTTGTAATGCAATTAATATTTCATTTCTACTTCCATAATTCAAAGCAAAGTTTAAATATAATTGGTTGTTTTTTGATGTTAATTTTTGATATTTATTAATTTTATTAACTATATCTTTCGGTAATTTTTTTTTATCACCGATCATTTTTATAGAAATGTTAGATTTCATCAATTTCTTAATTTTATTTGATAAATATTTTCTCATTAGATTCATAAGAAATTTAACTTCTTTTTTTGGTCTTGACCAATTTTCTGATGAAAAACTAAATAGTGTTAAAAACTTAATATTATATAAAATAGCTGTGTCAACAGCTGTTTGTATCGAATCTATACCTTTTTCATGACCTTCGAAACCTTTTAACTTTTTTTTTTTTGTCCATCTATTATTACCATCCATAATAATTGCTACATGATTTGGAATAATTAATTTTGTTTTAAATCTTCTAAACATTAAATCTGCATTATTTCGTTTTTTTTGTTTTCAAATACTTTTTCTATTTCCTTTATCTGCTCATCTGTTATTTTTTGTATTTCATCCGAAGCAGATTTTTGTTCATCTTCTGAAATTAAATTGTTTTTTTGTTCTTCTTTTATCTTATCCATTGCGTCTCTTCTAATATTTCTAATTGATATTTTTGCATCTTCAGAAAATTTAGATGCTACTTTTGTTAATTCTGATCTTCTTTCTTCAGTTAAATCTGGTAATGGCACTCGTATTAGCTGACCATCTATACTTGGATTCAAACCTAATTCAGATTCTCGTATAGATTTTTCAATGTTTTGTACCATTGATTTATCCCATACTTGAACAGTTAATAATTTAGGTTCAGGAGCGTTTACATTTGCTAACTCTGAAATTTTCATTTTTGAATTATATGCATCAACAAATAATGGCTCTAAAAGTGATGGTGTAGCTCTTCCTGTTCTTAATCTGCTCAGTTCTTCATGAAAAATCTTTAAAGTATTCTCCATTTTATTTCTATATTCATCAATTGATATTGGCATAATAATTATTTAATTATTGTATATCTACCTTTATTGAATATAGCATCTAAAAAAGCATTTTTCTTATTTATTGGAAAAACTATTATTGGAATCTTGTTATCTCTTGCTAAGGCTATAGCAGATCCATCCATAATTTTTAAATTCTTTGCAAGAATATCTGAATATTTTAAAGTTTTAAATCTTTGAGCTTTTTTATTTTTTTTTGGATCGTCTGAATAAACACCATCGACTTTAGTTGCTTTTAAAATAACATTTGCAGATATTTCAGAAGCTCTTAATGCAGCTGCTGTATCAGTAGTAAAATAAGGATTCCCAGTTCCAGCAGCAAATATAACAACTTTATTTTTTTCTAAATGATTTATTGCTTTTCTACGAATATATGATTCACAAACGGCTGGAACAGGTATTGAAGATAAAACTCGAGTTGGTATTAGATTTTTTTCAAGTGCATTTTGAATTGCAAGAGCATTAATCAGCGTACCTAACATACCCATATAATCAGCAGTAGTTCTTTCAATTCCGACTGATACGGCATCAGTTCCGCGAAAAATATTTCCTCCACCAACAACTAAGCTTATTTGAATATTTTTTTTATATACTTTCTTTATCTCGTTAGATAAAAAAGTAACAATTTTTTCATCGATCCCATGTAGTTTATTTCCTAAGAGAGCTTCTCCAGATAATTTTAGTAAAACTCTTTTATATTTCATTTTACTAATCATAAAATTTTAAAAAAATTATTGAATATTATTTATATACCTTCGCCAACCTTATACCGAACAAATTTATTTATTTCTATAGAACCTCCAAGTTCTTTAGAAGTTTTTTCAATAAATTGATTTATTTTAATGCTATCATCAACAACAAAATTTTGTTCTAATAAAACAACTTCATTAAAATACTTATTCATTTTTCCCTCAAGCATTTTTTTCTGAATAGATTCTTCTTTTCGACTTTTTTTTATTTCTTCAATTTGAAATTCTTTCTCTTTATTTATTATTTCTTGATCTATATCAGATGATGTAATAGAAATTGGATTAGCTGCTGTTATGTGCATACATATATTTTTTAAAAAATCACTAACCTTAGAATATTCTATATCTGTTTTAATAGATACTAAAACGCCTATTTTACCCATATTATCTTTTTCTACATTATGAACGTATGTACCAACAAACCCATCAATACTATTGATATAATCAACTCTTCTAATTGTTAAATTCTCACCGATTTTAGAAATTAGATTAGTTAATGCGTCAGAAACTTTATCTTTTGTATTATTATATTTAGATTCCATTACTTTATCTAAATCACCTTTTTGATCTAAATTTATTTTTGATAAATTTGATGCAAAAAATTGAAAATCGTCATTTCTAGCAACAAAATCAGTTTCAGAATTTAATTCAATGATGCTTGCTTCTTTATTTAGTTCATTTGTAGAAATTGCAATTAGTCCTTCACTTGCAGTCCTATCACTTTTTTTTTGTGCAGTAGAAATTCCTTTTTTTCTTAAAAATTCTATTGCTTTATCAATATCAGAATTAGAATCATCTAAAGCTTTTTTACAATCTAAAAACCCCGCGCCAGTGAGATCTCTTAATTTTTTGATGTCACTTGTAGAAACTTTATTCATTTACTTTTTTTTTCTTTTTTTAATTTTTTTTTGACTTCTTCTTTAGTGGGAATTTCTGCTGTATTTTCTTTAAAATCAATTTTCTTTTTATTTTTTAACATTGATTTTGATATTAATGAACAAATTAGTTCAATTGACTTTCTTGAATCATCATTTCCAGGAATTGGATAGTCAATTCCTTCTGGTGATGAATTTGTGTCTAATATTGCTATTACAGGTATCCTTAATTTATTTGCTTCACTCACAGCAATTGCGTCCTTGTTAACATCTACAACAAATATAGCTTGGGGGGTAGTTCCCATATCTTTTAGTCCGCCTAAATATTTTTCAATTTTTTCAATTTGTCTTTTCATTTGTAAAATTTCTTTCTTTTTAAGTCTAAGATTTACATTGGAAATTTTTGTATTAAGTGAGTTTAATGAGTTTAATGAATTTGAAATTGTAGCCCAGTTAGTTAACATCCCTCCTAGCCACTTTTTATTAACATAAAATTGTTTACATTCAACTGCATATTTCTTTACAATATCACTTGCTTGCGATTTGGTACCAATAAAAAGTATTAATCCATTTGCTTTTGAAATATTTTCTATAAATGAAAGTGCGTTGTTTATTAATGAAACAGTTTTTCTTAAATCAATAATATGTATATTATCTTGTGAACCATAAATATATTGATCCATACTAGGATTCCATTTATTTGTTTTATGGCCTAAATGCATACCGGCTTCTAATAAATCCCTAAGTTTAAAATTTACATTCATAATAAAATTAAATTAATTGAAAGTTTTATAAGAAAAATCCACAATTACAAGAAAATTAATTTAAAAACTTAATATCCTCCGTTTTATTGTTTATTAAATTAAAAAAATCATATCTACCAGGAATAAATATATTTACTAATTTTCTATTTAGTTCAACAAGGAGTCTAACCTCTGAACCATTGTCGTTTTTATATTTGTTCAAATGATTTTTTAATTTTTTGATATCAACACTCTCATTTGCTATTATCTTTATTTTTTTATTACTATCATTAAGAAATTGCCTTAGTGATACAACTTCTTGTACTCTTAAATTTATATTATTTTCATTCTTAGCAACTTCTAAATTTAATAAAACTAAATCATGATTTTTAATCAATTCGTTTGATGAATTTAAAATATCTGAAAATACAATAGCTTCAAAATTTGATGTATTATCAGAAAATTGAATGTACGCGTATTTGTTACCTTTTTTTGAAGTTCTTTCTTTTAAATTTATAGGTAAGGCAGCAATTTTAAAAAAGAATTTTTCTTCATTTTTAACATTAACCATCTTTTCTTCTATTTCTTTAAAAGTTAAAAAATTATTTCTTTTCAAAAAAATTTTAAAATCTTCAAGTGGATGTTGTGTTAAATAAAAACCCAATGCTTCATATTCAAAATTCAATTTAGCAGATTTGCTCCATACTTTGCTCTCATAATTTAAATTTATTATATTGTTGTCCTCCAAATTATCTGAGAATAAATTATTTTGGTTAATATTTTTACCGTTATCTCTTATGATTTGAACAATTTTGTTTATATTATTAAATAAATTAGATCTATTATCATCTAGTTCGTCAAAAGATCCTGATTTTATTAAAAATTCTAATTGTCTTATATTTATATTTTCATCATTCAATCTTTTACAAAAATCATTGATATTTTTATATTTTCCCCCTTTTTTTCTTTCTTTAACGATTTTTGATGTACTACCCGATCCAACATTTTTTAGTCCAGACAAACCATATCTTATTGCCTTTTTATTTTTTTCATCTAATTCAATAGTAAAAAAACTGTCAGAATAGTTAATATTAGGTTTTAATATTTTTATATTCATATTTTTAATATCATCTAAATATTTATTTATCTTATCAGTATTATTTAACTCATAATTTATAGATGCTGTCATAAATTCAACTGGAAAATTGGCTTTTAAAAAGGCAGTTTGATATGCAATTAAAGCATATCCTGCTGCATGAGATTTATTAAAACCATAGCCCGCGAAAGTTTCTACTTGTTTAAAAATAGATTCAGCTTGATATTCTTTTACATTATTTTTAATACAACCATCAATAAAATCTTTTTTTAATGAAGACATTAAACTTCTTTTCCTTTTTCCCATTGCCCATCTTAGTGTGTCTGCTTGCGATAAAGTGAAACCAGCAAGTATTTGAGCAATTTTCATTACTTGTTCTTGGTATATTGTTATTCCGTATGTTTCAGAAAGAACAGACTCTAGTTTTGGATGTAAATATATTATATCCTCTTCTCCATTTTTTCTTTTAACATAATTATCTATATATTCCATCGGACCAGGTCTGTAGAGTGAAATCATAGCTATTACATCTTCAAACCTATCTGGAGATAATTTTTTAAGATATTCTCTAACGCCTCTACTTTCAAGTTGGAAGCAACCTATTGTATTTCCTATTTTTAAAAGATCAAAAGTGTTTGTATCTTTTAAAGAAATAGAATTAATATCAATAATCTTTTTATTCTTATTTACTAGATCGCATGTTTTATTAATAATTGTTAATGTTTTTAAACCAAGAAAATCAAATTTTATTAAACCAGCATCTTCTATATATTTCATAGAAAATTGTGTTACAGGTAAGCCTGTTTTTTCATCATCTATATAGAAAGGAATTTTTTCATCTAAGTTTTGATCGCCAATAACAATTCCAGCAGCATGTGTCGATGCATGACGATATAATCCTTCTAGTTTAAGACTTATATTTAAAAGTTTAGAGATAGAGTCATCGCTTTCCTGTAACTCCTTAAGTTTTTTTTCATTATTTATTGCATCACTTAAAGTGATTGGATTTGCTGGATTATATGGTATCATTTTTGCAATATTGTCTACTTGATTATAAGGTAATTGAAGAACTCGCCCGACATCTCTTACTACATTTCTAGATTGTAAAGTACCGAATGTTATTATTTGAGATACCTTTTTTTTACCATATTTTTTTACTACATATTTTAAAACATCATCTCTTCTTTCTTGACAAAAATCGATATCAAAATCAGGTAGAGTAACCCTATCTGGATTTAAAAACCTTTCAAAAAGTAAATCATATTTTATAGGATCTAGGTTTGTAATTCCTAATGCCCAAGCAACAAGTGATCCAGCTCCAGAACCTCTTCCAGGTCCAACTGGTATGCCATTTTTTTTTGCCCAAGATATAAAATCAGCAACAATTAAAAAATAACCTGAATAACCAGTTTTTTTTATAATATTTATTTCATAATTTAATCTTTCTTCATATTTTTTTTTATTTAAAGAAGTATCTTTGTTATTTTTAATATTTAAAATTATATTACTCAAACCGTCATGAGATAATTTATAAAGTTCTTTATACTCATCAATTGATGAATTAAGAAATTTAGGCAATAACGGTTTGGTGCGTTCAAGCATAAAAGTACATTTTTTTGCTATTAATAAAGAATTATTTATAGACTCAGGAATATCTTGAAAAACTTTTAGCATCTCTGAACTAGACTTAAAAAAAAATTCTTTAGAAACTGATTTTCTTTTAGGATTAGATAATTTTTCAATATTTTTTATGCATAATAATGCATTTGTTGCTTCGTGCATATCAATATCAGAAAAATAGTTATTATTTGTGGCAACAAGTGGAATATTAAATTTAGCTGCAGAAGATAAAAAAAAGTTCTCAGTTTTATTTTCATCTTCAAGTCCAGATCTGGTTAATTCAATATAAAAATCTTCTTTATAAATAGATTTAAAATCATTAAGTAACTTTTCAGCTGTTAATTTATTTTTGGAAAGTATAGATTTACCTATTGGACCGTTAATACCGCCAGATAAACATATTAATCCGCTGCTATTTTTTTTAAGATCATCAAAATTTATTAAATTATTTTCATTAATACTATAAAATTTGGTCATTAAATTAATTATGTTTTTATATCCTTGATAATTTTTTATTAATAATAAAATGTGAGAGGGTAATTCTAAATGATCAGTTTTTTTTAATTCTAATTCAATTCCCAAAATTGGCTGGATGCCATTTTTTTGAGCTTCTAAAGAAAATTCAAATGCTCCAAATAAATTTTTCTTGTCTGTTAATGCAATCGCTGGCATTTCATGCTCTTTACATAGGTTAATTATGTCATTAATTCTAAAAGAACTTTCTAACAAGGAGTAACTTGAGTATTGCCTTAAATGTACAAACGGTTTCATTAATTAAATAAGTTTACCTTCAGATAATTTTATTATTTTATCAAATTTTTTAACTATTGATAAGTTATGAGTAGCAATAATAAAAGAAATTTTATAATGGCTAACTAAATTTTTAATAATTTTGATTACATTCTCACTATTTTTTTTATCTAGATTGCCCGTCGGTTCATCTGCTAAAATTATTTTAGGCATATTTGCAATTGCACGTAAAATTGCTACTCTTTGTTTCTCTCCTCCAGATAATTCCCTTGGTTTATTATCTATTCTTTTAGATAGTCCTAAACTTGATAAAAGATTTATTGCTCTTTTTTTTGCGGATTTATAACTAGAACCGTTAATTAATTGAGGAATGATGATATTTTCTAATGCAGAAAAACTATCAAGTAAATAAAAATTTTGATATATAAATCCAATATATTTTTTTCTTATCAAATTTTTTTTTTCTTGTGATAAAGTATCGCATTTTTCACCATTTATAATAATTTCTCCATTAGTCGGGTTATCTAAAAGACCTGCAATTTGTAATAGTGTAGATTTACCTGAACCTGATGGACCTAATAAACCAATGCACTGACCATCAGATAATTCTAAATTTATTTTATTTAAAGCAACTATATTTCTTCTTGGTTCAATAAATTCTTTACTTATATTTTTTAATTTTAAAACTGTTGCCATTTTTTATTCTTTTCTAATTAAATCAATAGGGTTATTTTTTGAAGCTTTCCATGCAGGAATAAAACTTGCAAAAAAAGATATAAAGAGACTTGTTAAAACTACATAAATAACTTCAT
>Ga0315338_1003449_pt1 | contig 13734 bp, 13 predicted proteins | sample ASW8metaG_FD_204518 | JGI IMG/M metagenome (GOLD analysis project Ga0315338, IMG submission 204518) | Ammonia-oxidizing marine archaeal communities from Monterey Bay, California, United States - ASW #8 | ecosystem: Environmental > Aquatic > Marine > Coastal | place: USA: California | collected... | reverse complement strand
GGCGATGCACGTCGACCGAAACGCCGAGTTCTGCCGCCGTCTCGTCCCCGAGCGCGATCAGGTTCAGGCTGCGCGAGAGCACGCAGGCGACGGCGATGCCGAGGCCGACGCTGATGGCGACCATGCCAGCTGCATCGATCTCGACGGCGGAGAGATGTCCGATCAACCAGAGAAAGATGCGCGAGCCGTCGAAGAAACCGGCGATCGAAGCCAGGAAGACGATCCCCGCGGAGGCGAAAGCATTGAAGACGACGCCGGTCAGCAGCAGTCCGGTCGGTCCGCTTCGACCGGGCCCACCCGACACCCAGTAGAGAAGGCCGGTCGCGAAGAGCCCACCCACGAAAGCCGCGAGGGGCACGGCACTCGTTGCGAGGCCGACCAGTCCACCGAAGGCCAGAACCGCGATGCCGGCCAGCGCCGCGCCTCCCGACACGCCGAGCACGTAGGGATCGGCGAGCGGATTGCGGAGCAGGGCCTGGAAGATGGCGCCGGCCGTCGCGAGCGCTGCGCCGACCAGGAGCCCCAACACCAGCCTTGGAAGCCGAACCCGAAACACGATGTCCGCGGTCGAAGCGTCGCCTCCACCCCGGAACACGAGATCGAAGACCTCTGCCATGCCGATGTCCGACGGACCGCTGGCGAGTGCAATCAGCGCAATCGCGACGAGCACGGCGAACAGACTGCCGAGTACGAGACACATTCGCGCCAGAGAGAGTCGAATCAAGGAGAGCGGTCCTTCTCGAATGCGGTCTCGATCTCGGAGACGCCTTCCATGGCGTCCGAGTAGGCCTGGTCGTAGGCGTCGTCGATCGCCTTCGAGATCGCGCCGCCATGCACCGCGATCGCTAGTTCCCGGAGCGCGCGGTCGATGTCGGGCCCCGGCAGGCTGATCCGGCTGGCATCGACATCGACGACGCGGTCCGTCGCGACCGCGGGAATGCTAGGCCACCGCGCCCAGAACGCCGTCGCCGGCTCGGCGCCAGGCGTCATGTCGAGCAACAGCTCTGGCTTCGCGCCGATCAACCATTCGATCGAACCGCGCGGATAGCCGGAACCGAGGCGACGACCCAGATTCTCGGCCCCCACCGAGGCGAGCATCTCGTCGAGGAAGGTCTCGCCCCCGACGAGATAGAGCGGTGACCGATCGACCACGGCCAGGCTCGCCGCCCGGTCGCGATCCCGTGTCGCAACACGAACCGCCTCCCGCATCGCCAGGATCGCGCGAATCCGCGCCGTCGCTGCAGGCTCTCGCCCGAGTAGCTTGCCCAGGCGATCGATGTTCTCGAGAACTTCCTCGAGGCGTTCGTTCGGATAGATCTCGACCGTGAGACCGGCCTTCTCGAGACGTTCGGCGTGACTCTGCTGATCCACACCGGCGACCAGCAGCACGCGATCGGGGCGAAGCGAAACGACCGCCTCGAGACTGGGGTCGAAGAGTCCGCCGACTCGCGGGAGCCCCGACAATTCCGGCAGTATCCGGGCGGAATAGTCGTCGATTCCGACGAGCGCATCGGTCGCGCCCAGGCGCATGACGATCGCGCTGAGCGACGGGTTCAGCGAGATCAGGCGGAGCGAGCCCCCCTCCCGCCGCGCGGCCGGCTCCGCTTCCTCGTTGGCCGATCCGACGACCGACGAAAGCGAAAAGACGGAGATCACGACGGCCAGGACCAAGAGGGTGCAGCGGCGGTAAATGGAGGTGCAGCGGCGGCGCGAGCATTCGGTCGTCATCAGGGCGGCAATCATAGTCGGCGCGAGCCAACCGGGGTCGGCTTCCCGTGGAGCCTGGAAGAAGACTGAGCGGACGGGGAGTGCACGCCCCCGTCCGCCCGACCAACTCTACTCTCTGCGGAGCCTATCTCCCGGCGGAGCTACTCCCGGCCGTCTTGCCGCCCTTAGCCTTGGTCTTGCCGAGCACGACCAGGGGTCGGAGCTTCTCGACGAGCGCCGGCCCGATTCCGCGCACAGCCTCGAGCTCCTCCATGGACTCGAATCCGCCCCGCGAGTCGCGCACAGCGAGGATCGCCGCGGCCTTCACCGCGCCGATCCCGGGCAGGGCCTCGAGCTGCTCCGCGGTCGCACGATTCAAATCGAGCGGTCCTCCCCCGCTCTCGGGCGCCGCCTGGGCCACCCCCGCGAGCAGAATCAGCCCCAGAAGAAGAAATGCGAACGCGTTCCGTACCGACGGAAGGGAACGAGACCCCGCCGTCTGGGGCAGCCGCTCGGGCGTGCCCCCATTCCTCGAAAATGTCATTGATCTGAACTCCCCGGGACCTGGGGCGAAACGATGGGCGCGCAGGGCGGCGCTCGATATTCAGCGATCGCGTGCGACGGAGAATTCGGCTGCGGTCCGAAGCGCACTCTTCGCGGGGCCGTCCGGGAACGGTGCGATCGCTTCGAGGGCCTTCGTCACATGATCCTCGGCGCGACGCAGCGTATCCGTGAGGCCGCGATAGCGCGTGACCATCTCGGCCACCGGCGCGAGATCGAGCTCACTCGAATCCGCCGGAGCCATGCCGCCGTGCTCGTCCGCAAGACGCGACGCGCTCTTGAGCACACCCGAAACATGTTCGCGCTCACCGACACGACAGCGCTTCAACGTCAGGATCAGCGGCAGCGTGATCTTTCCTTCACGCAGGTCGGCGAAGGGTTGCTTGCCGAGATCCTCGAGCTGCGATTCGTAATCGAGACAATCGTCGCGCAGCTGGAAGGCGAGACCGAGTTGTCTGCCGTATTCACGAATGCGATTTCGTTCGCCGCGCGTGACGCCGCCGAGCAGCGATCCGATCTCGCAGCAGTTCGAGAGCAGCGTCGCGCTCTTGCGTTCGATCACGTCGTAGTAGTTCGCTTCGGTGATGTCGGTGTCGAAGCTTCGTTCGAGCTGGAGCAGTTCGCCCTCTGCCATCAATCGAATCGTTCGCGCGAAGCTCTCGACGATCTCGAGGTTGCCGTCCTCGATGATGATCGAGGAAGCGCGCGCGTAGAAGAAGTCGCCCGCCAGCACGGCACGTCGGTTTCCCCAGATCGCGTTCGCAGCGGGGCGACCTCGTCGCATCTCCGCCAGGTCGACGATGTCATCGTGAAGCAGGGTCGCGGTATGCAGGAGTTCGAGGGCAGCGGCGAGTTCTATGCGGCGAGGACCGGTGTATCCACAAAGCTCCGCGGCGAGCAGGACGAGCGCGGGTCGCAATCGTTTGCCGCCAGAAGAAAGGAGATGCGAGCCAAGCACTCCGATCAGTTCGACTTTCGATTCCAACTGGTCCCGGAGCGCTCCTTCGACCAGCGCGAGGTCGGGGCCGATCCGCGCGAAGGCCTCGCCGATCTGCGGCTGGAGGGACTTTGCGCCAGATCCATCCGACGCCGACGTCGTCTGGATGTCTCGCGATCGATTCGAGGGCGGGGGGCCTGCCATCCGCCCAATTTAGCCACACGATTCTAGGGTGTCAAAGATGGAAATATCCAAAAACACTTCAAAATCGGGCGTTTACCATTGGTAACGAAATCAGTGGTCGAATTCTCGTCGGAGCCGATCAGCCACTTCCCTCGACGCCATGTCGTTCGAGCCAAGCGATCGCATCGGCCAGCTGGTCAATGGGAACGAGTTCGCAATGGGACTCGGACCTCGACCTGGCTCCCTGATCCTCCCGCGCCTCGAACTCGCGCTGACAGATGGCCGGGACCAGGAGACGCTTGAAGCCCAATCGCGCGGCCTCGGCGAGCCGCGCGTCGAGGCGCGCGACGCGGCGGAGTTCCCCGCCCAGTCCTATCTCGCCGATCGCGGCCGTGTCGGGCGGGACGGCTCGATCCAGTCGACTAGAAGCGATCGCGAGCGCGATCCCGAGATCCGCGGCGGGTTCGGCCACGCGAACGCCGCCGGCCGCCTTGGCGTAGACGTCCTGTGAGAGCAGGTCGACGGAACTGCGACGATCGAGCACCGCGAGCAAGAGAGCGACCCGCGCGTCCTCGAGTCCCAGCGTCGTGCGTCGCGGCGTGCCGTACGGAGCCGGCGCCACCAGGGCCTGTAGCTCGACGAGCATCGGGCGCGATCCCTCGAGCAGCGGCACGACGCAGGATCCCGGCGAACGCGTGCTGCGCTCTTCGAGAAAGAGCTCGCTCGGATTCTCGACCGCCTCGAGCCCCTGGCTCGCCATGTTGAAGACGCCGATCTCCTGGGTCGATCCGAATCGATTCTTGACCGCGCGGAGCAGCCGAAACGCGTGTGCGCGCTCGCCTTCGAAGGTGAGGACTACGTCGACGAGATGTTCGAGCACACGCGGCCCCGCCAGGCTGCCGTCCTTCGTGACATGCCCGACGAGCAGGAGCACCGACCCGACCCGCTTCGCCGTCGCCGCGAGCTGGGCCGCCGACTCTCGAACCTGCGCGACGGACCCTGCGGCCGATTCGATCGCGTCGGTCTGGATCGTCTGGATCGAGTCGACAACGACGAGCCCGGGCGCGAGATCGCGCCACGGATCGGCGAGCGCTTCCACTCGCGTCGTCGTCAGCACCTGGAGCGCCCCGCCGAGACCGGGCAGGCGCTCGGCGCGAAGCCGAATCTGTTCGGCGCTCTCTTCGCCACTCACATAGAGGACGGACCGTCCCGCCGCCGCGAGCCCACCCGCGACTTGCAACGCGAGGGTCGATTTCCCGACCCCGGGATCGCCTCCCAGCAGAACCACCGAACCGGGCACGAATCCGCCGCCAAGCACGCGGTCGAGCTCAGCAGAGCCGCTGGGAACGCGGGGGTTCGAATCCGCATCGATTTCCGCCAGACGCCGCGGCTTTTCATCGTCGCCGCCGGTTTGGACCAGGGAGGCGCGCCCACCACGAGCGCCCGAGGCGCCTCCGGCCGCCGAAGGCGTCGTCGGGCTCGAGTAGGTCTCCTCGACGAGGCTGTCCCACTGTCCACAGTCCGGACAGCGACCATGCCAGCGAGGATGCTGTGCCCCGCAGGATTGACAGGCGTGTACCGTTCGTCGCTTGGCCAGGATCAGTCCTCCTCAGGAACGAAAACAAGGTGAATGTAGGCGGCCGGGATGGCTTTGTGCAGGGGGAAATCGTCTGTCAACTCACGTGAGTACGCTGGTTGACAGCCTTCCCGGGCCGGGGTTAGGCTGCCACGCCGAGAAAATGGAGGCCCTCCTTGTCCGAGCAAAGCGTGTCCGAACAACTGTCCGACCCCTCGTCCAACTCCCCGAAGAGCCGATCCCCGAAAACCTCGAGCACGAAGGGTTCGCACGAGCGCTACGAAGCGCTGGCGCAGGATGCGCTGCGCAACGTCGCACCGAGTGAAAAGGACGCCCTATGGGTCCTCGACGGACCCGACGTCGAACTCCTCCCGCTCCTCGATGCCGCCTATCAACCGCGACGCCGCGCCTTCGGTCGCAAGGTCATGGTCCACGTCCTGAACAACGTGCAGAACGGACTCTGTCCGGAAGACTGCGGCTACTGCTCGCAGAACAAGGACTCCGACTCGGCGATCCGCAAGTACGCGATGAAGAGTGACGAGGCGATCCTCGCCGAAGCCGAGTCCGCCGCGAAGTCGGGCGCCTCCCGCTACTGCATGGTGCTCTCGGGTCGCGGGCCGACCGTCGATCGGACGAAGCGGATTGCTGGCCTCGTGCGCGAGATCAAGTCTCGCTGGCCGATCGAAGTCTGTGTCTCCGCAGGATTGATGGGCGACGTACACGCCCAGATCCTGGCGGAAGCCGGCCTCGATCGCATGAATCACAACCTCAACACGAGCGAGCGTCGCTACGACGCGATCACCTCGACGCATACCTACGCCGATCGCGTCGCGACGCTCGAAGCCGCGAAGCGAAACGGCATCGAGTCCTGCTCGGGCATGATCGTCGGCATGGGCGAGGAATCGGTCGACATCCTCGAAGTCGCCTTCAAGCTGCGAGAACTCGAGGTGCCGTCGATCCCGGTGAACTTCCTGATTCCGATCTCGGGCAACCGCGTACGCGACGATGGATCACTCACACCCGAGCGATGTCTACGCGCGCTCTGTCTGATGCGACTGATCAACCCGAATGCCGAGATTCGAATCGCGGGCGGACGTGAAGGCCATCTTCGAAGCATGCAGTCACTCGCGCTCTACCCCGCGAATTCGCTCTTCGTCGAGGGCTACCTCACGACCCGCGGCGATCCCGTCGAAGAGACCTACTCGATGATTCGCGACGCGGGATTCGAGATCGAAGGCAACGACGCTTACGCCGCGGAATCCGAAGCCGCCGCCAAGGGTGCGTCGCAGTTCCAGATTCCCGGTGGCGGGGACGAGCTCCTGAAGCCCGAGATCGCTGCGGCCGAGCGCGCGCCCGGAACGCGATCCAAACAGACGTCGGGAGCCGCCACGACCGGAGGCGCCTAGTGCCCTCACCGCTCGACCAGATCGCGCAGGAAACGCTTGGCCAGATCCGCGAAGGCGGGACCTACCGTCGCATGCGCGTGCTCGATGGCTTGCAGGCGCCGCGCATGGTCGTCGACGGTCGTCCTGTCCTGCTCTTCGCCGGAAGCAACTATCTCGATCTCGCACGTCATCCCGAAGTCGTCGAAGCCGCCGAACGCGCGTCACGCGAGTGGGGATGCGCCGCGGGCGGATCGCGTCTCATCACGGGCAACCTTTCGATCCACGAAGCCCTCGAAGAAGAACTCGCCGCCTTCTTCGATCGCGAAGCCGCGCTCGCCTTCAACACGGGCTACATGGCCAACCTCGGCGTGATCCCCGCGCTCGTCGGTCCCGAGGACGTGCTCGTCTCCGACGAACTGAATCACGCGTCGATCATCGACGGCGCAAAACTCGCACGGACGAAAGTCGCGGTCTTCCGACATGGCGACGTCGAGTCGTTCCGCGAGACCCTGGAGCGCGTTCGGCCCGATGCGCGCCGGATTCTGGTCGCGGTCGACGGCGTCTACAGCATGGACGGCGACGTCGCTCCGCTCGCCGAGATCGTGAAGCATGCGCATGAAGCGGACGCGATGGTGCTGCTCGACGACGCGCATGGCACGGGCGTGCTCGGGGCGCGCGGAAGAGGAACGGCCGAGGCGGCCGGCGTACTCGAAGACGTCGACATCGTGATGGGGACCCTCGGCAAGTCGATCGGATCCTTCGGCGCCTTTGTCGCGGGCAGCGCTTCACTCCGCGACCTCCTCGTGAACACGGCCCGAAGCTTCATCTTTTCCTGTGCCCTCGCGCCGGCGCAGGTCGAAGCCGCCCGCGCATCGCTACGCCTGATCGACGGGGAGCCCTGGCGCCGAAAGCGGTTGGCGGACAACTGCGAGCGACTGCGCCATCGCCTCGCGGAGGCCGGGATCTCGACCGCGCCGAGCACGACGCACATCCTGCCCGTCGTGATCGGTGGTAATCCCGAGACGATGGCGGCCTGCGAGCAACTCCTCGAGCGCGGCTACTACGCCCAGGGCATTCGCCATCCGTCGGTGCCGCATGGCACCGCGCGCCTGCGCATCACGCCGATGGCCACGCACGACGAGACCGAGATCGACGGCTTGGCCGATGCGATCCGCGATGCGCTCGGCGATCCACATGATCAGGCCGACGCGTCTGCCGCTCTCGCAGCCGGCCGCGGATAGCGATCATGCCCGGACTCTTCATCACAGGCACGGACACGGGTGTCGGCAAGACCGTCGTCTCCTGCGCACTCGCCCGCGGCCTCCGCATAGCGGGCGTCGACGTCGGCGTCATGAAGCCCGTCGAGACCGGCGTTCCGACATCGGGTCCCGAGGATGCACTCGCCCTTCGAAGTGCCGCGGGCGTCGAGGATGATCTCGAACTCGTCTGCCCGATCCAGTACGCAATACCGGCCGCACCCGAAGCCTCGGCAATCGCGGAGCGCGAGCGAGGCGGCGACGAGGTTCCGATTTCGGAAATCACGAAGGCCTTCGCGCAGCTCTCCTCCCGACACGACTTCATGTTGGTCGAGGGCGCAGGGGGTCTCCTCGTTCCCTTCGACGCGAAGACGACGATGGCGAGCCTCGCGAGCGATCTCGGTCTGCCGCTCTTGATCGTCGCGCGCGCCTCCCTCGGCACGATCAATCACACGCTCCTCACGCTCGAAGCCTGCACAGCACGTGGACTCGACGTGCTCGGCGTCGTCGTCTCGCATTCGAACGGTCGGCTCTCGGACGCGGATGCGCGCAACCTCGAGGTCTTGAAGCGTTCGCTCGGTGATCGGCTGATCGGCGAGATCCTCCCGCAGGAGCCAGGCGAAGAGGCCGATCCGCGGGACGCGGGGCTCGATGCCGTCCTTTCTCTCGCGGGTTAGACTCGCTTCCACCGATGAGTGATCTGCATCCGATCGAAGCCTCGACGCTTCACGCGCGGCGCGAGCGCGTCTATCTCGTTCTGGCCGGCCTCTTTCTCGGCTCGATGACGATGCTCAACATCCTCGGCACGTCTCGCTTCGTCGATCTCTCCTTCAGCCTGGGCGGCGTGGTGATCCCCATGCCGCTGGCGATCGGCGTGCTTCCCTATCCCATCACCTTCCTGTGTACGGATTTTATTTCCGAGCTCTACGGCCAGCGTCGCGCGAATTTTCTCGTCTGGGTCGGCGTGCTGCTGAATCTCTGGGTCGTGTTCTTTCTCTGGGTGGGCGGCGCCATGCCGCCGACGCCCACGATCGATCCCGTGACGGGACTCCCCCCGACCGACGCCTACGATTACGCGTTCTACCGAATCCGATTCCTCACGATGGGCGCGGTCGTCGGATCGATGATCGCGTTCATGGCGGCACAGTTCTGCGACGTCGCGCTCTTCCATTTCTGGAAGCGACTCACGAACGGCCGCCATCTCTGGTTGCGGAACAACGGCTCGACCCTGATCAGCCAACTCGTCGACACGTTCGCGGTCATCACGATCACGCATTTCTACGCGAACGGCCTTCCGATCGACCCGGGCGCCCCGATCTGGCCGCAGCTCTTCGTGTTCATCGCTTCGGGCTATGTCTTCAAGCTCGTGATTGCGCTCCTCGACACGGGTCCCTTCTATATCGGAGTGCACTACTTGAGCCGATACCTCGAAATCGATCCGCACGAAGAACACGGGGACAAGGGTGATGAGTACTGACGACGTCGGCCGTCGGGAAGCGCCCGCCACCCCTGCGCCGGCATGGTTCCGGCAGGCGCTCGCCGTTCCCTTCAGCGACGAGACCGTGTCCGTCGACGGTTGCGAGATCCATTATCTCGCTTGGGGTACGCGCGGGCGACGGGGCATCGTGTTCGTGCATGGCGGGGGAGCCCACGCGCATTGGTGGACGCATGTCGCCTCGACCTACGCGCGTCAGTATCGCGTGGCCGCGATCGACCTCTCGGGCCATGGCGATAGCGGACGACGCGACACCTACAGCCTCGAAGGCTGGACGAATGAAGTCATGGCCGTCGTCGCGGACGCGGGCATGCAGGGCGAGCCGATCATCGTCGGGCATAGCATGGGCGGCTTCGTCACGATCGTGACCGCAGCGCTGCATTCGGACGAGCTGGCGGGCGTCGTCGTCTGCGATTCGCCTGTGACGGAACCGGATCCTGAAATTGACGCCGCGCGCGTGGGCGAGGCGTTCGGTGTTCCACGCGTCTACGCGAATCCCGAAGAGGCGCTGGCGCGATTTCGCACCGTTCCGCCCCAGGATCATTACCTCGACTACGTGATGGCGGAGCTCGGCCCCCGCTCCCTCGGACGCGTCGAGGGCGGCTGGAGCTGGAAGTTCGACCATCGTGTCTTCGGCGCCTTCGGCGGAAACCCTCGTGCGATCGCGCGGCCCTATCTGGCGGACGTGCACTGTCGCCTGGCGCTGCTGCGATCGGAGAACGGACTCGTCACGGAGGACATCGGCGCCTACATGTACGAGCTGCTCGGGCGCGTGAATCCGGTGATCGAAATCCCTGAAGCGGGGCATCACCTGATGCTCGACCAGCCGCTCTTGTTGATGACGGCGCTGAATACGCTGCTAGCGGATTGGGATCATTCGGAGGCACGCAAGCGACGCGCTTGAGCCGGTAGTCCGAGCGCAGCCGAACCGCAGGCCGAACGCGCCCGACGCGCGTGGTCAAAACACATCAAGTCACTTCCGGGGTGGGCCGATCGGGAACCCGATGGAAGCTGGCTCCCAGGAAGAAGAGATCAAGATCCTCGAGATCAAGATGAATCAGCTGAAGCTGAGCTATGAGAAGTATTTCCTGGGCACGCGGCCGACGGAACCTGCGATGGACCGCTCCGAAGTCCAGAAGATGGTGATCAGATTCTCGAACACGCGGATCACGAACACCGCGCTTCGCTTCAAGTTCAACAGCCTGAACGGTCGCTACCAGGCCTTCAAGCGACAGTGGGACAGCATCCTTCGTCAGATCGAAGCCGGCACGTACAAACGGCACGTCTTCAAGGCGAAGCTCCACGAGCGCGAACGCGGCGTCTCCGACGGCCCGCATCCGTCGCGACCGAATCCCGCGAAGGGCGGCAATCCGACGGACCTGTTCGAGACGTACCGGGACGCGATGCTCGCCACCGGGCAGGACGCGAGCGGACTCACCCAGGCGAAACTGCAGAAGGCGATCGCCAAGCAGGAAGCCGCGATCAAGAAGAAGCTCGGCTGCGAGAAGGTCGACTTCAAGGTCGTCGTGCAGGGCGGCAAGGTCCGGCTGAAGGCCGCGGCCGGCTGACCGCACGCCAGCCGGTTCCCTTCGCACCTTCGGGCACATCTCCGGGCCGAATCGTCTCCCAGATCATCGTCAGAGTTCGCGCGTCAGTCGGCGCTCACCTGGTTCTCGATCGGTGCGATCGATTTCAGATAGATCGCGATCGCTTCGACGTCCTCGGACGGTAGATGCGCGTAGCCGTGTTCGATCACTTCGGACATCAGTCCCTGCGTGTCGTCACCATCCGGCTTGATGCCCATCTGCAGATACCAGACGAGATCGGGAACGGTCCAGCTTCCAATTCCCGTTTCGCGATCGGGTGTGATGTTGGGCGCGAGTTCGCCTTCAGGTCCGTCGCGTGATCCTGCGAGCCACATCGAACGATCCAGGCCGCCCGAGAGTGTCCGCGGCGTGTGACACTCGCCGCAATGCGCGGCCGCATGCACTAGATAGTTTCCACGATTCCACTGCGGGTCCCTCGACGCATCATCCTCGATCACGAGCGGTTCGAAGTTCAGCCACTTCCAACCTGCAAGTGTCGCGCGCCAGGAGAAGGGAAACATCGCGTCGGGTTCGCGATTCGGCCGGTGGATCGCGGGCAGTGAATCGAGGTATCGCTTCAGATCGACGAGATCACGGTCGCGCAGACCCGAGAACGAGGTGTAGGGGAAGACCGGGAAGTAATGCTCCCCATCCGGCGAGAGCCCCTCGCGCATTGCCCGAATGAAGTCTGTGTCGCTCCAGGAGCCCAATCCCGTCTCGACATCGGAAGTGATGTTCGTGCTGTAGTAGACACCGAAAGGTGTCTCGAGCGGACGTCCACCCGCGAGCAGAGGCGCCGCCTCTGCCTCGCCCGGATAGTTCGTATGGCAGCTACAGCCACCGGTCGCACGGAAGACGCGTTCGCCGCGTTCGACTTCGGATGCGAGTTCGGACTCGGCCTGCGCAACGTCCGACGCGGCCCGTGCCGACGTAGATGCCCAGGCAGAGAGAACGACGCAGACGATGCCGATGATCGCGAGCGCGCGGTATGAAGGCGACCCCAGGTAACGGAATCGCTTCTGCGCGTCGCCCCGACTTCGCTTCCGAATCACTTCCGATTCTTGTTGTGGAACGATTCTTCCTTCGGCTTCCGGAAGGGCTTGTGGCAACCGCTGCAACTCTTGCCGAGCGCCTTCATCGCGGGGAGCACCTTCGATGAGTCCTTCCCCGCAGCCGCCGTCTGGAGATTCCGCGCGGCTTCCTCGAACTCCGCGATGGCCGCTTCGAACTTCGCCCAGTCCTCCCAGATCTCCGGCTTCGCGTCGGTCGCCTCGGTCTGCGCGTTCTTCTTGAACGCGGGACCGATCAGCTGCGCGCTGTCTGCCATCTCTCCGGCGTGCACGGCGATATGACCCGGCAGGTCGAGTCGATTCTTCAGGATGTCGCTGATCGCGCCCATGTTGCCGCCGACGATCTCCATCAGCGTCTGTCGATACTTCACCTCGGGCGGCGCGTTCTCGGCGGAATCGGCGTGGACGACGCTCGCGAGACCGAAGGGAAGGATCAGGACCAGCGCGATCGCGGTGCGCCGTAGCGATCGAAGAGAGAACGGTCGGCCAAAGGTCATGGATTTCTCCTGGATGATGAAGCCCCGAATGGAAGCACATGGCGAAGGGAGCGCCATCCTTCGTCAGTCCGAATCGTCGTGGTGGACCACCTTCGGATGTGTGCGACTCGCCCGCAGTGCATTCCCCCGGTCGTCCCGCGGCTCAGGGTGGTGCATCGGCATCAGCGTTTCGGCTTCGCGCACGATCGATTCGTCGAACCTGGCCGATTCGAGATCGTGACCGGTCTCGATGAGGACTTCGTGCATCGCGCGCAGGAGATCCTCGACCCCGAGGCTCGAGTCGAAATCCGAGATGCAGCCGGCGCTTTCGCCACGAAACTCCAGGCCGAGCGCATCGTAGACGCCGCGAAGCGTCGCCCGAAGCTCGTCGCTCCCGCCGACCGTCAGGACCCCGCCGACATGAGCGCCGCCGCGGATCACCCGCTGCCCCACGCCCATCACCTTCACGCGTCCTTCGAGATTCACGCTGAACTCACCCGGACAGTACTCGCCGGGGAGCTCACCGACCCGCGCATCCAGACCGAGCTTTCGCAGAGACGCGACGATCCAGCTCGTCAGCGCCTCGAAGCGCGGACGGATGTGCAGATGCGCATCGACATCGGGAATCGCCCAGGCGAAGGCCACGGATTGCTCGAGGAAAGCGGCCGCCTGCCCACCGGCCAGTCGGATCACCGAGGGGAACCCGGCCTCCTCGGCGAGCGCGACCGCGCGGGCGTAGCCGGGCCGCCGCCGATCGAGACTCGAGAAGAGCAGCGCGTTCTCGGGGAGATAGAGGCGCAGGCTCTCGGGGGCCGTTCCAGCCGCGACCCTTCGCAGCATCGCGTGGCTGAGCGCCGTATCGAAGACGGGATCACCGGGAAATCGGGCGAGATGAAGTCTCAAGGGACGATCGCCGCCGACTCGACGATCACTGACTCGCCGATCGGAGACGACTCGCTGACCGGAGCCCACGCGCCGACCAAAGCCCACTCGCCGACCAAAAAGAGAGGGTCGACGGCTCCATGCTCGCGGTCCGCGGCTGGCCTAACGAGCCGCGACGTCGAGTTCGAGCTCGGCCCGCGCCACGACGGCAACGAGTCGCGCTCGTTCGCCCGCGCTGGCTTCGTCGTCCGGTAGTGCAAGAAGCGCGTTGTCCGCTTCGACACGAGTCTCCTCGGTCGCCGCGTGGTCGATGTCCGCGGCCTTCGTGCAGCGATCGACGAGCACGACGACGCGCGATCCGTCGACCTCGGCGAAGCCGCTCGAGATCGCGGCCCATTCGGAACCGCTCGAACGGATGATCTGCATCGGGCCGAGATGGAGCGGCGTCAGGAAGCGCTCGTGGCTCTCGAGCACACCGAAATCCCCGGCCTCGCCCGGCAGGACGACTTGTTCGACTTGTTCGGACAGCGCTTCGCCCGACGGTGTCACGACGATGAGTTCGATCGCCAAGTCTCTTGCTCCCCTGCGCGTCTCGACGCGCGATTCAATTCGGTCCAGTC
>Ga0315338_1003448_pt1 | contig 13735 bp, 15 predicted proteins | sample ASW8metaG_FD_204518 | JGI IMG/M metagenome (GOLD analysis project Ga0315338, IMG submission 204518) | Ammonia-oxidizing marine archaeal communities from Monterey Bay, California, United States - ASW #8 | ecosystem: Environmental > Aquatic > Marine > Coastal | place: USA: California | collected... | reverse complement strand
CCCGGCAGGACGACTTGTTCGACTTGTTCGGACAGCGCTTCGCCCGACGGTGTCACGACGATGAGTTCGATCGCCAAGTCTCTTGCTCCCCTGCGCGTCTCGACGCGCGATTCAATTCGGTCCAGTCTTCCGATCCGGACCTGACCACCCGATCAGACGAGGGTCTTCGCCTTCTCGATGGCGCTGTCGATGTCACCGACCATGTAGAAGGCCTGCTCCGGGAGATCGTCGTGCTTGCCTTCGATGATCTCGCGGAAGCCGCGGACCGTGTCCTCGAGTCGGACGTAGACGCCCGGCGTACCCGTGAACTGCTCGGCTACCTGGAAGGGCTGTGACAGGAATCGCTGCACCTTTCGGGCGCGCGCGACAGTCAGCTTGTCCTCTTCCGAAAGCTCGTCCATTCCGAGGATCGCGATGATGTCCTGCAGGTCCTTGTAGGACTGGAGGATCGACTGGACCGAACGCGCAACCTGGTAGTGCTCCTCGCCGACGATCTGGGGATCGAGGATCCGGGACGTCGAGTCGAGCGGGTTCACTGCGGGGTAGATGCCGATCTCCGTGAGGGCGCGGTCGAGCACCGTCGTCGCATCGAGATGCGTGAAGGCCGTCGCCGGCGCCGGGTCGGTCAGATCATCCGCAGGCACATAGATCGCCTGGACCGACGTGATCGAGCCCTTGTTGGTCGAGGTGATGCGCTCCTGCAGATCGCCCATGTCCGTCGCGAGGGTCGGCTGGTAGCCCACCGCCGAGGGAATTCGGCCGAGGAGGGCCGACACTTCCGAACCCGCCTGCGTGAAACGGAAGATGTTGTCGATGAAGAGGAGCACGTCCTTGCCCTCTTCGTCGCGGAAGTACTCGGCCGCGGTCAGCGCCGACAGACCGACACGTGCGCGCGCACCCGGCGGCTCGTTCATCTGTCCGAAGACCAGTGCCGCCTTGTCCAGAACGGTCGAGCCGTCAGCGAGGACCGATTCCTGCATTTCGTTCCAGAGGTCGTTGCCCTCACGCGTTCGCTCGCCCACGCCGCCGAAAACGGAGTAGCCGGAATGCTCCTTCGCGATGCTGTTGATCAGCTCGAGGATGACGACTGTCTTGCCGACGCCCGCACCGCCGAAGAGTCCGACCTTGCCGCCCTTCGAGTAGGGCGCGATCAGGTCGACGACCTTGATACCGGTCTCGAGCATCTCGACGCTCGTCGACTGGTCGACGAACTCCGGTGCGGGGCGATGGATCGGGTAGGTCATCTTCGACTCGATCGGACCACGCTCGTCGACCGGTTCGCCGATCACGTTCATGATGCGTCCGAGTGTCTCCGGGCCCACGGGAATCGTGATCGGCGCGCCCGTGTTCGAGACTTCCTGTCCGCGGCGCAGACCGTCGGTCGTATCCATCGCGATCGTGCGAACGGTGTTCTCACCGAGATGCAGCGCGACCTCGATGACGAGGTTCTCGTGTCGGTCGTCGATGGACGGGTTCGTCGTCTTGAGAGCCGTCAGGACCTCCGGTAGATCGCCCTCGAACTCGACGTCGACCACGGGCCCCATGACCTGGACGATCTTGCCATTGCTCATCTCTTTACTCCCTAGTCCCGAGGACTATTCCAAGGCTTGCGCGCCGGTCACGATCTCGACCAGCTCGCTGGTGATCGCAGCCTGTCGGGCGCGGTTGAATTGAAGCGTGAGGGACTCGATCAAGTCCTCGGTGTTCTTGGTCGCCGCTTCCATCGCGGTCATGCGCGCGGCATGTTCGCCGGCCTGATTCTCGAGCAGCGCCCGGAAGACCTCGACCTCGATCGCTTTCGGGACCAGCGTCGCGAGCAGCGCCTCGGGATCGGGTTCGATCTCGTAGGGAATCGCGTCTTCCGCTTCATCGCCCTCATCGGCTTCCGGAGGTGTAAAGGGAAGCAGCTGGGTCACGACCGGTGACTGCGTCATCGTCGAAACGAACTCGCTGAAGATCAGGATGACCTCGTCGAGTTCACCCTCGACATAACGTCGTGAAACGTCGCGGGCCACGTCCGCCGCCTGGTCGTAGGTCACGTCGCCATCGATCGGGCTGGCGAAGGAGATCTGCTTTGCACGGCGGCGTACGTAGTAGTCGTTCGCCTTCTTGCCGAGCAGGGTCAGCGAGACCCTGCGGAAGTCCGCCTCGCGCTCGGCCAGCACCGCTTCGGCCGCCTTCAGGACGGCCGAGTTGAAGGCGCCGGCCAGCCCGCGATCCGATGTAACGACGATCAGCTCGAGTGACTTGCGTTCGGCATGAACGGCGAGAAGAGGATGAGTTTCTTCGAGCGTTCCCTTCGAAACCTCTTCGAGCGTGGAACGCATCCGCACCGCGTAGGGGCGAGCGTTTTCGATCGCATCCTGCGCGCGGCGCAGCTTCGCCGCCGCCACCATCTTCATTGCCGAGGTGATCTTCTGGGTCGACTGGACGCTCGTAATGCGTCGCCGGATGTCCCGGAGATTCGCCACTTAGGCTGCCTCTGTTCCCTTGGCCCGCGTGGGCTGGAAGATGTCCGCGAACTGATCGAGTGCAGCGATCAGCTTCTGCTCGGTCGCGTCCTCGAACTTGCCCGAGTCGCGAATGGCCGAAAGGATGTCGTCATGATTCGAGCGCATCCAGTCGAGCATCTCGCTCTCGTATCGCTGGATGTCGGTCAACTCGAGCTGCCGGATCCAGGAGGACCGTGTGTCTTGCGGTGTCGACGAATAGATCGAGACGACTTGCTCTTCCATCGCGAGCGGCGAGTACTGACCCTGCTTGAGGATCTCCGTCTGTCGCGCGCCGTTGGCGAGCTGTTCCTGCGTCGCCTGGTCGAGGTCGGAGCCGAACTGCGCGAACGCCGCCATTTCGCGGTACTGCGCGAGGTCGAGCTTCAGCTTGCCCGCGACCGACTTCGTCGCCTTCGTCTGGGCCGAACCACCCACGCGCGACACCGAGAGGCCCACGTTGATGGCGGGTCGAATCCCCGAGTTGAAGAGATCCGTCTCGAGGAAGATCTGACCGTCGGTGATCGAGATGACGTTCGTCGGGATGTACGCCGACACGTCGCCGGCCTGGGTCTCGATGATCGGCAGCGCCGTGATCGAACCGCCGCCGAGCTCGTCCGAGAGCTTGCAGGCGCGCTCGAGCAGACGCGAGTGCACGTAGAAGACGTCGCCCGGATATGCCTCGCGGCCCGGCGGCCGTCGCAGGAGAAGGGAGAGCTGACGATAGGCCACGGCCTGCTTGGAGAGATCATCGTAGACGATGAGGACGTGCTTGCCGTTATGTCCGAAGTGCTCGGCGATCGTGACACCCGTGTAGGGCGCGATGTACTGGAGCGGCGCCGGATCGGCGGCGGTCGCGGCGACGATGATCGTGTAGTCCATCGCACCGAACTGCTTCAGCTTGTCGGTCACCTGCGCGACGGTCGACTGCTTCTGGCCAATCGCGACGTAGACGCAGATCACGTCCTTGCCCTTCTGGTTGATGATCGTGTCGATCGCGATCGCGGTCTTGCCGGTCTGGCGGTCGCCAATGATCAGCTCGCGCTGTCCGCGGCCGATCGGGACCATCGCGTCGATCGCCTTGATGCCCGTCGCCATCGACTCGGAGACACCCTTTCGGCTCACGATGCCCGGGGCCTTGAGCTCGACCTGGCGGGAAGCCTCGGCATCGATCGGGCCCTTGCCGTCGATCGGGTCGCCGAGGGCGTCGACGATGCGACCGAGCAGGTTGGCTCCGACGGGAACCTCGATGATGCGGCCGGTGCGGCGGACGAGATCGCCTTCCTTCACCGAACGCGCGGAGCCCATCAGCGCGACGCCGACGTTGTCCTCTTCGAGGTTCAGCACCATGCCGCGCAGTCCGCCGTCGAATTCGACCAGCTCACCGGCGAGGGCATTGTCCAGGCCGTAGATGCGCGCGATGCCGTCGCCGGCGCTCAGGACCGTGCCGGTCTCGGCGACGTCGATCTCGCGATCGTAGTCCTTGATCTCCCGCTTGAGGATGTCGGTGATCTCTCCGGGTTTGATGTCCATTTCTCAGGATCCCTTCGTAACGCTTGAGCCGGTTCCGGTTAGTGTGGCGCGCAGCTGTCCCAGCTGCGTGCGAATGCTTCCATCGAAGACGAGGTCTCCGACCTTGGCGATGGCGCCGCCGATGAGGGCGGGGTCGACTTGAATCTCGAGTCGCACTTCGCGACCCGTGCGATCGGACAGGGCGCGGCGCAGACGATCTTGGCGGCGCTCGTCGAGCGGACTCGCGGAGATCACTTCTGCGGTCATGAGCCCTTCGGCGTCGTCGACCAACTCGCCATATGCGGCGGAGATGTCGTCGAAGGAGATCAGTCTGCGCTGGTCGATCAGGTACGACAGGAAGTTCTGAACGAGGCGGCTCGTCGAGGCGCGTTCTGCGATGGCGCAGAGCGCCGCCTTGCGTTCGCTGGCCGGATGCAGCGGCGTCAGCAGCGCGTCGCGGAGTTCGCGACTCTCGGCGAAGAGCGAGGCGAGCTCCTGGAGCTCCGTGCGAACTTCGCGATGGCGACGCTCGTCCGTGGCCAGACCGAAGAGCGCTTTCGCATAGCGATGGGCAGCCGTTCCCCCGGTCATCGTTTGGCTCCTTCGCCCGTGGCGGGCTCGACGCGCAGGATGAATTCGTCGACGAGGCGCTCGCGATCGGCGTCCCCCACCTGGTCGTTCAATTTGCGTGCGGCAATCTCGAGCGCGAGGTCGGCAGCTTCTTCGCGAAGCTCGCCCTGTGCTCGGCGTAGTTCCTGAGCCACAGCAGCCTGGGCGTCGCGTCGGATGCGATCCGCCGTCGCACGGGCATCGACGAGGATGCGCTCGGCTTCCTCTTCTGCGCGCCGTCCGGCCTCTTCCTGGATGCCTTCGATCTCGGAGCCAAGGTCGACGAGTCGTCGCTGCAGTTCGGCGTTGCGCGCTTCGGCTTCCGTCAGCAGAGCGGCCGATGCCTCGAGTTCCGACTTGATGTCGCCCCGTCGCGTCGCGAAGAATTCGGAGATCGGCTTGCGGCCGAAGTAGAAGAGCACGCCGAGGAGAAGCGCCAGGTTGAGTCCCTGGTAGATCGTCTCTTTCAGGATCTCGGTGTCGCTCTTGCCGCCACCACCGGCGGCCTGCGCGGCTGTCGCGAAAAACAGAAGCGCGAGGACCACCAGCGTTCTCGTCGCAGCGCTTCGCATGTTTGTGTTCGTTGGGAGGGCGTTGTTCATGACAGCGCTCGCCCGAGGACCTGCTCGGCGGCTGCGCTGGCAAGGTCCTCTGAACTCGACCGAAGATTCGCGCGCGCCTCTTCGAGGGATCGGCCGAGCTCCGTTCGGGCACGCACGAGTTCGCCGTCGGCTTCGCCGCGCGCCTGGTCCGTCAGTGTGATCTGCTCTTCGCGCGCGGCCGCGATCTGGGCTTGTCGAGACGTCTCGGATTCGGCTCGCGCCTCACGGATCGCCGTTTCGTACCGATCCAGAACAGAGTCGGCCTCGGTTTGAAGAAGCGTGGACCGCTCGCGCGCGCCGCTGATGCGCTGGGCGCGTTCGTCGAGCGAATGGAAGATCGGCTTGAAGATCAACGCGTTCAGCGGAAAGATGAGCAGCACGAAACCGACCAGCATGATCGCGAGGATCGTCGGGTCCGGCATGAGTTCGAGGTTGTCAGACGCGAAGACCGGTCGCGCAATCGATCCCGAGATCAGCGCGAGACCCAAGCCCTTCGCGACGCTCGCCGTCAGCGAAGACCGCATGCGCCGCAATCCAGCGGCCAACGAAGTCGATCTGTTTCGCACGAAATGATTGCTCCGAGGCGACACGTCGCCCGTCGTTTTCTCTCGAGATCCACATAGATCCGCAGCTGTCTAGGGCTCACGGCAGCCGTTACACAGCGCGGAGTGACGATTGCGCCCGGTCGAGAATCGATTCGCCACGCGAACCGATCGATCGTCGATTCGGTCGGCCCCGGTTGGGTACCACGAAACGACCGGCAACGGACGTGGCCGCAACGATTTGTTGACTGATCGAAACCAGCCCGCGCCAATCGCCTCCCCACGGAAGGGGCCGGCCCGAGCGGCGCCAAGTTTTGCACCGCCGGGTCGGCAATTCAAGCGCCTGAAGGCCGAGAGAATGCTTTGAGACGAGGGTTTTCGGGCCTGCGCGGCGCGACCCGGGCCGGCGGGATCAGGAGCTTCCGACGCTGGCCGTACCGTTCCAGAGGACGTCGCCCTCGACCTCGAGCGCGGGGCACTCGAGATCACCCTCGAGGCGGGCTCCGTCCCCAAAATGCGCGGACGAGCGCGCAACGACCGGTCCGACGATCTCGCCACGGCTCGAGACCACGTCGCATTCGACGGCACCCTCGATTCGGGCTTCCGGACCGAGGATCAGCTCTCCGGATCCCCTCAGACTGCCGCGAACGCTGCCCTCGATCAGCGTCTCGCCGAGCAGCACCACCTGTCCCTCGAAGGACCCGCCGCGCGGGACCAGCGCCACACCCGTCGCCGCCGCCGATGCGAGGCCGTCTGTGGCGGACGGCGATTCGACGCGTGGAGCTGAGCTTGTCTCGTTGGAAGTCACCGACTCGCCCCAGCGCTCTCGCCCAGGAGCAATCCGCCAATCCGCTCCAGGTCTTCGAGGTTGAAGAAGCGAATCTCGAGCTTGCCTCCGCCCTCGGCCGTCGGATGCAGGCTCACCTTCGTCTGGAGTCGACGCTCGATCCGCTCCACATAGGCGCGCGTATCCGGGTCGAGGCTGGCGACCGGCGGCTTCGCTGTCTTCGCCCGCGCTGCAACCGGCTTTCCACCCGAGTTGATCTCACGAGCCAATCGTTCCGTCGCACGTACGGAGAGGGATTGTTCCACGACCTTGGCATGCAAACCCTCGCGCGCTTCCTCGCCAGTGACCTGCAGGAGCGCCTTCGCATGGCCGAGGCTGAGTCGATTGGCCTCGACGTCGGTCTGGATCTCGCGGCTCAGTTCGAGCAGGCGCATATGATTCGCGATCGAAGAACGATCCATCGCGACCTTATGCCCGATCTCCTGCTGCGTATGCCCAGCATCCGCCAGAGCTCGATAGGCATGCGCGAGTTCGATCGGGTTCAGGTCCTGACGCTGGACGTTCTCGACGATCGCGAGTTCGAGGCGATCGCTCGGCGCGACGTCGAGCACGACCGCGGGAATCGTCTTGCGGCCCGCCTTCTGACTGGCCCGAAAGCGTCGCTCGCCCATGATGAGCTCGTAACGCTCCCCAGCCTGCCGAACGACGACGGGTTGGAGCACTCCATGTTGACCAATCGAGTTGGCCAGCTGCGCGATACCCGCCTCGTCGAACTCCCGTCGTGGCTGCTCCGGGTTTGGATCGATCTTGTCGATTTCGAGCTCCTCGGGGCCTGTACGTGCCGAAGTCGACTCCGTATGACTCAATATGGTGTCGACCCGTTCATGTGTCGCGTCCGGCGGCGAAGGCGGCGCGGCGGGACGCTCGGCGGTGGACCCCGTGCGCTGTGCGGGATTCGAAATCAGGGCCCCAAGTCCTCGGCCCAGGGCGCTACGGCGTTGACTCATCTTCACCTCCAGATGAAATCGTTTCTCGTGATTCTTCTCGTGACTTCGGAAGCACGGGCGGTTTGCGAGGCGGCGAGGTCAGCGCGAGTTGCGCCAACAGCTCGTCGGCAAGCTTCACGTACGCAACCGCCCCCTTCGAATGGATGTCGTAAAGAAGGATGGGCTGCCCGTGACTCGGTGCTTCGGACAGACGCACGTTGCGCGGGATTCGGGTGCGGTAGACCTTGTCTCCGAAATGGCCGCGGACTTCGGCCTCGACCTGACGTGCCAGGTTGTTTCGGGCATCGGCCATCGTGAGCACGATTCCCTGGATCTCGAGTCGCGGATTCAACTGCGCCCGAACCAGGTCGACGGTTTCCACGAGGTTCGCCAATCCTTCGAGCGCATAGTATTCGCATTGAAGTGGGATCAGGACGGTATCTGCGGCGGTCAGTGCATTCAGCGTCAGCAGACCGAGCGAAGGCGGGCAATCGATCAAGATGATCTCGTATGCCTCACCGATCGATCGAATCGCTTCGGCCAATCGATACTCACGGGCTTCCATCGAGACGAGTTCGATCTCTGCGCCAACCAGGTCGCGGCCGGCCGGAACGACATGCAGCGTCTCGAGCTCGGTCTCGAATGCGCAATGTGTGAGGGGCGCGCCGTCCACGAGCGCGTCATAGATCTGGCGTTCGGCATTCGTGATGCCGTATGCGCTGCTCGCGTTTGCCTGGGGATCGACGTCGATGAGTAACGTCGGTCGCTCGGACGCCGCCAGGCAAGCCGCCAGGTTCACCGCGGTCGTTGTCTTGCCGACGCCACCCTTCTGGTTGACGACGGCAATGACATGAGGATTCGCACCCATCTGATCATCTCGGCCGAGGGGATCGCTCTGTCGATGGATCGACCGCATCGCCCCCCAAATTTTGCGGACGCTCGACCCGAGTCAGCTCGCTGTACTCGTCGCGGTTGGTAACACAGTCGATGCCGATTGCGAGAGGTCGGGCAGGTCGAGAACACCGTGACACCGACGCCGAGGGCTACTCGTCGCGCACCTGTGCGATCCACAACCGTCGACGCCGATGGATCACCGGCACTTCGTACTCCCGGACTCCCAGATCGTCGTAGCCGTCAGGGAGCGCGGGACGGATCGCGGATTCGGAAGTGGGGAGGACCACGATCCCGCCAGCCCGAGTCCAGGGCCGCATCAGGTCGAGGGCCCGTTCGGGTTGGGTCATCGCTTGGGCAACGACGACATCCGAAGGCTGAATCTCGACCTCGTCCGAGCGCCCGTGGATCGGGAGGGCCCGTGCCAGGCCGAGGCGTCGACGCGCTTCTCGCTGGAGGTGGTGGCGCTTCTGCCGTGACTCGACGAGTGCGACTTCGAGATGCGGGCGCAGAATGGCGATCGGTAGGCCCGGAAACCCAACGCCGCTGCCCAGGTCGGCCAGGCGTTCAGCTCGATCCAATTCAGGCAGTTGTCTGGACAAGGCCGCTGCATCCAACACGAGGTGGCTGGCCAGGTCCAATGGCTCACGATGTCCGGTCAGACTGATTCGGGATGCCCACTCGGACACGAGCGAGACCAATTGGGTCAAACAGTTGATCTGATCGCCGGAAGCCTCGATCTCGAGCTCAGCGAGTCCCCGAGCTAGCAAAGAAAAAACGGCGACCTCGGATTGTTCGCGAGAGTCGCCGTTCTTCATGCTGGGCTCCGTTCCACGTGGAACGCTCCGCTCTGATCAGATCCAGGGCCGGGTCACACAGGGAAAATGTTCCCCGTGGAACACCCTACCTTCAGGACGATTCGGCGAGCGCGTCTTCGTACTCCGGAGCGCCTTCCGGAACGACCAGGACCTGCCGGTACCGTCCCTCGCCGATGCTCATCGTCTCGACGCCGTCGATCTCCCGAATCGTGACGTGAATCGTACGTCGGTCTCGGGAGTTCATCGGATCGAGCGCAATCGAGCGGCCTGTGTCCTTGGCTCGCTTGACGGCACGGTCGGCAAGCTTGCTGAGCGTACGCTCCCGCTCGTCTCCCCCACCCTCGACGTCGACCACGACTCGCGGCGCATCTTCGCTCTGCCGCATGGCGACCTGGTTCGCGACGAGCTGAAGCGCGTCGGTAGCGCGTCCGTCTCCAGCCTGCAGAGCCTCGGCAGCGGCACCGCTCAGCTGGAAGATCAGGTAATCCCCTTCGGAGGACTCTGCGATCTCAAAGGATCCGAGCTTCATGCGCTCCACTGCGCCGAGCAGGAAATCACCGATCTCGCCGATCTTTCCCGAGGGGGTTCCCTTCGAGTCAGCCACGGCCTTCTTGACTTCGGGTTCGAGCGTTTCCCTGGGGGCTCGATCGCCGCCACGGTCATTGCCGTCACTGCGTCCATTTCCCCTCTCTCGCCCACGACCCCGTCCTCGGCCTTCCCCGCGATCTCCGCGGTCGCCGCGATCTCCACGATCACCTCGGTCGTTCCGACCGCCGCGTCCGCCACGTTCACCACGGGCCTCCCTACGGGGACCCCGATCGTCGTCGCGGCGGGGGGCGTCCCCACCGGACTGGGGAGCGCGTCCGACTGCGCTCTTCGGCAGGGCCGTGATGACCGTGCGCCCATGAACGCCATAGATCTCGCCGTCCTTCGGAACGACGATCTTGAGGTCGCCCTCGTCCGTACCAAAGAATTCAGCTGCCTTCGCTCGAGCCTCGTCCAGGCTGTCGCCCACAAATTCGTTCGCTTCCTGACGCGCGTCGTACATGTCTTATGTCTCTCTCTCTTCGCCGATGTGATGGCGTTCAGCTCGCTGGCTGGGTCTTGCTCCGGATCCAGTACTGCTGCGCGATGCCGAGCAGATTGCTGACGGTCCAATACAGGACGAGTCCGGAAGGGAATGTGTAGGAAATAAAGAGCATCATCGCCGGCATCATGATCAGCATCATGCGCGCCTGCGTCGGGTCCATACCCGTCGTCGGCGTCATCTTCTGCTGAACGAACATGCTCGCGCCCATGATGATAGGCAGTAGGCGAATGGGAAAATCGAGGCCGGGCATCACGAAGAGCGTCGCCGGCTGCGAAAGATCCGTGATCCACATCGTGAACGGCGCATGCCGAAGGCCAATCGAACTCCGCAGCGCATAAAAAAGCCCGATCAGAACGGGGAACTGAAGCAGCAGCGGAAGACATCCCGCCACCGGGTTCACCTTCTCTTCCCGATAGAGCTTCATCGTCTCTTCGGACAGCTTCTGCCGATCGTCCTTGAATCGCTCCTGCAGATCCTTCATGCGCGGCTGAAGAGCACGCATGCGCTCGGCCGAATGCATCTGCTTGGCCATCAAGGGCGCTGTGAAGATGCGCACGAGAATCGTGAGGACGATGATCGCCAGTCCGTAGTTGGGAATGAAGCGATAGAGCCAATCGAGCGCGATCTCGAAAAAGCGAGTCAGCGGCTCCAGCCAACTGAAGCCGCGGTTCACGGAGTAGTTCATTCCGTGACCCGCTTCGGCCAGGTCATCCGGCGTCTTCGGACCGAGGAAACCCCGCATCGTTTCACGCAGGGTTTCTCCTGTGCCGAGCGAAGTATTAGGCAGGGCAATCTGTGTCGTCGCCGAAAGACCTTCTTCGAGCGCATCGAATCGAACCTTGAAACGCGCGCTTTCGCTCGGATCGATCAGCACGCCAGCGAAGTACTGGATATCGAAGCCAGCCCATCGCGAACGTCCCTCGACGATCTCGCGTCCGTTCTCGCCCCCACCAAAACCGAAGAAACCCGGCTGTCCGACTCCCTGCACCAGGGTGCGCGTCACGCCCTCTTCGCCGCCATAAGCGACGAGCGAAAGCTCGCGAAAGTCCTCACGGTCCGAACTCACAGCCGGCCACAAAATCTCGAACGCTGCGTCGACCGGATCGGATCGCCGACTCTCGAAGGCGAGTTCTAGGTCGAATCCATAGCCTTGTTCGTCCAGTCGAAAAGTTCGCGTCAGAACGCCCGCAGAATTCTCTGCTCGCTGAACGATCTCACGACCGCTCGCGCTCACGTTCTCGAAGTTCGCGTCGGAGAAACTCCCTCCGGCGATTCCTCGAATGTCGGTGATCAACGCGGGTAGTTCCGAATCGATCAACTCGATCGGTACTTCGCCATCCGGAACGTATTCTTCGTAGGTTCGAAGCTGCCAGCTCTCGATCAGGCCGGGGCCGTTGGAGATGACGGCAGCGACTTCTTGGTTCTCGACCCGGACGGTCGAACGTGGAATGACGGGTCGCCGTGCTGCCGTCGGACTGACTGCCGGCTCGTCTTCTTCGACTCGCCTCGTTGTATCGAACGAGCGCGCCGGTGCCGCTTCTCGATCGGCGGGAAAAGCCTGCTCCCCAATCGGAGATTCGACGTCGCCTGCCGACTCTTCGAGCGCGAGTTCCTGATTCTGTGCCCCGTCTTCGAGCGCAAACTCCGCGCGCCGCTGTTCCTGGAACATGACGTACGAGACGAACACGATCATCGACAGCGAAAAGGCGAGAAGGGTGTTTCGATCCAAGTAGGGTGAGCCTCTGGTTGGTTCCGGCGATCAGGGGACCGGGTCGTAGCCGCCATCATGAAAGGGGTGACAGCGAAGGATCCGCCTAAGGCCGAGCCAGGAACCACGAAGAACGCCGTAGCGTGCGATCGACTCCTCCGTGAAATGCGAGCACGTGGGTTCGAAGCGGCACGAGGGTCCGAAGAACGAATGAATCATGAAGCGATAGACCCAGAAGAGGACTCGAATCGCCGCATTCGGTCGCGACTCGTCTTTCGATCCAAGAATCTCTCGAGACGGGTTCTGTCGATTCATTTCGCTTCTCCCTTCCCCAAGGGAGGCTTGCCGAGCGCTGTCTTCGTCCGGTCGAACTCCAGGAGCTCAGAGAGACGACCATCCAGTTCCACGAGGGACAGCTGCGCTCCGCTCTTTCGCGCGATTACGATCAGGTCTCGATCCCGCTCTAGTTCGGATCGATGCTGGCGGAACCACGCTCGAACTCGGCGCTTGAAGCGGTTCCGCACCACGGCGTTGCCCACCTTGCGACTCGCGGTGATCCCCAGCCTGCACCCCGAGGGGCTAACAGATTCTAAGCGACCGGAATTGCTGGGTTTATCAAATCGATTCGCGGTGTAGACGACCAGGTCCGCGCCACCGCGACGTCGACCACGGCGTAGTACACGACGGAAATCCCTGGAATCGAGGAGCCGATCCGACCGCCGAAAGCGGCCGGTCTCAATGCTCATGGTCCTACTTGGACGCGACGGTCGCGGCGAGTCGCTTGCGACCTTTCGCTCGGCGGCGATTCAAGATGGCTCGGCCCGCTTTCGTCTTCATGCGTTCCCGGAAGCCGTGCTTCCGAAGGCGCTTGATCCGGCTCGGCTGGTACGTCCGCTTCATGGCTGCGGATCCTCACTGTCGGCTATTCGGAGTACAGCCAACGGGTTCGTTCCGGATGACATGGCGGTTCATCGTGAACCTTGTCGGACGCATATTCGGATGCGATCCAGACACCGCGACACCCCTGATTTCGGTGCCTGCGCGGCTTCTTTCGCCATGTCGATTCGGCGTTTTCGATGCGATGCAAATTCTCGTCTAGCGACGAGCCCAGCCGGAGCTGGGGAGCGCGGGAGCTTACCGGGCACGCTCTGGGCCTGTCAATGCACGAATTTCCTACTGGCCCGGTGATTTAGCAGCGGCCGAAACGCAACGTCGAGGCTGGCTCGTGTTACTCTGACGACAGAAACGGAGATTAGATCCGAGTCGTCCTCCCGACTGTCAATCGGCCGTGCTTTCGGCAGATCCCGGACATGCCTTCAGCCGGTTTGATTCCAGGAGGTTGAACGAGTTTTGTCCGTTTCTTTGCCACTCTCTACTACTACTTTATTCAATTAATTCTCAAACAGAAGAAGAGAGCGGATGAAACTCTCGATCACAAAATCCGAGTTCCTGCGAGGGCTGGGTCGAATCCAGTCGATCGTCGAGAAGCGCAATTCGATGCCAATTCTCGCGAACACCCTGATCGAAGCCCCGAAGAAGGGCAAGGAAGCGAAGCTTCATCTCGCCGCCACAGATCTCGAAGTAGGCGTGCGCAGCCTGCATGATGCAGAGGTGAAAGAGCCCGGTGGACTCACCGTCTCTGCGAAGAAGCTCTTCGAGATCATTCGGGAACTCTCGGACGAAAAGGTCGAACTCTCCGCA
>Ga0315338_1003447_pt1 | contig 13736 bp, 14 predicted proteins | sample ASW8metaG_FD_204518 | JGI IMG/M metagenome (GOLD analysis project Ga0315338, IMG submission 204518) | Ammonia-oxidizing marine archaeal communities from Monterey Bay, California, United States - ASW #8 | ecosystem: Environmental > Aquatic > Marine > Coastal | place: USA: California | collected... | reverse complement strand
TGGCAACCGGTTCGGTTTCCATTCTGTCGACCCTAAACCCGTTGTCGGTGAAGAACCGATCCAAAGCGCTGCGAGATGTCACGGGGCGTATTCGAAATTTCTTGGCATAGGTCGCCGCCGCATCGGCGATTTCAGGTGCGTCTAGGCCACGTTGGATAGCCATGGTACGAGCATGTTCGACGAATTTTCGCTTTTGCGCCGGTGTGAAGGTGACAACACCGGAAGCGTTCGGCCTGACCCGGTTGATCGTGACGACTTTGCCGCCTGGCATCAAGGCGTTTGCCCACTTTCGCGCTAAGCGTTGTCGAGCTTCGTCGTTAAAATATCCCATGAACGAATGGGTGCAGACAATGTCGAACCGAACCCCGGTAAATTCGAGGATGTCGCAGCACTGCGTTTCAATATTTCGGCCAGTTCGTTCGGCGTACCATTCAGCGAGCGCCACAGGGGTGGGACAACGGTCGACGAACGTAATTTCCGGTGTCGCGTCCGCGGCGTCGAACGCCGCGTAGATCCGCTGCAGCATGCTGATATCCGCCGATCCAGAAATCAAAACTCGTTTGTGCCCGTCGCGCGCCAGGGCACCGAGTGTACGCGTGTAGAACGCGCCATGCGTGTTGGGTGTCGTGACGAGATTGAGTAGCCGTAAAGTAGGCCAGAATCCGTGATACCAGGCGCAGTTCTCGCCAGTCGCGGGTTCGGTCTCGCACAAGCTGCGCGAGCTTCGCCTTGCTTCTGCAGCGCATGCTTCAAGTAGGACTCTATCTTCCAAGTCGGCCATCGGCGGGCCATCCGACAGGCTAACGCCCCCTGATGACCGGCGTGCGCTTCTCCAGGAAGGCGGCGCGGCATTCCTGGGCGTCTTCGCTGGCGAAGGCGCGCCTGATATTGGCGAGCTCGAAGCGGAGATGCTGTTCGACGTCGATCCCAGTGGTCGCGCGGCCGATGGCGCGTTTTGTGAGGCGCGTCGTGATCGGCGACCATTGCGCCAATTGCTGGCAGTATTCGGCGAGCCGCGCGCCGACCTGATCGTCGTCGACGACTTCCCCGGCCATGCCGAGGCTAACCGCTTCCTCGCCCTTGACCGTGCGGTTTTCCAGCATGAACCGCATCGACTGCTCGTAACCGATGGCCTGGCTGAGGGTCCAGCTAAGCCCGCCGTCGGGCGAACCGCCAATCCTTGTGTAACCTGCCATGAGACGCGCGCCGCGGGCGACGATACGGATATCGGCCGCCATCGCCAGCGATAGCCCGGCACCGACGGCCGCGCCGTTGACGCCGGCCACCACCGGCTTATCGCAGCGCTGGCGCAACACGGTGACGAAGCGGCCGACCCAGCCGACATCGTCGAGTTGCACGTCCTGCGCGGAGTGCGGGGCGAGGCTGGGATTGCGTTCCGCCGTCAGGTCGAGCCCAGCGCAAAACGCGTCGCCCGCGCCGGTCAGGGCCACCACCCAGACCGACTCGTCGGCGGCCGCTTCCTCGACAGCGCCGACGACGGCCCAGCCGAGCTCGTCGCTGATCGCGTTCTTCTTTTCCGGCCGGTTTAGCGTGATCGTGCGGACATGCTCGTCCTGCGCGACCGTGACGACCGGCGCCGTGCTTTGACCATCCGGCATAGGGCTATGCGACCTCGAAGAGACCGGCCGCGCCCATGCCGCCGCCGACGCACATGGTGCAGACGACGTTCTTGGCGCCGCGGCGTTTGCCCTCGATCAGCGCGTGGCCGACCATTCGGGAACCGCTCATGCCGTAGGGATGGCCGATCGAAATCGCACCGCCGTCGACATTGAGAATCTCGTTCGGGATACCGAGTTGGTCGCGGCTGTACAGGACCTGGACGGCGAAGGCTTCGTTGAGTTCCCAAAGATCGATGTCGTCCATTTTGAGGCCATTGCGCTCGAGCAGTTTCGGCACGGCGTAGATCGGGCCGATGCCCATCTCGTCCGGCTCCAGTCCGGCAACCGCGAAGCCACGGAAATAGCCGAGCGGCTGCAGGCCGCGTTTCTCGGCCTCCTTGGCCTCCATCAGCACCGCGGCGGAGGCGCCGTCGGAGAGCTGGCTGGCATTGCCGGCGGTGATGAAATGTTCGTCGCCGCGCACCGGTGTCAGCCCGGCAAGACCTTCCAAATTGGTCGTCGGCCGGTTGCACTCATCCTGCTCGAGCAGGACTTCCTGCTCGCTGGTTTCGCCGGTTTCCCGGTCTGTGACGATCTTGACCGTCTTCATCGGCACGATCTCGTCGTCGAACTTGCCGGCCTGCTGCGAGGCGGCGGTGCGCAACTGGCTCTGCAGTGCGTATTCATCTTGGTCCTCGCGGCTGACGCCATAACGGCTGGCGACCGTCTCGGCAGTGTCGATCATGGCATCGTAGATCGACGGCTTGTTCTCGACCAGCCAGGCATTGTCCGCCCGGTAGCTGTTCTTGTGCTCGTTCTGCACCAGGCTGATCGAGTCGAGACCGCCGGCGACCATGATTGGCGCGCCGTCGACAATAATGTGCTGCGCCGCCATTGCGATGGTCTGCATGCCGGACGAGCAGAAGCGGTTGACAGTGGTGCCCGATGTCGTGGTCGGCAGGCCGGCGCGCAGCGCGATCTGCCGCGCGATATTGTTGCCCGTGGCGCCTTCCGGCATGGCGGTGCCCATGATCACGTCGTCGACTTCAGCCGGGTCGATCCCGGCACGCTCTACCGCATGCTTGACGACATGGCCGCCCATATCGGCCCCATCGGTGTTGTTGAAGGCGCCGCGAAAGGCTTTGCCGATCGGCGTGCGGGCGGTGGAAACGATGACGGCTTCTCTCATGGTGGGGCTCCCTGAATCGGTTATTGAACGGTTGTCCGCACCCTACCGCCCATGCGCGCGTTCACGCAACATGAAGCGCCCTGAAGTCGATGGATATGCTCGACTGGATCAGGATTGATGCATGGCATCAATCCTGTGAATCCGCTCGCTCTTAATAAGTGGAGCAAAGAAACAGGACCGAGGGAAATAACCTACAGCGATTCCCTTCAATCCTGATTTGCTCTCGTAGAACGCTACGCGGTTTTTCGGCGTCTTCTTGCAATCAACCAAAAGGACCCGATGCCGAACAGCATTCCGGACGCCGGCTCGGGAACTGCCGTCAGGTTGAAGAATTCGGAGGAAACCAAGTCGTATCTGAAATCGTCGAGCCCAACGAAATAAGTTAACCGTCCGCCGCCTAGTATCACCCGATTGCCGTTATCGAACCCCGTTACCTCCTCGACGAGTGTGGTTCGAGAAGCGAGACCGACATCTACACTGAACAGGCCCTGGAATATCCCGGCATTGAATTCTGCAAAAATACTGCCGTCAGACGCGAAACTGGGAGGCGCAGGGAAAATCGCGATTTCTGAGCTTTGTGCAACATCGAACGTGAGTCTGATGACGTTTAGTTGGAACAGTAGTGAGCGCTCAACCCCAATCCCGGTGAAGGATGAATCGTCGAACCGGGCGCCAGTTCGAACTGTCCGTCCGTTGCTTGCAAACCCAAGGTCTTCCCATTGCTGGATTACCAGCAGCGTTGCTGCGGCTGGCTTTGCAAGCAAAGGTATTGCGGCGGCAACTGCCATTGCGGCAATCAGCATGAATTTCAAAAAAAAATGCGGACGCATTGTCTTCTCCTACTAAATTTAATTTTTCAAATTTCCTAAGGGGAAACCGATAATAGCTGAGAACTCTAGGCCATGCCTGACGGTGCACGCATCATACAGTCGTATGAAAAGTTATTAATTTCGGATCAGCTAAAGGGCACGTGGTAACGGGCTAAAAGGCCGATCAATTCGGTCTGGCGATTTACGTCGAGCTTGGCCATGAGTGCATAGAGCTGTGTTCTGACCGTGTTTATCGACACGGCGCGCTTATCCGCAATGTTACGCAGACTAAGCCCGCGATCGAGGGCGGCCGCTAATTCGGATTCAGCCTTTGTCAGGTCGTAGCTTTGCTTAAGAAGGACGGTGTTGAGCGTCGTGTATTCTTCGGGATCCCGGATGAATACAGAGGCGGCGGCCGGATCTGCGTACGGGGTAAAGACGTTGCGCCGTGGAAGGGGCCGGAGTGCGATTAAGTAAGGGCGTTTGCCGTTCGGTCGTTTCGCTGGAAACTGGCGTCCCGCCGCGGAGCGCTCATGCCCTTCGACCAACTGCCCTAGTAGCCGGTCGAAACGGCGTGCGGCCATGGTGTCGCTAAAGCTGATGACGCCGTTGATGACATCGATCCCATCGTGCCGCGTGATTATCTCGCTGGCGGCTGTGTTTACGAAAAGTGTTTTGCCGGTTCGGTCGACGGTCACGCAGCCCTCGTTAAGCTGCTCCAGGCTGTCTACGTCGGGTTGGTTCTTGATCTCCGCGGCCGCCAATCGAAATTTTAGATCCATGGCCTGTTGCATATGCGGTAGGAGGCGTTCGATTATTGCGATTGCCGTACTGTCGGCGTGCCCTTGCGCCTGCGACCGGTGAACCGCGAAAACCGCTTGATGGCTGGGCGAGCAAAATACCTGTGCGGCGAGAAAGTAGCGTAAGCCCAGAGGGCCCATACAATCCGTATAGAACTCGTCCTTGTCCATTTCGGATTCGGTAAGGATCATATTGTCATAAGAAATAAATCCCGTGGGCCGACCGACATTGTAGGCGACGCGTGGTGAAATTTTTCCGTAATACTCCATGTATTCCTGTTTGGACGCCATGCTCAGGCTGGTACCCAATTCCATGAAAACCGGGCGCTGCGAGATGGTTTCGAATATCTCGAAGCTCACTCCGACGGCGCCGAACAATTCGGCCATCGAATCAAGCGAAGTCGTCCAAAGCTCATCATCCAACGCCATCGCGTAGATATTCTCGACGACATCCAGGTAGGCGGCTTCTTCGGAAACAGGCATCGGTTTCCCCTTCGAACGGGCGCGGCAATCACCGCGGGCAAAACCTACGCCCGCGCCGATGCCATCGAAAACCAGCCCCGATGCCATGCTACTCGAAGTCGGGTGGCGCGCCTAATCGTTGTATGTTGACGAGGGGCTCAACGGTCTGGTCCTTACCATACGCGACGGTGTCGACGGTCTTCGTTGACAGCGTATCCGGCCAGCCGAATACTCCCTGTTGGAGAGCGGGTGCTACCTCGCGTAGCGCGATGCCTTTGATGCTGCGTTTAGCGACGGTCACGGGCCTATTTCAAGGGGGTAATGATGCAGATTTCGTTACCGATGTATGATTTGCCGTGCGTTACAAACGCAACGGATGCCTGGGCGGCCGGGCTTGCCAGGGCGCTAGGGAGAGAGGGCGTGAAAGACGCGCCCTTATCCCTGACGCGCGGCCGGTCGGTCGCCGAGCTTTGGCGCTCGCCGGACTTGCTGCTGTCCCAAACCTGCGGCTATCCGTTGATCACGGCTTTTGCCGACGATCTATCCCTGTTGCTGACACCGGTTTACCGGACACAAGGCTGCGACGGCGGCGGCTATCGCAGCTTCATTGTAGTGCACGAGAATAATCCAGCCGAGTCGCTGGAAGACCTTCGCGGGTCACGTTGCGTCATCAATGGGCCGACGTCGCAATCCGGCATGAACGTATTGCGCCGGGAAGTCGCGCCACTGGCACGCGACGGCCGATTCTTCTCCGACGTGATCGTATCCGGAAAGCATCCCGAGTCGGTTGCGATGATCGCCGCTGGTGAGGCCGATGTCGCCGCGATCGATTGCGTAACGTATGGACTGATGGCACGGCACGATCCGCAATCCGTTGCCGCGGTACGGGTCTTGACGGAAACGCGGAATGCCCCGTCTCTGCCCTATGTGACGCGCAAGGATGCGCTACCTGATTTGCAGAACCGATTGAACGCGGCGCTGCGCAACGCCGCCGAAAATTCCGATCTCACCGCCGTTCGAGACGACCTGCTGCTTGATGGGTTCGCGACGCTCTCTCCTTCTGACTACAAGGTCATGACGGAGATGGAGGCCGAGGCCGCCGCGTTGGGCTATCCCGATTTGGCCTAGTGTCCTGATCGTGAAATTCAAGGGGTTGAATTTCGCGTGAATCAGCACACTAAATTATTGATTCTAGTGTGATTCAGATCCTAAAATTCGTCGCATCCAATGCGACGAACTTCAGAATCATCACACTAGCGGTCTAAAACGGCACGTCGTAAAGAAACAGTACCGGAATCGGAATTCCCAATGGCACGAATGGAAGACCTCGTCGAGAGCGAACAGGCGCATATGAGAGAGTTGGCGCTGCCGACCTACGAAACGACGCCCTGGATGGACGGTCCGCCACTCTCCGAAAGGCGCGTCGCCATTGTCACGACGGCGGGGCTCGGGCTTCGCGGCGAAGATGCGTTCGGGATCGGCGCTGCCGACTACCGGGTTATCCCTGCCGACACCGACTCCGGCGATATCCTGATGACCCATATTTCGGTGAATTTCGACCGGACCGGCTTCCAAGACGACGTCAATGTCGTGTTCCCGATCGACCGGTTGCGGGAAATGGCGGCGGACGGCGCGATCGGATCGGTCGCTGAGTTCCATTATTCATTCATGGGCGCCACCGATCCCGCGCAGCTCGAAGTCAGTGCGCGGGCGCTGGCCGGGATGATGCGCGAGGATAAAGTCAACGCGGTCTTGCTGTCGCCGGTTTGACCCAATTGTACGCGCGCCGTGTGCGGGCTTGCTCATTATTTCGAAGACGAAGGCATTGCGACGACGTTGATCGCGCTCGTGCGAGAACATGCGGAGACGATGCGGGCGCCGCGGGCGCTTTGGGTGCCGTTCGAACTGGGCCGGCCGTTTGGGTCCCCGGGCGAGCCGGCGTTCCAACGCAGGGTCGTCGCGGATGCGCTTGCGCTGCTGACGTCGACCGAGGGCCCCGTGGTTCTAGCCGATTTTCCCGAGGATGCGCCGGGACCGAAAGCCGAAGATGATACCGGTTGGGTCTGTCCCGTTAGCTTTCCACCGCCGCCTGGCGATGATACCGGGCCTGTCGCCTCATTGCTGCACGAGATCGATACGCTGGCGCCGTGGTACCAGCTCTCGATGGACCGTCGCGGCCGCTCGTTGGTTGGGGTAAGCGGGAAGACCGTCAAGGAAGCAGCCCGTTTCGCGGCATCGTATCAAGACGAAATCCCGACGGACGAAAATGGCCGGGCGCTATCGCAACCCTTCAAGGACGCGTTTACCGATGTCATGGCCTATTATTCGGAAGCGGGTACGGCCCAGCCGGGACGCCATTCCAGCGGCGATACGCAGCGATGGTTTTGGCAGGACACCGCGGCGGGTCACCTGTTCTTGGATTTGCGGGCGGAGCTCATGAATAGCAGCGACAAGCGGCTGCAATTCATCGCCACAAAGGTAATGCTACCGAAGACACAAGGCGGCTAGTGTGATGTTTCTGAAGTTCGTCGCATTGAATGCGACGAATTTTAGAATCTGAAACACACTAGATTCAGATGGTTGGTGTGCTGATTCACGCGAAATTCAATCCGTTGAATTTCACGATCAGGACACTGAAGCGGGGGCAAGGTCCCATGGCTGGCATGGCGCGCGAGATACGTTTGGCTACGGCGTCCGATTTGGCTGAGATAAAGCGCTGTGCGGAAGAAGCCTATGCGCTTTATGTGCCGCGGATTGGCAAGAAGCCAGCGCCGATGATTGCCGATTTCGCCAGCCAAATCGCCGCCGGTCATGTGAATGTCTGTGTCGATGGCGACCGGCTCCTGGGCTACATCGTGCTGTATACCCGTGACGATCATCTTCATATCGAAAATGTTGCGGTGTTTCCCTCATTGCAGGGGACGGGGCTTGGCCGGGATCTGCTGGCGTTCGCCGAAGACGAAGCGCGCCGGGTCGGAAAAACGGTGATCGAGCTCTATACCAACCAGCACATGACGGAGAACCTTAGTTTTTATCCGCGGCTAGGGTATGTCGAGCTGGCGCGCGGCGAGGAAGCGGGGTTCGCCCGTGTATTCTACCGTAAAGAACTGGATTGAGACGCCGGCTACGCGCGGCGCTGAATGTCTTCGTGATCCCAACCGACCAGCGGCGGGCGGAGATTGCGCCAGAGATCGTGCGCGGCCTCTCGACGGCGTGCGGTCGCGATTGGCGATACATAGAGCAAGATATGCGTCGCGCCGCGGCGTCGGGCCTCGTTTAGGGCGCCGGAATTTTGATCCGACAATGCGTCAACGAAATTCGCGGTTTCCCCGATAAGTAGAATATCCCAAATTTTGGCCCCCACGTCGCGCCGCGCCAGGGCGTAAACGCCGGCGGCTCGCGGTAGCGGGGTATTGAGCGCAAATACCGTGAATCCGTAGTAAGCGCCGGACGCGCCGCGATACGTCGAGGTCTCCCGTGGCCCTCTAGGCGGCATGCCAGAATTCCCGTGCTCTTGCTTGACGCGCCATTTTTTGCACTTCAGTTCCTTATCTGACCCGGAAGGCAGTTTTCTTATCTGCCGCATGTTCCAGTTTTCGGCCCAAACCTACTAAATAAAGCGTTACCAAAAGGTTAATACTCCACATATTGTAGAATTTAGAGAAATAAGGGCCGAATTATTCGAACCGAAATTTCTTCGGGTCATTTCAAAAGGTTGTGGTCGGCGTCATGAATTTTATGCCGTCAAGGAATCTCAGGTCGGGTAAATATGAAGGCGTTAACCGGCAATGCGGTCCGCTACGGCGGCGCCGAATGTGTCTGTACCCAAGGCGCCGCCTAGATCCGCGGTGCGGCCCGTTTCATCTGCCAACTGCGCGTCGACCGCTTCGCCTAAACGTTGTGCGGCATCTGAGAGGTCGTCGCGGCCGTGCCGGTCGCCCAGCCAATCCAGTAACATGCCGGCCGACAACAGCAGCGCCGTAGGGTTGGCGATATTCTTTCCCGCTATATCGGGCGCGGAGCCGTGCGCCGCCTGCGCGATCGCGTGATCTATTCCGGCATTGATCGATGGGCCGAGGCCAAGGCCGCCGGACAGCTCGGCGGTGAGGTCGGAGAGGATATCGCCGAACATATTGGTAGTGACGACGACATCGAATGCGGCGGGTTGGCGAACCAGCAGCGCCGCCATCGCGTCGACGATAACTTCCTCCACTTCCAGCCCGTCATATTTTGCGGCGACCGCGTTGGCTGTGTCTGTGAACAGTCCGTCGGACACCTTCAACACGTTCCGTTTGTGGACGATTGTCAGCTTTTGCTTTCGGGCCATGGCCAGACGGCAGGCCGCTTCGGTAATCCGTTCCGACGCTTGCCGCGTAATTTTGCGGACCGCCAGCGCAACGTCCTCTGTCGCCAGAAACTCACCGGAACCCTGGAACATGGCGCGGTCGGCGTAGAAGCCTTCGGTATTTTCCCGGACCATGATCAAGTCGATATCGGGGGCCATTGCCGGGATTCCTGGCCGGGCCCGTGCCGGCCGGATGTTGGCGTACAGGTCGAAGGTTTTACGAAACCATGGAGAAAGGTTGATGCCGCCTTCCTCCGCGGAGGGGTAAACCAACGAATGAGTCGGTCCCAAGATGACGCCGTCGGCATCCGCGGCTTGCGCCATGACTTCGTCCGTCAGCGTGACGCCATTTTTCTCTAGGCTGCTGAGTCCCGACTCCGCGCGCGTGATCTCAAGGCCCAAATTGAGACGATGATTCAGGGCGTCGACGGCCTGCACCGTCGCATTTGAGATTTCGGGGCCGATACCGTCGCCGTCCAGGACGAGAATTTTCATAAGCGGATTTCCTTAGTACCGATTCAGAACGACGCCAGGATGAACTGGCGGCGGAAAGGGAAGAGCGTCTTGCCGTTCGCTTCGGGTGGATAGGCCGCCACGATGCGTTCGCGATACTGCGCCTCGAATTCGCTGCGCCAAGGCTCGTCCAGCGGATTGAGGAAACGGGTCAACCAGGTCCCTTTTGTATATTCGGCGACCGGGTTTTCGCCTTCGAGGACCTGAATGTATTCGGTTTCCCAAATCTGCAAGTCGCGGGCGAGCGGTTCGAGAAGTCTATAGTAAAAAGGCGGCGGTTGCGTGGGCACGGCCACCCAGACGGGTTCCAAAAGTGCCCGCCACGGTCCGTTGCGAATGACGTCGAGCATGAGGCTGTGCGAAGGCGCTTCGAAATTTCGCGGGATCTGTATCGCGAGCGCGCCGCCGGGCGCCACCTGTGCCGCAATGTGCGGGAACAGGTCTTCATGCCCTTCGATCCATTGCAGCGCGGCATTGGAGTAAATAACGTCGAACTGCCGCCCCGGGGCCCAGTTCGATACGTCTACTTTATCGAATGTTACGTCGGGCACACTTTCCCGCGCCCGCGCGAGCATTTCGTCCGAGTTGTCGAGACCTAGGATTTCCGCCTCCGGCCAACGGTTCCGGAGAAGCGGGGTCACGTTGCCCGGTCCGCAGCCGAGGTCGATAACAGACTGCGGCGCATCGAGTGAGATTCTTGCGAGCAGGTCGATGGCGGGTTGCAGGCGCGGTGCGGCAAATGCCAAATATTGTTGCGGGTTCCATACCATGTTCGTCTCGTCGTGTTATTTCGGCATCTAGCATAAGGAATGGTTCCCGGTCGCGTCGATGGCCTGGCAAACGCAAAGAACCAATTAAATTATGCGACGTGGATCTATCAAACGGGGGGTGCAATGACGAATGAAGCAGGTGCTCGCGATCTCGCGGCACGGGCTCTGATATTTATCGCGCAAGAACCGGATCGAATCGGCCGGTTCCTCGCGCAAAGCGGGGTTGGCCCGTCCGACATCCGAGATCGCGCGAAAGACCCGGCATTTCAGGGCGGCATACTCGACCATCTACTGTCGGATGAAGATCTGTTGACGGATTTCGCCGATTGGGCCGAAGTCGACCCATTGTCGATCGGACTCTGTCGCCAGTTCCTGCCAGGTGGCGAAACTACTTGATTTCGGTTTCGATGGTTTCCGGCGCTCCGAACTTTCGACACGCAACCACGCGGTGCAGGATGCTTGCGGCGAGTTCTCCGAGCTTCCGTGCTTGTTCCGGGGAAGCTTCGCGCGCCGCGCGGGCGAGCGCGAGGGCGTGCTCGCTTTGTTTCTCCATATCGTGATCGATTCGCATCATAGGCGGACTTCTGCATCATGCATCCGATTGCGGTTCATGTTCGCATAGGTTGAAATCGCCGTCTGTGACGGTCGTCACAATTATTCACGTCGCAGTATTGAAACGATTTCGACGTGCGGCGACCATGGGAATTGATCGATCGGCTGCACAGATTTAAGCCGAAGCCCGCCATCGACCAGCAGCCGAAGATCGCGCGCCAATGTCGCAGGGTTGCAGGACACGGCGACGACGACAGGAACATTGGACGCGGCAAGCGTTGCTACCTGCGATTTCGCGCCAGTGCGAGGGGGATCGAACACGACTGCGTCGAATTCGGACAGCTCACTTGCGGTCAATGGCATGCGGGCGAGGTCGCGAACGCTGGCGGTGACTGGGTAGCTGCCGGCGGCGCGATGGATCGTGGCGATCATTTCCGGATCGCTTTCGAAAGCGTAAGTTGGCGCAATGCTTGAAAATGGGAATGTCAGGGTGCCGCAACCGGCATAAAGGTCGGCGATTCGGGTTGCACCGGCAAGCGCCTGCATGGCCTCGGAGACGATTGCTTGTTCGCCTTCCTCGCTCGGCTGCAGGAAGGCGTTCGGCGGCGGCGCGACCGTTGCGTCGCCGAATTGATAGACCGGTTGCCGGCGTTGGGCCACGGCTTCCGGACCCTGCGAGCCGTCCCACGAAAGGCGTGCCAAATCGTGAATGTTGGCAAAATGCGCAAGTGTTTCGCGATCACGTAACCCAATATCCGCATCGTTTTCCGGATCCAAGAGGAGATCGAGCCCGACGGCCGATTCGCTAATTTGGACGGTGGCGAATTTTTCGATCGCAGAAAGCGCCGAGAGGAGATCGCGTAGCGGGCTGATTAAAGTAGCGATAGACGGTCGAATCGCAGGGCATTTTCCGATATCGACAACATGCCGGCTGCGTAGGCCACGAAACCCGAACGACGCCTTTTTTCCTTTGAATGCTGAAAAGCGAACACGCCGCCGCTTCCCCGGAGCGATATTGAGCGTTTCGTGAATGTCGCAGCGCAATCCTTGTTGTGTCAGCGCCGTAGCGACAAAGCCTTGCTTCGCATCGGCGACGGTGTTTGGCGCCAAGTGCTGCAGCGCACATCCGCCACAGGTCCCAAAATGAGGGCAAACCGGATCGACCCTTTTGTCACTGGGACTAATAATCTCCTCGATTTTTGCGAATCGGCCGGCTTTGCGGCCATCACCGGGTTTGATGGCAAGGTGATCTCCGGGCGCGGAATAAGGGATGAAATATCGCCCGTCCACACCATTTGCGATCCCATCGCCATGAATGCCGATATTTGTAACCGTTACCTCAAAAACCTTCGATTTATTTGGAAGTGTCTTGTTCATACTTAATTAAGTATAAATAATCAGAATCACGTGGGAAGCGGTTTTCGCTATAGTTGCGGAACCGCAGAGGCATTTGGGAAGGGGGCTTGCCGCGATTCGCGGCGGGTCGGTGCTGGCGCTTCATGTCGTTTACGACCATGATTGGTTTTCTCGCGGGTCTCGGACTGTTCATCGGTTCGGTCTTGATCGCGACCCTAAACGTCGCGGTATTCCTCAGCCTTTCGAGTTTTTTGCTCGTGGTCGGCGGCACGATTGCGGCGACCTTCTTTGGCCAGGAAGCGCGTTACGTGGTTCTCGCCCTTAAGGGTCTACTCAGTATATTCAAACCCCAGCGCGTCCAGCGCAACATTCTCAACCAGGAAGTAGGCCGGATAATTCGTTGGGGTTATCTGGTTAAGGAGAAAGGTTTCCTGCCCCTGGAGGAGGAGATCAAGAAAGTTTCGTCCGATCCATTTCTTGTCTTTGGCGTTGAACTCCTGATCACGGGCTATGACGGCAATGACGTTCGCGATACGCTCCAGAACGTCACCGAAAATACGTTCGAACGCAATATGGTGCAGGTGAACATCCTGCGCTCCATGGCCGGATCTGCGCCGGCGTTCGGCATGATCGGTACGCTGATCGGGTTGATCGTTATGCTGGATTCCATGGGGAGCGACCCCAAAGCGCTCGGTGCCGGCCTCGCCGTGGCGCTGAACACGACCTTGTATGGCGTGTTGCTGGCCCGTTTGATATTCGTTCCCGCGGCCAACAAGCTGCAGCAGCGGCAGGAAATCCTGCGCTTTCGCAACGATCTCATCGTTGAGGGCATGTCACTGTTAGCCGAGAAGCGCAGCCCGCGCTTCATTCAGGACCGCATGAACAGTTTCCTTGATCCGTCGATCCGCTTCAACATCGATCAGCAGATGAAGGATCGCTGATGGCCAAGCGTCCGCGCGCCGCGCCGCCTGCCGAGGAAGAAGATTGGCTGACCACGTACGCCGACGCGATCACGTTGCTGATGGCGTTTTTCGTGATGCTTTTATCTTTTAGTAAGTTTGACTTGCCGGCCTTCGAAAAAGGCATAGCCGGGATACAGGATAAGTTTAGTCAGGACGAGGCGCCGAAGCGCCCGATGGCTACCCTGCAGCAAAATATGAATTCCATTCTCGAGAAAATGCAGATCGACCAGGATGAGGGCGAGGCGCGCTTCGACGACGCCGGCGTGGTGATCGAATTCGAAAGCGGATCGTTCTTCCGGCCCGGGTCGGCGGATCTTTTGCCGAAAGCGGAGAATATTCTTCTCGATAGTGCCTATGAG
>Ga0315338_1003446_pt1 | contig 13739 bp, 13 predicted proteins | sample ASW8metaG_FD_204518 | JGI IMG/M metagenome (GOLD analysis project Ga0315338, IMG submission 204518) | Ammonia-oxidizing marine archaeal communities from Monterey Bay, California, United States - ASW #8 | ecosystem: Environmental > Aquatic > Marine > Coastal | place: USA: California | collected... | reverse complement strand
GATTCCCGTGGTCGTTCGCCGGGCGGAACCATAGTTGCCGCTACTCACCAACGCCTGGACCTCAAGCAAAATTGGCCGGGATCCTTCGATCGAGCACAACACCGCCGAACCCGATGCGGTGGAGGCTCGTTCCGACAAGAAAAGCTGGGACGGATTCGGTACGGCATGAAGACCGTCCCCCGCCATTTCGAACACACCAAGCTCACTCACCGCACCGAACCGATTTTTGACGGCGCGGACCACGCGGTGCGAGTGATGTCGCTCGCCTTCGAAGTACAACACCGTGTCTACGATATGCTCGAGGGCCTTTGGGCCAGCCAGGCTCCCGTCCTTCGTAATGTGTCCGACGAGAAAGGTCGGGAGATTGTTGCGCTTCGCATTGAACAACAGATGTGTCGCCGCTTCCCGGACCTGCCCGATACTTCCAGGAGCCGACTGGAGCTTGAGTGAAAATACTGTCTGTATCGAGTCTACGATCAACAACGCCGGATTCAGCCGCTTGACCTCATCGAGGATCCGCTCGAGACAGGTCTCAGCCAGCAAGTAGAGAGGAGCGTCGCCGATCTCGAGCCGATCAGCGCGGGATTTGACTTGATGGTCGGACTCCTCTCCGGAGGCATAGAGAACAGGACCGATCAAACGAGCCACTCGGGCCGCTGCCTGCAATAGCAATGTCGATTTGCCAATCCCAGGCTCGCCACCCAGAAGCACCACCGATCCCGGCACGATGCCACCTCCAAGAACGCGGTCAAATTCGTCGAACCCAGTGGTAAGACGTGGCGTATCCGACAAGTCAACATCGGCTAGCAGCTGAGCTGGCAACGACTCCGTAGCGGAGAGGCCGTAGCGCTGCTCGGTCGTCTCGTCCACCGTCGATCGCACCTGCTCTTCGGCCATGGAGCCCTGGACCTGGCAGTAGGGACAAAACCCGTGCCACTTCGGTGCTGTGGTGTCGCATTTCTGACAACGGTAGATGGTCTTGGGCGACGTCATGTCACACCTTTACCTCGTATACAGCCGTTCGATCCGGCTGCCCATGCGACACAGAATGTCGTGGGGCACAGTACCAATCCAGCGAGCCACCTCATTCGCGTCGATACAATCACCGTCCTGGGGTCCGATGATGACCACCTCATCACCCGGCTCTACTTCGACGTCCGTGGCATCAATCGTGATCGAGTCCATGCAGATGGAACCGACGATCGGAACACGGTGCCCGCGAATCAGAACCTCGCCAACGCCGGCAAGTCTTACGTCCAGACCGTCGGCATAACCTGCGGGCACGATGGCCACCCGGGTCGGTCGTCTCGCGGTGAACCGCGCGCCGTACCCGGCCGTCTCGCCATCGCGCATGCCTTTCACGGCAACGACTCGACTTCTCAGTGACATAACCGGCCGCACGTCAAGGGTACTGGGCACCACAACCTCAGGCGGTGGCACCCCATACAACAGTAGCCCCGGTCGCACCGCGTCATGCCAGCACGTGCGACTCGCCAGCAGGGCGGCGCTGTTAGCCGCATGGTGTTGAACACCGCCGAGCCCCAACAACGCGAGGCTGTCCAGTGCACCGCGAAACCGTTCGCACTGCTGGATAAATAGTGCGTCTATCGGATCCTCCGCGGTTGCGAAATGCGTGTAAACCGCATCAAACACCAGGTGCGAGCCGCTCAGCACCTCAGGCATTGTGCGTCGGAGATTGTCGTAGCGAAAACCGAACCGGTTCATACCGGTATCGATCTTCAGGTGACAGTGCAGAAATACACCACGGCTAGATGCGGCATCCTGGAGCGCGCGGGCAGCCGACGGTGACGAGACTGTCGGAATCAAGTCGTACTCAAAGATGCCATTCAAATCGCTGACAGTCAGGGCCCCAAAGATAAGGATCGGCAGACGGAGGCCCTCGTCACGCAGTTGCACGCCCTCCTCGATGTCGGCGCACGCCACCATCGTCGCGCCAGCCGTTTCCAGGGCTTGAGCCACCGGAACGAGACCGTGGCCGTAGGCGTTAGCCTTGACGACAGCAATTAACTGGGGCGACGACGACGGAGGGTCGGCCACAAAAGCATGGAGCGCACGATAGTTTGCCTTCAGGACATCCAGGTCGATCTGCGCGAAGGTCGGACGGACCACGGGGAAGCCGATCACTCCTGAGCGGGGCTAAGATTGGCAAACCGGGTGTGTTGCTTGAGAAACGCAAGCCGAACGGTCCCGGTAGGACCGTTTCGCTGCTTACCGATGATGAGCTCGGCAAGGTTCTCATTCTCTGGGGTCGGGTCGTACTGCTCCTCTCGAAAAATAAACAATACGACGTCAGCATCCTGCTCTAGCGCGCCCGATTCGCGAAGATCGGACAGCTGAGGACGGCGGTCAGATCGTGACTCCGGGGCACGACTGAGCTGAGAAAGCGCAAGCACAGGAACATTGAGCTCTTTAGCCAGCGCTTTCAGCGCCCTTGAAATCGAGGCCAGTTCCTGCGTGCGGTTCTCGAATCGGCCGCGACCCTGCATTAGCTGCAGGTAGTCGATGACTAGCAGGTCGAGGCCGTGCTCAGCCTTCAGCCGTCGCGCCTTGGCTCGCATCTCCAACACACCGAGCCCAGCCGAATCGTCGATAAATACCTTCGCATCAGCCAACCGTCCGAGCGCCGTAGAGAGCCGACCGTAATCACGCTCGCTCAAGAACCCACCACGAAACCGATGCGAATCAACTTCAGCCTCAGCTGTCAGCATCCGCATGAACAACTGTTCTTTGGACATCTCGAGGCTGAACAAGCCAACTGATCGGTCGGTTTTGATCCCCACATGCTGCGCGACGTTGAGCGCAAAACTGGTCTTGCCCATCGACGGACGTGCCGCGATGATGACCAAATCGGCCGGCTGAAAACCTGATGTCAGGTTGTCGATGTCGACAAACCCAGACGGCACTCCCGTCAACAGACCTTTGTGCTCCTGCAGCTGCTCGATCGCCGTGAAGCTTCCCTCCACGAGATCGCTGAGCGGCACGAAGCCCGTATGGATGTTACCTTCGGCGATAGAGAAGATCTCTTGCTCGGCTTGGTCCAGTAGAGTGTCCGCATCCTCTTCGGCCCTGTAGGCCAGCCCGAGAATCCGGTTGGCTGATTGGATCAGGTTGCGGAGCGTCGCCCGCTCTTTGACGATCCTCGCGTAGTGCTCAACATTCGTCGAGCGGGGGACACCATCGACCAATGCAGCGATATAGGCTGCACCTCCGACGTCGTCGAGATCACCTGACCGAACTAGCTCGTCCTTGAGCGTGACCAAATCAATCGCCTGACCCCGTTCGTTGAGGTCGACCATCTTGTCAAAAACACGGCGATGGGCGTCGCGAAAGAAGTCGCCTGAATCCACGAGCTCCGCCGCAACGTTGAACGCGTCGTTGTGTACCAAGATCGCCCCGAGGACCGATCGCTCGGCCTCAAGGTTATGAGGAAGGGTTCGCTCGGTCGCAGGGACCGTGCCGATATCGGCCATCGACTGCCACTCGAATCATCCGCCGGGCCACTACGGCCCAGACATCCGCGACCACCGAAAGGATGTCGCGCTCACAACACCATGACGCGGTGTCCCTCAGACTTCAGACTTCACGTCAGTGACTTCGCCATCCGCCCCGTCCGTCCCTTCTCTGACGACACTGACTCTCAGTTGGGCCGTCACGGTGCGATGTAACTTGATCGGGACCATCGACTCTCCGAGCATCTTGATCGGGTCTCCCAGCACAATCTTTCGCCTGTCGATCTCTATCTGCTGGGAACTCAAATACTCCGCAAGATCAGCGGAAGTCACCGATCCGTACAACGTCTCGGTTGCGCCGACTCGGCGGACCATAACGCAATGCAGTGCTTCGATCCGCAATGCGAGAGCCTGTGCCACCACCCGCTCTTCGGCCTCGCGCGCCGCTGCCGCGGCACGCTCACGCTCAACCTGTCGCTGGTTCGACTTCGTGACGGGTAAGGCCAGATTTCGTGGGAGCAGATAGTTGCGTGCATAACCGTCAGCTACCTTGACGACCTCTCCACGTTGGCCCAGATGCTCGACGGTTTCTCTAAGGAGGACTTTCTTCATAGTGGCCCCCCGTTAGTCCGTCACGTAGGGAATCAACGCCAACTGCCGGGCACGCTTGATGGCGGTGGTCAGCTTGCGCTGGTGCTTGGCACAGGTTCCCGAGATACGGCGGGGCTGAATCTTTCCCCTCTCCGGAATCGACATCATCAACTGCCGCACATCTTTGTAGTCGATATAGTCGATCTTGTCGACACAGAAACGGCAGACGCGACGGCGGCGAAAGTCGCCTTTACGACCACCGCCCTCTCTCTCCTTCGATGGGCGTCGCCCTCGCTCAGCACTCATTCCTTCACCTCTGCCTTATCTGTGGCTACTGCGATTTCAGCGGCGTCTGAAGCCGGCGGCACAGCGACCTGCGGCTCCACCTGTAGTGGCACCTTCTCCTGCGCCACAGATTCACCGGCAGGCACCGTCGTAGACGAGCCACGTCGGCGCTGTCGACGCGTCTGACGACGTTGGCGGGCGCGATCGGACTTGCGCAGATCTTCATCGACCCGTACTACCAAGTGTCTGAGCACGCTATCCAGGACTTTCAGCTTACGATCAAGCTCTTTGATCAGCTCACCCGGCCCCTCGATGAGGTCCACAATATAGGTTCCCTCGCGGTGCTTACCAATTTCGTAGGCCAAGCGGCGGCGACCCCAATTCTCCGTCTTTTCGATGCGACCACCCAGATCTTTGATAATCGTCTCGACCTGAGTATGCAGATCGGTGACCCCATCTTCCCCCACCTCGGGGGAGACGACGTACACCAGTTCGTATTGTCGTGATTCAGGCATCTGACTCCCTTCGGACTCAACGGTCGCCAAACCCTGGCGGCAAGGAGTTCGTGTTGTTGGTTAGGTCTGTCTCTCAGGCATTCTCTACATCATCCCGTCGACCATCGAGGTCACGGGTCGTTTTCCATCATTTGGTCTGGCCGTTCAGAGACGTTGAAACGGTTCATGACCGTCGTTATTCCACTCTCCGTAAAAAGCTCAACCGCATCTGCAGCGCGCATCGTCATCTCGTCAATCGTCGCACGTTCGTCAGGAGAAAACCGAGCGAGCACATGGTCAGCCAAGTCCCGCTGTGTCTCACCGCGCCCAACTCCCATTCTCACCCGCGGAAACTCTAGGGTTGCCAGTGCAAGGATAACGGACCGCAGGCCGTTGTGCCCACCATCAGAACCATTTGGACGGGCACGCAGTCGACCGAGGGGAAGATTCGCATCGTCGACGACAATCAGGATGTCGCCATTCTCAATACAAAAATACCGCGACAGCACCCCGACGGCTTCGCCGCTCCGGTTCATGAACGTCATCGGCTTGGCCAGTATCAGCTGCTCATCCTGACCACGCTCACGAGCCATGACAGCATTCGCTGGACTAGACTCGAAGTCTAGACCCCTACGCCGCGCGACCTCGTCGACGACCTCGAATCCGAGGTTGTGACGCGTGCCGCCGTATTGTGACCCCGGATTCCCAAGCCCAACAATGAGCTTCACGCGATCTCTTGTCTCGCGCAGTGCATCCACACGGACACCGAATCACGACTCGGAAGAACCGTCGCCCTCCTCAGTCTTCGCCGCAGCTTCCGACTCGTCACCCTCGGCCACACCCTCGGCAACCTCTGCCTCTTCCGGTTCCGGTTCCTCTTCGACCTTCGGGGCAATCACGTGAACTAACAGCGTATCGGGATCGCTGACCGAGGTCCAGGACACACCGGTCGACACCTCACGAAGACGGACACCTTGTCCGATCGATAACTCACTGATATCGACTTCGATGTTCTCAGGGATCTCCGTCGGCATGCATTCGACCTGAACTTCGCGGTGAACAAAATCAACAATCCCACCTTGCTGTCTCACACCAACTGACTCACCTTTGAGAACCACTGACACCATGATCGTGATCGCCTTGTCCAGAGCCAACTCGTAAAAGTCGACGTGCAGCAGCTCATCGGTCACCGGGTGGAGCTGAAACTCCTTGACCAGAACCTTGTTAGAACTCCCGTTGTCAACAGTAAGGCCGATCAGCGTGTTGACACCAGACCCGGAGTGAAAGATCTCCAGCAAAGCCTTGGGATCAACCGACACCGGCACTCCGGAGTGTTCACCACCGTACACGACAGCAGGGAGCTGTCCGGAACGGCGAAGTCGCCGTGCCTCGTTCTTGCCTCGTCCGGTCCGTGAGGAGGCGCTTAGAGTTGCTTCCATAATTTTTCTCTATCGCTGTGAACTCGTCTGAGTATCCAGCTGCATCAGACGAACAGGGATGATACCGATGTCTCCTGATGAATACTCTGAATGGCCCGAGCGAGTAGGGGGGCCACCGACAAGACCTGGATTTTATTTGATGCCGCGCATTCCGGTCGAAGAGGAATCGTGTTTGTGACGATCACTCGCTCCAGCTCCGAGTTCTCAATTCGCTGCAAGGCCGGTCCAGACAACACCCCGTGGACCGCACAGGCCACGACCTGCGATGCACCGTTTTCTCGCAACGCCTGGGCTGCCTGCTGAAGCGTGCCCGCCGTATCCACAATATCGTCCTGAATGATACAGAGCTTGCCTCGAACGTTACCAACTACGTGCAGTACTTCAGCGTGACCATCCTCGGACCGGCGTTTATCGATAATCGCCAGATCGGCGTCGAGACGCTTAGCATACGCGCGCGCTCGCTCGACACCACCAGCGTCTGGCGAAACAATTGTGACCTCCTGGCCGGGATGCGTGCCGGCCAGGTGATCGATGAAGATTGGTGCCGCAAACAAGTGGTCGACAGGTATGTCAAAAAATCCTTGAATCTGAGCCTTGTGCAGGTCCATCGTTAGCACGCGATTAGCCCCAGCCGCCCCGAGCAGATTGGCCACAAGTTTCGCTGTGATGGGCACGCGCGGTTTGTCCTTCCTGTCCTGCCGAGCATAGCCATAGTAAGGGATAACAGCCGTGATTCGAGAAGCAGACGACCGACGAAACGCATCGATCATCACGCACAGCTCGACAAGATGCTCGTCAACCGGTGTACAGGTCGGTTGCAGCACGAAGACATCGGTTCCCCGAATGTTCTCGTCGATCTGAAACGAGACCTCATCGTCGGAAAAACGCTTAAGACACGCGCGACCCAGAGATCCGCCGAGCCGATCGGCGATCTCCTGGGCGAGCGCCGGATGAGCGCTCCCCGAGAACAGCTTCAGCTCTCCGTTATGCGTCGGCACGTCCTCACTCTATCCAGTATTGGCTGGGGCGGAAGGATTCGAACCTTCGAATACGGGATTCAAAGTCCCGCGCCTTAACCGCTTGGCCACGCCCCATCTAATCGACGTAGCGCCCTAAGACACCTTGCACCCGCTATGCGATCAAGAACTGTAGCCGATGATCGCGGAAGCGGGCAAGGGCCCAGCTTTTCACCTGGGGAGCTGTTCCTCAAGGACCGTGAACCGGTCAAACTCTGCGGACCCAAGCGTCCAGCTCAGTATGGTACGCCATCCAGTGCGACGGACCGACCGACGCGCCGACACGGCATCCGTCTGGCGCCGATACAGCGCAAACACCGAAGACCCACTTCCGGTCATGCCCGCGTACGACGCACCGGTCGCTTGCAGGCGCTCGACCATCACTCCGATGTCCGGATAGCTGGCGACGACAGGTCGCTGAAGCTCGTTGCGCAGCCCGCTCAGCCGGCGCCGCCAGTCACGCGGGAGACGAACCGTCGATTGGACACCCGCTCGATCGAACCACGTATACGCTGACACTGTTGATACCCCAAAGCTTGGAATAGCCAACAAAATCCAATAGCGATCCAGGTCGACCAGCCGCCGAAGTTTGGTACCCCGACCCGTACCTAGTGAGAGGCCACCATTGAGAAAATACGGAACGTCTGCCCCAACGCTGGCCGCCAGATCCTGAAGACTTGCGAGCGATAAAGACACATCCCACAGGGCACACAACCCACGGAGGGCGCTCGCCGCATCACTGCTTCCGCCACCGAGACCGGCAGCCATCGGGATCCGCTTCGTGATTGTGACGGCCACATCCTGGGGATCACCTCGCCGGCCGAGGCTTTTCCACAGTATCTTAGCCGCGTCCCAAACCAGATTCGTGTCGTCGCGGGGAACAGCCTGAGTTCGACTGCGAACGGTCAACCGTCCTGGCCGCCGTATGAACTTCAGCGTGTCATGTAGTGCAATCGATTGAAACAGGGTGCGGAGCTCGTGGTAGCCATCACTGCGACGGCCCAGGATCCGAAGGTCTAGATTCAGTTTCGCTGGGGCGCGAACGGCAGCCGCCACGAGCGGCGTGCGGTGTCGGGTCATTGGGGTTTCGACCGCCGCTCCCGTTGAGCTTCGAGAAGCCCAGGCGCACCACGAAACTGGTCCAAAGTCATCGGGAGGTACTCATCGCGGATTTGAGGCACGAATACCTCCGGATTCAACTCGATGTTGATGCTCACCTGCGAAAGTGTTGCCGTGAGGACCGTCGTCACGCCGGAGGCGTCTCTCGCCTCTAGGTCGATCCGACGAGGTAAACCTCTAACGTGGTCTGAATACCACACTGTCAAATCAGGACGGCGTCCAGCAATAACCACCGGTACACCGTCAACCATTTGAATATAGGCGCTGTTCTCCGCATCAATCGACACTTCGATCCAGCCGTTTTCATGTACTTTGGCCCCGATCGGACGCGGGTTGGGGACGATACACCCAGTCAGAACGGCCCGAAAGTCATCAGCATCAAGCGCCACACCGGCAAGGGTCTCGAGGAGATCGCCAGCGGTCGCACCGATCACCACTCGCTGGTCACGCGGGAGCACGAGCACTGCAGCAGTCGGCTCGGACACGAGGATAAAGCTCGGCGCGCCAAACGGGGCCACGCCCACCAGGCGGAGGGAGGCAGGACGGGCCAAGGCACCAAGTAGATCTCCTCTAAGCCTGGTATCTCCGGTACGCACATTGATCCCAATCGCCAGCTGCATGGTCCGAACGCGCTGACACGGATCAGTCGCACGGTTAAAGCTGGTCTGGTAGTCCCGAAACGGAGCGGTTGATCCTTGAGGAAGAGAGAGCCCCCTCGACGCACAGCCGGCGGAAAGGACGACAAACAACAAAATCCAGCCGAACGCCCTAAGTGGAGACACCCATCGAAGGCTTCGACGAGCAGAGGCGGAAAGCGGCAGTGTCACTGAGAGGATCAACGGCCGATGCGCTGCTTTGATTCTTGAATCTTACGTTCGACCTTCGGGACGTCGATCTCTTCGAGATCCCCTGCGAGCGCGGCCTCCCACGATGAAATAGCTTCGCGGTGGCGACCGAGCTTAAACAGCAAATCGCCGAAGTGGTCCTGAATGACGGAGTTCCACGTCATTTGCTCACTCGCTTGTCGGAGATGGGTCTCCGCGAGGTCCAGACGGTTGAGCTTGAGATACGCCCACCCCAGACTATCAAGATAGGCACCGTTGCCTGGATCAATCTCGATGGCCCGCAGAAGAAGAGCAACCGACTCCTCCAACCGCTCACCCCGATCGGCCAACATGTAGCCAAGATAGTTCAGCGTCGTCGCGTGGTTGGAGTCACGTTCGAGCACGCCTCGAAACGCACGCTCGGCATCGACATAGCGCGCCTCCTGCTCAAAGACGGCTCCTAGTTGAAAGAGAATCGACAGATCGTCCGGAAACCTCACACGGGCCGATTCAAGGACAGCGATGCCATCATCGAACCGGTCGTAGTAGGCATAAAACGCGGCCAATGTAAGATGCGCATCCGGGTCACCGTCATTGCCATCCAGAGTATTGCGGAGCACCGCAATTCCCGCAGGCACGTCACCACCGTCACCCAGGATTCTGGCTTCCAGCCTGGCCACGGTCAGACTATCTGGATGATGCAGCTGCAGGTTCTCCAGCGCAACTGCTGCGTCAGGCACTAGGCCCGCGTTGAGATAGGCCTGCACGAGGCGGGCGCCAAACCCCAAGGACGTCGGGGCCAGACCGACAGCCCGGGTGAAAGCCTCGATGGCCGGGTCGTGCTCTTGAAGTTGTCCATACGCAAACCCGATCCGAGCGAGTAGTCGTGCTATTTGGACTGACCGCCCACGATTTGAACGGGACCCGGACTCATCGCTTGAGACGGCGGCCTGGTTCTGCGGGTCGACCGCGGCTTCAAGTGTTGCAATTGCATCGCGATAGTTATGCTGGCGGAGGTAGATCTCGGCAAGAGCATACGGTCCGAGCAGATTGTTCGGTTCCACTTGGATCAAGCGACGCGCCGCGGCACTCGCCTCTTCGAAATTACCGAGATCGCGCTCGATCTCAGACAGCTGGTACAGCAGCGCGATGTCGTCCGGTCTCACCATCGAGAGTTGCTGGAGGACGTCTCGAGCGCGCTCGATCTTGCCGTCCTGTTTGAGCGCATTCGCCAGCTCACGCTGGGCACCGCTGCTCCTCGGATTGCGGGCGGTCGCCAACTCGTAGGCCTCGACCGCTGCGCTCCAGCGGTCCAGGCGACCATACAACTCGCCGAGGCGCCTAAACGCCCTGGTCGAGGGACGACCGCTGGCGATAACCCCTTCAAGCATCGTGACAGCTTCCTCAAGGCGACTCGCCCGTTCATAGGCGTAGGACAACAACAAGCCGCCCTCCGTGAAACCGACCTCCTTTTCGATGAGCGCTTCAAGCAGCGGGATCGCATCGGCACTCTGATTGGCCCTCAAATAGACCCGAGCGAGTGTCAGTTCGACATTGAGGTCTGGAAGAATCGTGCGTCGGGCCTGTTCGAGGTGCTCGACAGCGGCAGCGGTTTCTTGTGGAGAGGGGTTCTGCTGACTCAGGCGCGCCGCGTAGACAAGACCGAGCGTACGGTGAGCCGTGATGTTGTTCGGCTCTCGCTCCAATGCTTCGTTCGCGGTGTTAATCGCCTCATCGAATCGATCTCGAGTGCGATATAGCTCGGCCAGCTCGGCCAGCATTTCCCCGCTATCGGCATCATGGTCGGCTGAGTCACGATAGGCTTGAACCGCTCCGTCGACATCACCGTCACGTGCGAGGGAGCGTCCGAGCATGAAGAGCCTATACGCGTCGGCCTGTGTCCCAACACCTGCGCCCTCATTTTGCGGCGTCTGGGCCAAGACAGGGTCCGGCGCAAGGATGCTCAAACAGACAAGAACGACGCCGAACATTCGACTCTGCATCGCAGCTGGATTGTTCCACAGGATGCGTACAACGACAAGCGACCACTTCCCTAGGCGGTGTCTGCAGTCACCGCAGGGTGATGCGCCGATAACGACTTTTGATATATTGGGCAAGGAGGACACACCGTGAGCGTCGACCCCGAACTACTCGAGATTCTCGCCTGTCCCAGCTGCAAGACGCCGGTCGTGCTCGTACACGACGACACGGGATTGAAGTGCAAACAGTGTCACCGGGTGTATCCGATCAAGGATGATATTCCGGTCATGCTGATTGATGAAGCCACGATCGAGCCGTAAATGTTTACGACTAAAGGCACGCTCAATTCGACCGCCGATCGCTTCCGCCTGACGACTCGGAGCGTGTCCAGGTAGGAAATGTCGACGACAGCAGTCACCGCTGCGGCTGTACCGACCGTGAGCCGTCTGGAAAGCGCGGCCTTTGTCGCGCTTTGTCTATTGGTTGGGGCGCTCCAACTTTCGGTCGCAGTGTCGGGAGTGCTGCTCACGGCGACGGTGGGGCTCTGGGTTGCTGTTCTGATCTCACACCGTGAACGAGTGGCGGGGCCAGTGATGCTCTGGCCACTGGTCGCCTACGCCGCGCTTACGATCATATCGGCGGCTGCCTCGCTTGACCCCACCGCCAGCCTGGTCGACGCCAAAGAAATCCTTCTTTTTCTGATCGTGCCGATCGTCTACCGCTTCGCCCGCGGCCAGCGGGCCTCAACCATTGCTACCATCATCATCAGCGTCGGCGCCGTCACCGCCGTCGTCGGTATCGTGCAGTACGGCATTCTGGAATACGACTCGCTCGGGCAGAGGCCACTCGGTTCCATGGGACACTACATGACGTATTCGGGTCTGTTGATGCTGGTCATCGGACTCGCTGCGGGGCGGCTTCTCTTTGGGTCCGCTGATCGCGTCTGGGTCGGCCTCATCCTGCCAACTCTGCTAGTTGCCTTGACTCTCACGTTGACCCGGAGTGCCTGGGTCGGAGCGTGTGTAGCCATCGGCTTGCTACTCGTGATCAAAGATCGCCGGCTGCTAGCAGCCGCCCCGGTCGTCTTTGCCCTCCTCTTTGCTCTTGCGCCACAAACGGTGATCGATCGCGCCTATTCGACTTTCGACCTTCAGGACCCTACCAATCGGGATCGGTTCGCGATGGCGCGGGCCGGAGCGAGGATGATCCGTGACCATCCATTCGCCGGAGTCGGACCCGACATGGTGCAGGAAATCTACGCCGACTATCGAGACGCTGGTGGAGTCAATGAGGTCAATCCCCACTTGCACAATGTCCCGCTACAGATTGCGGCGGAACGTGGACTCCCGGCCCTCGCGGTTTGGTTCTGGTTTGTTGTGGCGACCACTCGCGAGCTCATCGCCTGTCTGGGAGATCCAAAATCCAGGGCCCTCGCCGCCGGCGGGCTGGCGGCAATGGCCAGTATGCTCGCGGCGGGATTGTTCGAATACAACTTTGGCGATTCAGAGTTCCTGATGCTGCTGCTCGTGCTGCTGACGCTACCGACCGCTGCGCGACAGACCGGCACGGTCGACTCCGGTTGTCTCAGTGCTTGAAGTGGCGGCGACCAGCGAACACCATAGCCATCGCGTGTTCATCGGCCGCCGCGATGACCTCGTCATCCCGCCGGGAGCCGCCCGGTTGCACGATTGCCGTCGCCCCTGTCTTCGCAATTGCATCGAGTCCATCGCGGAACGGGAAGAACGCGTCTGATGCAGCGACGGCACCTTCTAGACCCCCACCGGATTTGAGCGTGGCTACGTTGACGGCGTCCACCCGGCTCATCTGACCGGCACCCACTGCGGCAGCTCTGTCGGCGTGAGCAAAAAGGATCGTGTTCGACTTGACGTGGGCACAGACCCGCCACGCGAAACGGAGCGCGGTCCACTCGGACTCCGTCGGATGGCGCTTGGTTACAACCCGGAGCTTCGTCTCCGGTGCCACTTCGACCCCGTCAGCCCACACTGATGACGCCTCGACGACGCGGTCTCGCTCTTGAATCAGTAGGGCTCCGAGAATCGAGCGGACTTCCCGCGTTCTGACCGCCCCGCAGCCAGCGGCGGTGAAATCAGCGAGCACCAGCCGCAGGTTCTTCTTGGTTGCCATAATCGCACGCGCGTCAGGTGTAGCGTCAGGCGCGACGACAGCCTCTATGAACGTGCTTGTGATCGCCGTCGCGGTCTCCGTGTCGAGCGAACGATTGAGTCCGACAATGCCCCCAAACGCTGAGAGCGCATCGATGTCCCGAGCCGTTACGTAGGCCTGGCTCAAGGTCTCTGCGGTCGCGACCCCACAGGGGTTTGTGTGCTTGATGACGACAGCGGTCGGCTCTTCAAATTCCTGTGCGAGGCGTGCCGCTGCGTCAAGGTCGAGCAAGTTCGTGTAAGAAAGCCCCTTTCCCTGCACAACACGCGCTGTGCCAAACCCCCATGCGCCATCATCAGCGTAGACCGCAGCCAGCTGATGAGGGTTCTCACCGTAC
>Ga0315338_1003445_pt1 | contig 13743 bp, 15 predicted proteins | sample ASW8metaG_FD_204518 | JGI IMG/M metagenome (GOLD analysis project Ga0315338, IMG submission 204518) | Ammonia-oxidizing marine archaeal communities from Monterey Bay, California, United States - ASW #8 | ecosystem: Environmental > Aquatic > Marine > Coastal | place: USA: California | collected... | reverse complement strand
AAAAAAACCTAATAATTTATTCTGATTATCTACAACATAAAAATAAGGCTGAGTATCGGAATTTGATTCTTGACGGACTTTTGTAAAAATTTCGGCGGCCGCTTGGTCCCATAATATTTTATTAAAAGCAGGCGTCATTAAACCACCTGCAGTTTCTTCCCCGTATTGGATTAAATCTTTTATGACTTCAGCATCTTGTTTTTCCATCTTACTCAGGATTTCTTCCTGAGTTTCATTGGAATGTTCCTGGATTATATCAGTGGCTTCATCTTCGGCCATTTCATCAAGAAGGTTTGCCAGGTAATCTTTATCCAAAGTTTTCTGGATTTCCATCCTGCTATCCACATCTGTTTCATAGAGCAAAATTTGGCGCTTGTCATCGCTGTTAAGGAGATGAAATATGCGAACTTTGTCTTCTGTTGAAAATTCATTAAGCCGGCGGGCAATTTCGAAGTGGTCCAACTCATTGATAAATGTCGTTAGGACTGATTCTTTAATATTTTCATCTTTAAGTGAGTTTTTAATTTTATCAATAATCATAAAAAATTTTCCACTTTGACCAAAATTAGCGTAATCTGTAACAGTTATATTTGAATATTCTTAGCTTGCTAGCTACTGCGAGGAACTATGATTCTAAATATGTCCCATGAGGATAAAAAAAAATACAAAGAAGCATTTTCAGAACGCAAAACCCGTACCAGAAAAAAAAGGTCAACTATGTTATCAAATAAGACCAAGAGTCTGCTATCTAAAAAATTCGATGATGGTCATCCAGAGGGGAAAGAACAGGATGCTCCTCAAATTGATCCCCATGTGAAGATGAATGATAACTACTTAAGAACGGGTCCTTATAAGCCTAAGAAAAAATAGTTAGGTAGACTTAGGGATCAGTTTTTGAAATTTAGTTTTTTGATAAAAATATTGGTAGATTGGTATTTAGATTAAAAATAATCCTTAAGAAGTTGCGGTTCTTTGGATAACCAAATCCTTTTGCCACACACATTCACGAACAAAGGATTTTTTGTTTCAAATAGTTTTAGATGAGATTGATAGAGGTCTTCTGAGTTAGTTCGACAGTCGCCATAAGCCTCTTTTTCTTCAGCAAAAATTCCTTCCTCAAATTCTTTTATCCCTTCTTTTGAGCTTTTCCCCAAAAAATAAGATTTTAATAAAGGATCTTTAATTTTATCTGGATTTTTTGCCGATTTTCGAAGTAGCAATTTTATTCCTCTTGATGATTGAGATTCAAAAAGGCCAGCACGAATACAGGTATGATGGGATTTCCCAGGCTCTAGGGTCCATTTTTCAATCGCTTCTTTAGAGAAGCCCATAGCTCCATATGTGGCTAATTGATGGCGGATCACATAAAACGTTGAATATGTCACTATGATCTTTATGTTGAGTGTTTCTTCAAGCATCAAAATGGGATCAAAGGATAGTCGATTCGATTGATCTATAGATTCTTTGTGTGCTTGGGAGATGGGTACACCTACTTCCCCTAAAGCAGTGGCATAGAACATATAGTCAAATGGATCCTGATTTTCAGTCAAAATTTGATTAACGCAGTTCGGGTCGGAAATATCTCCAAAGATTGTTTTTGTTGCACCGTCAATAGAAATATTGGTATCCGCTTTTCCATACCAATTTGCGATGATATTAGCGTTATTGCCAAATTTTTTTCGAACCGCTTTAATAGCAGCTTGGCCCATAACCCCACTACCACCTATGACCAAAAAATTGCCCATAATTTACCTCAATTATTTATTTTTAACAACATTCAGTAAGAAAATATATCAAGACCCACCCGAGCTTTCATTAATATCAACATAAGGGATATTTTTGTTTTCGGTTAAGGCTTGATTCATGTAATTATCGGTTTCAAAAAATAATTCGATTTTACTGGAAAGTTCATTAACATTTTTTACTATGGAATCATCAATTTCACGGCGATTAATTTTTTGGGCTAGAGAAACGTATGAGCTGATAAAGGGAGCTGAGTTTTTAATGGATTCGAATACAGTATTTAGATTTAAAGAACGTTCTTTGTTTTTAAGAGAAAAATAAGTGAATTCAAACCATATCGTAATTTCTGCCTCACTTTTCCCAAGGATAATAAGTTCTTTGCGAAAACTATCCTCGCCATAATTATTGATGCCATCACGTACATATCTTGCTACCTCGTTCATAGGGATTCCATTAAGCGTTTCGCAAAGATATTCGAGGTGAAAAATAATAGAATTTACCTTTCTATCCAAATTAATAGCGGTAACGGAGTTACTTTGAAGTTCGCGATTTTTTTCAAATAAACCCCACATCCCATCTAATTGTGCTACTCGTTCTCTCTGCAGATGTAATGGTTTAATTTGAGCATGACATTGAGATATGTCATCTTTATTGCCATAGGAGATACCCTTAAAGGCCATAATCAATACAAAGGTTGTTGAAAAAATTAGCCCTTTCATCATTTAACTTTTAATCTTTTATATTGGAGGAGGAGGGGTAAGTCAGTAATTTGAATTTCTCCACTGTCATTAATGGATTTTTCAATTAGCTTGGATTGGTACTTCAATTGATTGACAGGTTTGCTCTTCGTGGGCCTACGTTTATTGTAAGGAACCATCTTTTTCCCTATATTATCAGAACAGGTAAAAGTAACCCTTTATAACCAAAATATTAATTTCAATTTATGCGCTGTCGTTTTAACGGTTTTTGAATTTATACTTTTGGATAATTTAAGTCAATTGAAAATAAAATAGGTTCGAATAAAGAAAAATAGAGGTTGCCTTATTTGCTATTTAAGGTTTGTTTTCCCCAGTTTTAGTAAAACCTGAAATTCCTTTTTTGTGATAGGTATGACAGACAGTCTAGTTTGTTTTATTAGCGCAATTTCAGAGAGTTCTTTATGCGCTTTTATTTTTTCAAGGGTAACGGGGACTTTAAAGGGTTTAATAGGTTTTAAATCAACCACAACCCATCTTTCATCATCGATGGTGGGATCGGGATAGGCTTCCCTGGTGACCTCGGCAATTCCAACGATTTCTTTGCCAACTACACTGTGATAAAAGAGAAGGTTGTCTCCTTTCTTCATATTTTTTAAATTATTTCGCGCTTGATAGTTCCTAACTCCATCCCAATATGTTCCCCTGTCTTTTTCAAATTGTTGCCAGTTATATTTGGAGGGCTCTTGTTTAATAATCCAAAAAGATTTTTTATTTTCCATAGTTAGATATATTTTCCTAGAAAATACTTAATATAATTTTTGGGTTCATAGCTTTTCGTAAAACGTTTCTAGTCAAACCCTCTGTCAAATAAGGATTTAAACCTAAAAAGATTAATTATCTAATTGACCTTAAACTTCAATAGAAATATAATTTAATCCTCCAATTTATTGAAAATTATACTGCAATTTCGTTTGTTCGGGTGATTTAAATATCGCTTGGGAGTTATTATGTACCGAAAAGAAATAAAAGTTTTAGATTGCACCATCCGAGATGGTGGGTTGATGAACAATCACTTGTTTTCAGATGAAATAGTCCGTGGTGTTTTTCAGGCTGTTAATGAGTCGGGTGTAGATTATATCGAATTAGGATATAAGGCTGATGAAAATCAATTTAAGCGTGGCGAATATGGTCCGATGAAATTTTGTTCCGAGAAGGATCTAGAAAATGTTATTGGTGATACAAAATTGAATTGTAAAGTTTCTGTTATGGCTGATATTGGTAGGTTTGATCCAAATTCAGTCATCCCAAAGTCTGAAAGTTATGTCGACATGATGCGCGTAGCTTCCTACGTAAAAGATATTGATAAGGCAATTGATTTTGTTAATACTTTAAATGCGAAAGGTTATGAAACCACTATTAACATTATGGCTGTTTCTCATGCTAGAGAAAGAGAATTAGATGAGGCCCTTGCGCAGGTAGAAAAAGAAAGTGCTGCAAATGTGATTTACTTGGTTGATAGTTTTGGTGCTTTATACTCTGAACAAATATCCTATCTGGCTAAAAAATATAAAGGGGCTATGCCCAGTCGTGAAATAGGGATTCATGCACATAATAATCAACAACTCGCATTTGCCAATACAATAGAAGCTATCATTCAGGGTATAAATTATTTAGATGGAACTATTTTTGGTATTGGTCGCGCTGCTGGTAATTGTCCTCTTGAATTATTGCTAGGGTTTTTAAAGAATCCTAAATTTAATATTCGTCCTATATTACATATATTAGGAAAAGACTTCGTGAAATTAAGGGAAGAAATCGAATGGGGATATACTATCCCATACATGATAACTGGTATTTTAGATCTGCATCCTCGCGCCGGAATGAAGTTAAGAAACTCTGAAGATAAAGACGAATATTTGGGATTCTATGAAAAGCTAACTTCAGAAGGCAACGTCTAACGGATGGTCTTCGACCTACTACGATTTGAATCTGAGCCCGTAATTGGAATCGTTAGAGGATTGAATGAAGGTTCCCTAGAAGGTGTGGTAGATGCAGCTTTTGCCGGAGGCCTCCGATTTCTGGAAATTACTCTAAATACCCCAGATGCATTTCACCTGATCAATAAAATTAACAATAAATATACCCAATTACAGATTGGAGCAGGCACGGTGCTCTCTGTAGAGATGGCTAAAAAAGCTATCGATGCGGGGGCTAAATATATTGTCGCTCCTAATTTTGACGAGGAAGTATCAACATTTTGCGTCAAAAACAAAATAGCTTATTTCCCTGGGGCATTGACCCCTTCTGAAATAAAAAAAGCATGGGACGCAGGTGCCACTATGGTTAAAGTTTTTCCTGCTTCGCAAATGGGGCCAGATTATTTTGAAATAATTAAAGGGCCTTTTGAAAAAATAAAATTGATGGCTGTTGGTGGAGTTAATCCGAGAAACATCAAAGATTATCTTGGTGCCGGAGCTGATGCTGTTGCATTGGGGGGGTCCATTTTTTCAACACAACGTATGGCAAACCGAAGGTATGAGGAAATTCACAAAGATATTGAAGAATTTATGTTTGCAGTAAAAGAATTTTACTCTAAAATGCGTTTGGTGGAGGGACAAACTGCTAAGAATTTTGGTGGAGGCGGAAGATGAGTTTTGACTTTATGAAAGAATTTATGATGTTTGAAGACGAAGAGCGATTTGCTGGGCTTTGCGAACAAATTGAAGGGGCGATTAGAGATATTGATGCCGGGGAAAATAAGGTTTCAGAACTGGAAATTATGCAAGCGCTAGACTTTGTTGGTTTCAATTTGTTTCGCGATAACTGGGAAGAGTATAAGAAGATGGATATGACGAACCGAGACCAGTCCCACCCCACAACTTTCAAAGGCAAAAACAAAAGGTTTCTACATTAATTATTTTTTCTCAATATTTTTAGACGCTTGACCTCCAATTATAATTTTTACTGTGCATCATTGGATGTAGAATAACCACACCAATCCATTCCTCTTATTCAATTTCTTTCTTTGCTTTAATGATGAAAGTATAAACTAAAGCAAAGATAAATGCTGCGAACAGGATGGCCTGACCAATAAAAGTTTCCCATGTTGGATACATTCCCAGCCAGGAGATATTAGGTAAAAATTTAGCTGCAGTCATGGAAAATTGTTCGCCCATTTGTAACTCATGAATACCTCTACCCAGGAAGATGAAGGCCATGTAGTAGAGAAGAACACTGGTGAAACCAAAAAACCATTTGAAAGGAACTCGCATTCCTAAATAATTGACTAAATAAAATACACCAGCAAGTATCACACATCCAGTCAAGAAACCGGGAAGAATGCCTCCAGTTGTTTTTCCTGCGTATAAAAAGAGAGCCTTATAAAATAAGACGGTCTCAAACCCTTCTCTGTATACAGAAATAAAAGCTACGGCGCTTAGGGCGAAAGTATTGCCCTTTGACAAAGCACCATGCATCTTTTTATTGATGTACTGTTGCCATTTTTTATTATCTATATTTGAGACAAGCCAATAGCTTACCGAGAATAAAATTACGACAGAGACTAGCATAATCCAGCCTTCTAATAGTTCTTGGCTGGCCATATTTAGTTGGAGCACTTCATGGACGGCATATGCAGTAAGAAAACTTGCCAAAATTCCTACTATAACTCCAATATGTATATTTTTTACGTGCGCGTCGTTTTTTGATTTTCTTAAGAAGGAGATAAGGGCTGCAATAATAAGAATTGTCTCAAAACCTTCACGTACTATGATGGAAAAGGACTGTATAAATAATCCAGAAAAACTTACTTCATTGTCTTTAGTTTCCTGATTGAAAGATTCGGCAAAAGAAGGTTCAGCGACTAGCGAAAGGGCTAATATTCCGAAAAGAAAAATATATTTAAATGGGTGAATTGGGTGCATAATTTATATCCGAAAGAAAATTAGGGGATAAAAAGGAAGTTAATTATTTCTTTGAGGTTTTGTCCTGATGAGCCAAAATACTAACGAGAATAGATTTCAATATTATGGGAAAAGTTCTATAAAGTCAATTATAGAAGATTTGTAGCCCCAAAGCTTAAAGATAAAATCCCATTTTATGAGGTAGAATATTTTTATAACTGTTCATCATTTTATAAAATATCAAAACTTGTTCGGAGGCCCAAGTGAATAAAAAAATTATCCTGTTTTTAATTTTATTGGGGATTTTATCTGGCTGTTCCCTGCGCTCCCTTCATTCTGGTTCGACTTATGAAAGTGGAGAAATGGGTTCCCCTACTTATTTTAAAAAGGGGGTTATTTTATCAATTCGTGATGTGGTAATAAAGGGCACTGAATCTGGAGTTGGTGGTGCAGCAGGAGCTGCGGTTGGAGGACTTGCTGGTTCAACTTTAGGAGGTAATACAGCTACCCGGGCACTGGGAGGTTTAGGGGGTGCGGTCATTGGAGGAATTGTCGGCCATAAGACTGAAAATATGCTAACGGGTGGTGATGCTTCGGAATTTATTGTGCAACCTGATAAAGGTGATCCTTACGCAATAGTGCAGGTCAATAATGAAGAATTAAAAGTAGGGGAAAGGGTCTTGATCATTGAATCTGGAAAACTTCGTATTGTGCGAGATAAAACGTCCAAGAAATAAAATTATATAAAAATCATGCCTACAAACTATCAAAAATTAACTCTGAAACTTGAAGAGATCAGTCGCTTGGGCGGAATTATGGGTATCTTGCATTGGGATCAGGAAGTAATCATGCCTAGTGGAGCTGCAGAATCTCGAGCGAAGCAGATAGGCGCACTTGCCGGAATTATTCACGAAAAAAGCACGGATCTAGAAATAGGAAGCCTCCTTGAAAAAATAAGCCAAGAAAACTCATTCAATAATTTTGAGGAATGTAATATTAATGAAGCTAGGCGGCAGTATGAATTGGAAACAAAATTGCCTAAAAATCTAGTTATGGAACTAGCAGAGCTATCTTCAAAAGGCCATCAGATTTGGGTTAAAGCCCGTTCAGAAAATAGGTTTTCGGATTTTGCTCCTGTATTAACCCAGTTAATTGAATTGAAAAAAAGATGGGCCGAATATGTGTTTCCTAAATTAAAAGCTTACGATGCAAATATTGATATTTATGAACGTGGCACAACAATGTCAGATATCACCCCTGTTTTTGAAACCTTGAAAAAAGAACTTATTCCTTTGATTCGTGATATTCAATTATCCGACTACAACCCTGAATCTTCTTTTTTAAAGGGGGAATTTTCTGTGGCCAAACAAGAAGTATTGGGGCGGCGTATTAGTGAAGAAATGGGATTTGTATTTAATTGTGGACGTATGGATGTCTCAGTACATCCATTTTGTGGTGGAAGTCATCCCACGGATGTCCGTATTACGACTCGATATCGAAACGATAATTTCATCGAATCCCTTTATGCTGTCATCCATGAAACCGGTCATGGGCTTTATGAACAAGGAAGGATGAAGGAAGGTAGAGATTTGCCTGCCTCTGAAGCCTTAACTATGGGTATCCATGAGTCTCAATCGCTGTTTTGGGAACGTATGATCGCCCAAAGCCTAGCTTTTTGTAATAGTTATTTGCCATTGATTAAGGAGACTTTTCCAAAAAATTTTAGAGATATTTCAGCGGAACAATTGTATGAAGCTGTCAATACTAGCGAAGCATCTTATATACGGGTCGAAGCGGATGAGGTAACTTATCCTATGCATGTTATTTTAAGATATGAAATTGAAAAAGGATTATTTGATGATTCAATAGAAATCAACAGTCTCCCTGAATTATGGAATTCTAAAATGAAAGAATACTTGGGGATTGAACCTCCCACCGACACATTGGGAGTATTGCAGGATACGCATTGGAGTGGCGCTGCTTTTGGCTATTTCCCTTCATATACATTAGGGGCAATTTATGCAAGTCAGTTTTATCAAACATTATTGGAGGATAAACCGCAATTAGAGAAAATAATTGAATCCGGTAATTTGGCAATAATACGGGAATGGTTGAAACAAAAAATTCATAAGAAGGGGCGGTTGCTTTCTGTCCCCGACCTAGTTAAAGAAGTTACCGGGGAAGGGTTGAATCCAACTGTATTTTTGAAATATCTAAAACAAAAATACAGAAAAATTTATCGCCTTAATTAAAAGATTATGAGTCCAAGTGTTTTAAAAAGTTTTAGAGAAAACCCCGAATATAAAGATTTATATTGTGGTACCTGCAATTCACCTATGCCTGCACCTGGGTTTTTTTGTGTTCAATGCGGTCCTCCGGAAGCCCCTATTACAGTTGTAGAAGGGGAACTCACCTTTTTCAAAACGATACTTAGGATCACGCTTTTAATTCTTTTATTTTTAATAATTGCTGTCTTTAAGTTAGATATTAATATGATGGAGGTTTTGCCAAATAATCAAGATATAAAGCAAATGAATGTAGCAGAGGACGAGGATTTTAAAATTATCTTTAAGGTCAATGCTGCTGTAGCCAATATTAGAAACCTTCCAAATATGAAAACCAGCCAGATTATCGATTCTATTCCAAAAGGAACTCAGGTTATGGTTAATGGGGTTGAAGGGGATTGGTCAAAAATTAAATATAGCTCTGGACCCAATGGTACTCTTAATGCAGGTTGGATTGCTACAAGACTTTTGAATTCTGAAATTAAGTAGTAGTATTTAGTTTTAATAATCCTTTATAGATTTTTTGCGATTTCAATAAAAAGTTTCTTAAAACCATCATAGTCTAGGGTCACGGGAAATTGGGGAAACTCCTGAATCACATTGTTTGGCGCCCTGAATAGTATTCCTGCATCTGCTTGTTTCAACATCCCTGTATCGTTATAGGAATCTCCTGCTGCGATGACTTTTAAATTTAACCCCTGTATTGCCATAACTGCCTTTGTTTTTGAATCAGGAATTCGAAGTTGAAAGTCATTAATTCTTCCGGATCCGTCAATGATCAGATCATGGCAGAAAAGAGTAGGGTAATCGAGTTGTGCCATTAATGGCGCTGCGAACTGATTAAAAGTATCGGAAAGAATAATCACTTGAAATTCAGATTTCAACCAGTCAAGAAAATCTTTTGCACCAGGAAGAGGAGAAATATCTTTTATTACTTCTTGAATATCCGATAGCAGTAAATTGTTTTCGTTGAGAATATCTAACCGACCTTGCATCAACTCATTATAGTCTGGAATATCTCTCGTGGTTAGACGAAGTTTTTCAATTCCGGTTTTTTCTGCAAAAGCAATCCATATTTCCGGCACTAATACTCCTTCAAGATCGAGGCAGGCTACAATCATTTATGTTTTCCTTTTATTATTTTCAGTTTGAATCGGCCGATAACTCTTTGCTCTTATCCTTCTTCAAATCTAATAAGAATTGCCACTCTTCATTATTAAAGAGGTGAGAGATTATGGCATATATCAGCATTCCTATTGATATGCAAGCCATCAGTGCGACTATGCGAATTTTTATTGGGTCATCGAAACTAAACAAAAATTCTTTACTCAAGTATGTAATGATACCCATCACACCAGCGGCGATAGACATTTTGATCGAAGAGTTAAAAATCTTTCTTCCTTCCAAAAGCCCCAGTCGTTTTCTAAGATAATACATTAAGACAATTACATTAAATAGAGCCGAAAGAGATGTTGCAAGGGCAAGTCCGCCATGCTTTAGAGGGCCCATAAGAATTAAATTAAGAATAATATTTAGACCCATTGAATATATACCAATTTTTGCTGGGGTCTTTGTGTCTTGTAGGGAATAAAATGCTGGAGCAATTATTTTAATTCCTGAATAAGCGCAAAGACCTATTGAATAGTAAAGTAACGCAACTGCTGTGTTTTGGGTAGTGGTGTGTAGGAACGCACCACGTTCCCACAGGGTATTGACGATGGGTTCTCTTAGAATTATAAGGCCAATTGTTGCTGGGATAGTGATAAACAAAATAAATCGAATACTGAAGCTCAATGTTTTTACTAAATTTTTTAATTCACCTTTAGCTGCATGTCTCGAAAGAGTGGGCAGGAGAACTATTGCCAATGCGGTTGCAAATACACCTAATGGAAGCTGAACCAACCGATTTCCATAATACAGATAAGATATTGAGCCTTCAGAAAGTGTAGATGCTAACAAAGTATCGACCAATAGATTTACTTCATATACCGCTAATCCAAAGATCGCCGGACCCATTAATTTAGCAATTTTTATTACTTCAGGCTGTTTGAAGCGTAGATACTTTTTAAAGCCATAACCTTTTTTCCTAATTACCGGTAACTGAATTAGGACTTGAAGAGCGCCTCCAATAACAACACCAATTGCAAGTCCGAAAATGGGTTCTTCCATTTGTGGAACTAAGATTATCATTGAGGCAATCATTAAAATATTTTGCAGAATTGGAGTGGCCGCAGGTAGGGCAAAAACTTTTAGAGAATTTAAAATTCCCATGGAAAAGGCTGTTAGACCAATAAAGAATAAATATGGTGCCATCCAACGAGTTAAATCTACGGTGAGTTTAAATTTTTCGGGGTTATCCAAAAATCCTGGCGCAAAAACGGTTATCACAGCTGGAGAAAAAATAAAGAGAATCAAGGATGCTGTTGATAACAAGATCAGTAGGATATTAAAAATATTAGCTGTTAATTCTTGCGCTGCTTGTTTTCCATTTTGAGCTAAAACTTCTGCAAAAACCGGAATGAATGCAGATGATACGGCACCCTCACCCAAAACCCGCCTTTGCATATTAGGTATTCTGAAGGCAACGAAAAACGCATCTGATGCTGTCGAGGATCCAAAAGTCATGGCTATGAATGCATCCCGAATAAATCCAAATATTCGAGATAAGATTGTCATCCCACTTACGGCACCAGCAGCTTTACTAAGGGTTTTTTTCATCTAGAAGGGTGGCAGGAATAGCTTATAATTATCCGAGATTTAACCTTTAGTAGTATAACAAAGCTCTTCTGATTAAATGTAAAAAAAGTGTTGTTTTTATTCGTCGTGATATACTAAAGCTGTGCAAGTAAATATAAATGGAGATACAAGTGCCCCAAATTAAATTACGTGCTAAGGATCAGGTGATTTTTGATAAGCTTGCCGAAGCCTATGAAAAAACCGAAATAATTCAACGACAACCGGAGCTGACTGCCGGACGTTGGGATTTTGTGGTTTTTGGTGGATCAGGGAAAAATCAGACTGTTTTCAGAGAAGGGTTCGCCGAGCACGCCTCTATAAAACGTGCGCCAATTTATATTGCTTCTCTATCACAGTCCGGCTTAACTGACGTTAATGGTATTCCAATTGAAGAGTTTATTGATGAAGACATCCCTGAAAAATATAAGGGTCTGGAAATAATTCAGGTGGATCCTTTAAGACCTCTTACTATAATAAAAAAGGAAACTCATCACGGGAAAAAAGGTGCCGATAAAATTTTCAGTGAATATGAAGATGTCAATATTGCTATTATCCGGGCTCCCCACGAAACAGATTGGATGATTTCTGTTATGAAATATTTAAACGAGTGCGATCAGAACTTTCCAGACTCAGTGCAACAGGCATTCTTGAGCAAATCCTCTAAGAATGTTTTTTCTTTGGGTCAAACAAGCCCATCCTCCAGAAGACTAAATTAATTTATATTTAATCCAAACCCTTTTTTTCGTAAACGATATATTGGGAGTCCCGCATTCCCAGGGCTTTGTATGTATTTTTCCCTGATTGATTGTCCTGCATAACGTAAAGGCGTAAGGCTTTTACGTCAGCTCGATTGCGTGCAAGCTGTTCAATATGCTTAAAAAGAGCGCGAAAGACCCCTTTGTTTCTATATTCAGGCCGAACATAGACACTTTGGATCCACCACATCACACCATTTCTCCAGTCGCTCCATTCATTAGTAATCATTATCTGGCCTGCAACTTCACCATTAAATTCTGCAACGAAATAATGGCAATCTTCTCTATCCAGAGCTTTGGAAACTCCAGATAAGATTGTTTTGGTGTTGAGTGTAATATTTTCTGTTTCGTTGGCCAATGCCTGGTTATATTGAGCTAAAATTGGAATGTCGGTTTTTCCAGCTTTCCTGATTTTTACTTTAGATGTCATAACATTTACCTGTTATTTTCATGAGATTTAGCGGTAAAGCGAGGCCTTTCCTTTTCGCAGGTAGAGTAATTCCTGATATTGCAGAATTATAACTCTTGAATAAACCGTTTGGCGTATGACCGTATATCTTTACCATTGAGAACATGGAATCGTCTTACCTTTTCAATAGTCTGGTTGGAAAAACGTTTGAGGGGGAGGTGAATAATTTTTTTTCCATAACGGCGAGCCAGACGACGCCATGCTATTTGCGGTGAACAAGCTGAAACAACGGCCACATGTTTTTGTTGAGAATGAAAAAAAGCAGCTTCTAATAGCTTTTCTTCCAATGTTTCAGAAAATCTCAACCGGGGATCCTGCCAAATATCGATAATAGGGCGAGGTGGAAAAAGCATCATACAACCCCCATAGGTTGCCTGACCAATGCCAGGGCCGATTAAGTTTTCCATGTATTCTGTTGCATAAAAGCATAATGTAGATTCTTCTTTATGTTCTGCATACCAGGTTTGACGCCAGTTATATTGTTTTGGATCTGGTTCGGGATCAAAAAGGAAAACGATGATCTCTACTTCGCCTCGCGAAGGAGGAATTTCTTTCACATAAATATTTCCCGTATACCAATGACGAAGTGTGTCGCGAATATCAATTCCATCTTTGACCGAAGAGGTAAACTTTTCTGTTCTTGCTAGATCATGGCTTAATAAAAGCCGGGTTTGTTCGCGAACATGGGTGTTGAGGTTTTCAATTTTTTCGTCTTCTGGAGGCCATGAACATTGTCCGTAAGGATCCCATCTATGTTTCCAATTTTCTTTCTGCTGTATATCCGGATCTGGTTTTAAATTTAATGTTCGCCATTCAAATTGAGTTTCTAAAAGTCGGTTTTTCATTTGCATAGGTGAAGCATCTTCGTTGTCTAAAATTCCCTGGTCGATTCCCAGTGAGATTTTGTGTGTGTCAGACTCAGACTCTTCAAACGGATAATCTCGAGCCGCTTCAAGAACTGCAATGGCAAATGGGTCACCTCCAAATTGTTTAGCTGAATTTACCAGGGTATAAAGGTCTGGTAATAGCCTGGATTCCATAAGGGTAAGATTTCGAACATACTGCAAAAGTATCTGGAATGTTTGTGAGGTTAGATTGTGGTAACGAATTTTATGTTTTTTTAAAAATAAATCGCGGGCTCGAAGTAAAATTTCT
>Ga0315338_1003444_pt1 | contig 13747 bp, 14 predicted proteins | sample ASW8metaG_FD_204518 | JGI IMG/M metagenome (GOLD analysis project Ga0315338, IMG submission 204518) | Ammonia-oxidizing marine archaeal communities from Monterey Bay, California, United States - ASW #8 | ecosystem: Environmental > Aquatic > Marine > Coastal | place: USA: California | collected... | reverse complement strand
ACCAAATTATCATTCATGAAAGCCTTCGTGATAATGCTGGTCTGGCCGTCGATTTAAATAGTGTGTATATCCTGGACCTTCCCAAGTACCGTCAGCAAGAAGGAGATTACGCCCATTTCCCTTTTCGCTTCTGGGCAGGAAACAATCTATTAGGCGGATATTCAGACCACCTAGCGGTACGGGTTGAAATCGTGAAAAAATAGGGTTGGTACGAATGAAATTAGATTCTAATTTTCTCGGCGCTTTTTCACAGTAGAATTCATGACGCGGGGTGGAGCAGTCTGGTAGCTCGTCGGGCTCATAACCCGAAGGTCGTAGGTTCGAATCCTACCCCCGCTACACTAAAAAACCTCATTTTCTCAATGGAAGATGGGGTTTTTTTACTTTTCAGAGGGTCGATAGTTAAATGCACCAATAATGCCTATTGAAATTGAGAAGTTTATATTGTGATAATTATTACATTACTATATTATGACAGATCATCTAACGCCAGATAAACGTAGCTGGAATATGAGCAGAATAGGCTCAAAGAATACAAAGCCTGAATTAGCTGTTAGAAAGATGCTGCATAATTCTGGAATAAGATATAGACTTTATGCCAAAGATTTACCAGGTAAACCAGATTTAAGCAACAAAAAGAAGAAATTTTCAGTTTTCGTAAACGGCTGTTTCTGGCATCAGCACAAGGGGTGCAAAAGAGCAAATATACCCAAATCCAACAAAGATTATTGGATACCGAAGCTTGATAAAAATGTTGAAAAACAAAGAAAAAATTTAGTGTTGTTAAATAAGATGGGATTTAAAACTTATATTGTTTGGGAATGTGAATTAAAAAAAACTAAAAAGATTCAAGTGATTAAAGAGATAATTAGTGAACAAAAATAATAAACTGACAGTTGGCGGACTCTGCTCTGGTGTGGGAGGAATCGAGTACGGTTTTAAAAAAGCTGGTTTTGAAATTCTTTGGGCCAATGATAAAGATAAATATGCAATGGATACATATATGGCTTTGCACGGCCACAATCATTTTATTGGTAAGAACCCTTATAAAATTTCAAAGATTCTTAATGATAATGAACTTAAAAAGGAGCTCAAACCGGTTGATGTTTTGGTCGCTGGTTTTCCCTGCCAGCCTTTTTCAATTGCAGGATACAGAAAAGGTTTTGAGGATGAACGAGGGACAGTAATTGAAGAAATTTTTGATGCAGTAAAAATCCTAGGCAGGCCTAAAGTGCTTTTCCTCGAAAATGTAAAAAACTTTAGAAGTCACAATAGAGGTAAGACATGTCTTCAAATATCAAAATTTTTAAAGGAAAAACTGGAATATTCTGTATATGATATCATTCTCAACACTTATTTATATACTGATATTCCGCAAAATCGGGAACGAACCTTTATTATTTGTTTTAAAAATGAACCGTCTTTTATCAGGCCGGAAGATAATAATGAAAAAAATTTATTTAATTCTGAAACGCCTTTAACCAATCATTTTCTTGCAAAATTACCTAAAGAAAAAAAATCTGCTCCAAAATCGATAAAACAATTTTTAAATAATGAGTATAATGACAGCGATTTATATAATGATCACCATTTTAAGAAGTATTATGAAATGCTGAGATCTACCTTTAAACAATTTGATGATGAAACATGTTATCAAATTCGAAGAATTTATGCCCGAAAGAATGCCAAGGGATTATGCCCCACATTAACAGCGAATATGGGTACCGGTGGCCACAATGTTCCAATTGTAAGGCAGAAAATCGGCAGGAAAAAAATATGGCGGAGATTAACTCCGCAAGAATGTTTCAATCTCCAGGGATTTCCTAAAACATTTAAGCTTCCTGATCAAGTTCCAAACGGCCAGCTTTATAAGCAGGCTGGAAATTCCGTGACAATTCCGTTAATTGCTCAGCTTGCGAAAGCCATAAGCCATACCTTGTTAAATTGTAAATAATTCCATTTATTAGAATCTTTTTAAATAGTATAGTTCTAGGAACTACACTATTTTTTTATAAATAGTTCTTGGAACTATACTTTTAATTATTTAATTTATGCTTGAGCTTTAAAACTAAATAGAAAGGTTTTAGAATGAAAGTAGTAATGAACTTAAGCGATGAAATAATAATCAAAATGAAAGATTTCATCAAGAAGAGTCAATATGCAAACATGACATCTTTAATAAATGATGCTATTCATGATTACATTTCACGCAATCATGAACCTCAAGAGAAAATATACGAATTGGATGAGCTGCAGGATCTTGATTTTGAAAAATCATCACATGCAATTGAACAAAATAAAATTAAAAATGACTCGCATGACTCGAATAATATGTTTGCAGCTGGTCGCTTTGGATCATCGTACGATGATATACTGGAATTAGAAGAGTTAGCAAAGCATTTTGGCTTTATAGCATTAAAAACTGTTAAAAATAGGAAAGATAGTCTCGAGATTCATGATTTTGATCAACCGCTATGGGGGCAAATTAATAGAATTTTTCCTCTGAAAGTCGCACTGAGACACATCAGTCATTTAAATATATCTGAAAATGGCTTAATGGATATCGATTTATTTAAACCAGGTCAAGATTTGATTAAATCGTTAGCTGATTATGGGAATATGCTTAATCTAATTGATAAAGCTGGGGAAAGAGGTAAAAGCAGGAGATTATCAACAGGATTACCTATCGGAGATGATAGTTATAAGCTGCAAAAAAGCATGGCAAGATTTCTGTCTCATTTTGTATTTGAACTTAGAAAAGACAATTTGATTACAGGAGGGTTAGCAAAAATGAAGTTCCTTGAATTATACCGAATTGATGGTGAGGGGGTCAAAGTTGGTATTACTAAAGCTGGAAATAAATTTTCAAAGCTTTCCAATCCTTTGTTAGATGATGACCCGATTTTTAGCGGAAAAGATGTCAGCCAATTTGAAAATATGTCCGATGAAGAAAAAATAAGTTACCTAGGTAAGGATTGTGAAACGCTCAGTGGTAAAGAAAAAGATTTTATTATAAATCATGTTAAGGAATCATACCCAGCTGAATATAGCGCAATTAAATCACTTTTAAATAATATTAATAAGGGAAAAAACTCTCCAACTGCATTAAAAAGCAGTATGCAAACCTATTTGGCTAATGGGCTCTCAGAAAGCGCGCTTGCCACGGTGGTTAACGGACTTGTTTCAAGATGCGCAGAGCTCGGTTTGTTAGGTAAGACAAAAGAAGGCCTTAACGTCACATATCATGTTACTAATGCTGGTAAATCACTAATTAGCTAAAGGAGGATAAAATGTCAAATTCAATTCGAGATACAGAAACACAAATAGAAGTCATGCATTTTTATAATCAAACCCGCGATGAGTACGAAGATGCAAAAGGATTAGTTCATGGTTTAATGAAAGATGGTATTCAAAATGGTTTTGGCCACAGAGAAAATATCAAACATGCAACTGATTGGGGAATGGAAATAGAATTGATTGAGGATAAGGACCGTACGCTTGTCACAATTACCGATCACGGAACGACGGGGCTTATTGGTGATATTCATGAGAATATTAAGAATGTTCCATCAGAAGTTCGAGTTGATCCCGAGCAAAAACTAGCAAGATTCGAAAAAATTTTAAATAGCGGAACTAATGTTTCAGGTGCCGCTGGAAGTATGGGCAGAGGAAACCTAGTCTATCAGTTTAATTCTGATGAAGATAAAATTATGTGGGACTCTCTTCGTCCAGATCAGAAGTATGTTGCAAACCGTCGTAAGCAAAATAGTAATGGGACAATAGTACAGGCTGAAAGGCCCTATCTAGATAAAGAGGCGCATCGATTTATCGCTGAACAAGCTGGTTTAGAACCTTTAAAGAAGCCTGGTACGCGAATCACAATTTTTTCACCCAGCGATGAGCTTATTACCAAATTAAAAGATGGAACGTTTGCAAAATATATTGGCAATACATGGTTTGAAATGCTGGGAATACTTGGTGAGTTTATGGAAGGGATATATATAATTGTGAATGGTAAAAAAACAAAAGTGGAATTGCCCGAGCACTGGAAAAAATATTTCAATGATGATTATGAAGAATCTAATGTATATAAGATGGATCACGTCAAAGTAAGATTTAGCTATAAAGATCCAGATACCGGCTCAACTCAGAATCCAGTTACTGGAAGAGCAGCTAAAATAGTTTACGTACTTGCAGATGAAGATTTAGATGAAGATCAGCAGGGGATTGTAGTAAATAGAAGTTATATGGCAATAAATCAGATTAAACCAATTATTGACTCGGATTTGCCTCCGGATGCAAAAAAGCGTGTTTTCGGGTATGTTAAATTGGAAAGCTCGCCTGTGCCATTAACCGGAAAATCCTATGAGGAAATGATAAAAGTAACGGAAACTGCTGTTCACTATGGCTTCGGACTAAAACAAGTCTTCACAAATCTTAAAAATGAAGTTATGAGTGGAGCCGAAACATTTAAGCGCCGTGCTGGAATTGTATCAAGAAGTACTACGCATACGGCGCGGCGAACAAGATTAGCCGTAAATCGTGCAGTCGCAGATATCAATGAATATCTCGGCGGCCTTGGTGTAAATGCAGGTGGGCCGGGAGACCATAGATCGGACTTTCTAGTTAGCCTAGAAAAAATAAAGTTTCCAAGCTCTACAAGCATGGTCCTCATTGGTCAGTCAGTAGATGAGATTGGTTTTAGATTGAAAAATAAAACGCCCAACAATCAAACTGTTAAACTGGTGGTAGATATACTTGATAAGGACAGACATGATACAATCGAAGTAATCAGTGAAGATGAAGAAATCCTGATCAATTCCTACAATCATGCACTTTCCGAAAATTACAGTATTAATTTCTCCGAAGAGAAATATAGATCTCACAATTTGGCCAAAATTTATATTAGGGCAACAATCAAAGATGAAAATGGAGAAAAATTAGCGTATAAGATTGTTCCGGTGTATTTGGGTCACGAACCGGATGATACTTCGGATAAGCCTATTGTTGTATATGAACCTCTCACTCTGCCCAATAGTAACGGCAGAGTAGATATTGGCGACAAAATAGAAGCAGTCAACTGTCTTGTGAAAAATGAAACAGGTTTCGAATGGGAATTAAAATTACAGGTCGGGGTCTTACATCCAGAATCTGATGAGTGGATTGAAACATTGATTCAGTACGGCGATTCATTTGTCTTAGGGCCGTATACAGAGGAAACATTCGTAGCTGGTGAAATCAGCTTTGATGAGGAAAAATACGGACATATTGACGAGGGTAAATTATTATTAAGGGCAAAATTAGTTTCAGCCACAGATCAGCATAATAATAATAAAGGTGATGAACTCTCAATGAGAAACCAAACCTTATGGCTGAATACAGATCCTCCCGGGCGAGGTTTATTTAAAGTGGAAACAAAAGACGGATTGCCATCAGAGCTGAGATGCAAAGTTGAGGGTTCAAATGGATCAAGAACATTAATAGTAAACCGCAAGCACCCATCCTACACTGTAATGGACGATGACGATTTGAAAGTGGAAGTATATGCTGCTGAACTTTGCCTTTTCGAAGGGATGAAGTACTGTTGGCAGAATAATTATGAAGCACCCTTTGGTATCGTTCCATCTGATGATATACCTTTTGACGAAGCTATTTTATACATTACCAAAGCTTACGATACTGGTCTAGAGATTTATCACGGAAGTTGATCATGAAATTGATTATTGATGATAAGAATGGACAGTATCGTTATTCAGGGATGGCTAACCCTGAAGACATAAGAGATGCTAAGAGACTGTACAATCAGTGGAAAACCGCAATCCCAAAGATTGAGCGTGATTTAATCGCTGAGGGTTTACTGCCAGAAGATCCATCAGCAACAGTTAGTAATGGAAATGAAACGTGGTGGGAGTTTGGTTCACGTTTGGGAGAAGTTATTGACAATTACCAAGTCATAAAATTAACTACTAATACACGGGTTTGGGATGCCGTGCGGGTACACCTATCAAAAAGATTTGAAAAGAAAGTTCGGGATGAGAAAACGCCTAAAAGGGATCATCTAAGAAACTGCTACCGTCTAAGCAAGCTTCCTCGTGAACAAGTAATGAAAATTGCCTGGAGTGAATGGTCAGAATGGCTGGATAGCAAGTTTCTTTCTTTTAATAGAGCCGACAAATGGCTGAACCAAAACATTGATAAAATTGCCATGTTAAACCGTAAAGATTTTAGAGCAATGGCAATGTTTTTTCGCAATAATGTTGCAAAAAAAGGAAAAATTGAATTTGGAATCTTTTCAGATGAAGAATTCAATTCACTTTGGGATGATAAGCTAAATGAATTTTTAACGTCACTTGATAAGGGAGAGTGATTTATGTGGTCAATCGATGAATTATTAATGAAGTTAAGCACGCGGCACGCAAATGCGCTGCAGTGGTTTATTAACCACTATAACCAACAAGTGTCATGGCCGGAGAAATTATCAAATGGAGATTTGGTATGTTCAAAAGCAAAAGCCATTTATAAACCTAAATGGTCGAAATATGCATTAAGCATTTATGAAACCTTATCAGAGAACTATCCTGATGAAGAGCCCGTTTATAGACAAGACGGTTCATGGTATTATAAATATTACCAAGAAGGCCTTGATCCAAATGATTTTGAAAAAAACTTTACCAATATTGCATTGAACAATTGCATTCAAGACAAAATTCCCGTAGGAATCATGCGCCAGGTCAGTCCCAAACCAAATTCAATTTACCATGTTTTGGGCGTTGGGGTACCTACTGGTTACAGTAAAGGGTTTTTTCATTTTGAGGGTTTTAATGATGAAGGAGATTTAAATGAGTTTTGATAATGATGAAATGGTATTGAGGTTATCAAACGAATCAAATGATGATGAGTTTATGTCTGAAAGGAAATATCTTTTCGGCATAGCAAAAGCAGAACAAGATCTTGCTTTATTAATTGACAAAATTAGGAACGAAGAATATAAAGGCAGTGATTATCTCTGGGTGGGGGCAGATATTGCAATTGATAAAGAAGCACCGCCAAGAAGTACTGACTGGTGGCCTCCTCAAGATGATTATGTAGTGACACCATTTTGTAAAGAGCTGTCCTGGGTTTTTATTCAATTACGTAACATTTTTTATGAAGCGCCCCTAGTTGTTTTTAATAACAAGTTTGAATTTTTCGGCAGGCTGGCTGATGCTGCCATTGCTTATATGCGTACTGCAAAAGATGGAATTGGCAAGAAAAAAGAATTATTAATGGCAACCCATCATGAGGCAGAGAATATTTTAAAAAAGATGCTCATCACAGTTCGGCATATTGAATGTTAAGATTTTTCAATGAACGAATTCTCCGTCCGGAATGCAAAATAAGGGAGTTTTATCCTCTTATGCTTATGCTTATGAATGGAAAATTAGTAGCAGAGGTTTAAAAACGGCGGTAATTTTAGCAAAGAAAAATTTTCACTGTAACATATAGGATATATTTATAATGGGTGAATTAAAATGGCATTTTGCAAAAACTGGCGGTTCTGATGAAGAAGGATTTAAAGATGCAGGTTTGTCTTATTTTGAATCAGAACCTCATCATTATATAGCTAGAGAAACAATTCAAAATGCCATGGATGCAAAAGACCCTGATAAACCAGGTGAGCCTGTTGTAGTGGAATTCAATTTATTTAAGGTTCCGCCTGAAAAAGCTATTCCTGATATTCAAAAATATAAGACGATCATTAATGAGAATATTGAATCAAATCAAACAAACCCCAGTTCGAAGAAATTTTTTAAAAATGCACTAGCTAAAGTGAATAATCAGCAGCTTGATGTGCTATGTATTAGCGATTCTTCTACTGTAGGAGTCAAAGACATTAATAAAGATCAAGGACGCTGGCACGGTTTGATAAAAATGAAGGGGAAAGGCTCTCAAGACCAGAGAGATATAGGTGGAACATTTGGAATAGGTAAATCGGCTCCATTTGTCTGCTCAAATTTGCGTACTATATTATATAACACAAAGAACGTTCAGGATAAAACGGCATTCATTTGGAAATCTATTTTTACTACCCATGGCAGGCCGAAAAGAAGAGGAGTAGGGTTTTTCAGCGATGTAGTTATAGACGACATCGGGGAAACCTATACAAATGGCATAAATAATAAAAAAATACGTCCGCCATTTATTGAAAGAGATCATTATGGCACTGATCTTTATATACTTGGCTTTAAAAAACCAGAAAACAAACAGCCTTGGAATGTTATTATGCAGCGAGTGATTCTTAACAATTATTTTATAGCCATATATGATAACAAGCTAAGAGTGCTCCTTAAAGATGAAGCTAAAGACATAGATTATGAGATAAACTCATCAAATGTGATTGAAATGATGAAAAAAGATTATAACAATCGTAAGGATAATAGAATTCTTCCTCCAAACTATCCTTTCCTTGATGCGTATATCAATTCTGAACATAAAGTTTTTGAGGAAAAGATTGAAAGCCTTGGAAAATGCAAACTATATGTACAGTTAAATAAGGATTATAAAAAGAAAGTCGTATATATGAGGATGCCAAAAATGATGGTATTTTCTCAACCCAACCCAAGACTTAGCGCTAATTACAGTGCATTATTCATATGCGATAATAGGGTTGGTAATAAATTTTTATCTAAATGTGAAGACCCTAAACATTCAGAATGGCTGCCAGGATGGCACTCTGATGAAGATAAAGCAAGAAAAACTCTAAGTAGAATTCAACGTTTTATTAATGCATCTTTGGAGTCAATGACTGTTGAGACTTATTCATCAGCAACAATCCTAAGCGGTCTAAATCAATTTACCTATAGCGATGAATCTGATATGCCTGGAGAAAAAGGATCTCAGGAAAATTCTGAAGAAAAAGGAGATGATGGGTTTGAATTAATTGATGTTTCTCTAGCTATGAATGATTTGGATTATAAAATGCCAAAACCATCCAGGAAGAAGAAGCGAAAAAGAAAAGTGAAAGTTGAAGATGGATTTGACGCAGGTGATGAAGCGGGGGCTGGAAGCGGCGGTCCTGGAGAGAACAGCGGCGTCGGAGGTGATCAGGCTGGAACACATGGATTTGGCGAAGAAGAAGGTAGACAAAAGGGAGAATGGAAAATGAAAAGACTTCCAAAATCTCAATTTAATTATAAGTGTTTTCAAAAATCGGGCAGTGACGATTACACATTGGTCATATCTTCTAAAAACAAACTGTCATGCCAGATAAGATTTTATGCCAATGGAGTAGATGACAATAGAAATGAAGATATTATTCTTTTGAAAGCGTTTGATACGGATAGCAATGATTCACTGAATGTTGCGAATAATATAATAAATAATGTTGAAACAACACCCAATCCTAAAACAATTAAACTGGTAACAAAACATAAAAGGAAATTTGGAGTGGAAGTAGAGCTTTATGCTTAATTCTGGAAATGTAAATAAGAATTTCCCCTATCCTGTTTTAGGGAATATCAATGATTTTGATGGAGATAATTTATTTGCACTTACGATACGCTATGGAGCACAAGGCAGTCAATACGAATTTTCCTGTAATTTGAGATATGATGCCTATAGAGATGATTATGAAAATTTCATAAAAGAAAAAAAAGTGAAATATGTTATCCAGGTATTTAATACTGAAACTTTCTACCGACAGTATTTTGAGGGGTTTGAAAAAGAAATCCATTTTAACATACCACAAAATTTAATAAGAGGAACAGTTCTTTTTACCGCTTTCATGGTAGCTACGGAAGAGATTGTTGGCTTTTCTCCGATTGGACAAAGTGAAGAATTTTACGGTGATGAAAAATTTGATTTCCTACCTGGCAGTCAATTAGCTATTTCAAATACAATTAAACACACGTTTGACCCCAATTTTAATGATCAGAATGAATCTAATGCTAAACACATTATTACGTTTGTTCCTGACAAAAACATTTTAACGCATTTTGAGGTTCTTGAATGGGGACAACATCAGCTGCAAGTTGGAATTCCAAAAAAGCTGCATGAGGAATTTTCAAAATCAGCTGATGGAGATAATAAATATTTTCATCACATGGCTTTTTATCTTCCAGTTCTTACCGAGATAATTTGGAGAGTTGAATCAGATGATGAAAATAATCAATTCTCAGATTTAAAATGGTATAGGGTAATCGAACAATTGATTGAAAAAGAGGATTTAGATAAAAATTTAGATCCTCACGTGAAGGCTCAAAAACTAATGAAAGGTCCTTTAAAACCATATATTAAACGTTTGGATCATCTAATGAAAGCATACATCGAAGGATAAAATGGGCAACTTTATTATAAACGAGAATTATTATCCCCGCCTTTTCCTTTATCATGAGAACGATAAAGATATCAAAATGTATTTTGGAGATGAATTTGAACTAAATAAAAAGTTTCTTCAAAAGGCAAATATTTTTAGTGGAACAGTTCCTGAACTAAAAAAACCTAAGGTAACAATAATTAGTAGCGAATCAGATGTCTCAGAAAAGATACGCGTGTTGAGCGATTCAAGAGATAAGATTACAGATAAAAGCGGAACAGAGCATGATTTAGAAAATGCCGTTAACTTATATGAATCTATGAAACTCAATAGAGTCCAAGCATGCGACCATAGATTATGGGCATATCTATGTCATGGTCCGTATTATGACTTCGTAAAGAATCGATATAAACCAAATAGAGAAAATAAGATTTTCGATGTTAGCAGCTTCTATGAGTATGATGATAAAGATAAGTCAACAGTAACAAATTATATAAATAATAGATTCTTTACAGCTGTAGATAATCGTACGCTGAGAAGGAATGGTATTGCATTCTTATGGTGGGCTGTTGAGCTAACGTATTCTCCTTGGAATAGGTGGAATGGCATAGAACAAAATTCTAAGGATAAATATCACTATAGTAAATGTATTCTTAAAGATACGGATATATATCAGCAGGTATTTGAGCGTACAATAGGTAAAGAGCCAAAAATTGCATTTGCTCTACTGGATACAATTATTGAAAATAACCTAAATAGGAAACAGCATAGAGATTTGATTAAAAAAGTAAATTCAGATGTACATATCTACCATTATTCAACTTTGTCTTATAAAAACATTCGGCAAAAGATGGATACATTGCTTCAGATGGAAGCATAGTAGTATATATATTTTCTATAAAGTTATTATTAGTTAATTTTCATTCAGCATCAGGAGCGGTTTCAAAGTAGAAACCCGCCAACCGGCCCAAATGGGAACGGTGGTTTGATCCTTAAACGGTAGATGTGCCCCAAATGGGGAATCAAAGACCGCCTGATGTGCGGTCTTTTTCGTTTATAGACCTACCTGATGTGTGAACCTGAAACATGAAAGGAAACACATCATGAAGAAAATTAATCGAAGAACCTTTATAAAGGTTTCTGCATCAGTCGCTGTCCTGGCTGGTATCTCAATATCGCCTCTTTTATCTTTTAGCACAGAGCGAAATAAGAAATATCCATGGCTTATCCGATGCTCAAAGTGCAATAAGTACAAAGCTGATCCCGAATGGGATTACGATAGGGAACATCATTACTGGTGGGCTAAACATATTGTTTGCGATTGCACTTACATTCTGTGCACGGTCTGCGGTGCAAAAGATTCAGGACCGGTAGACAAAACATATGATGAAGCAAATGACAGAATAAGCGGAGCCAAGTCAATGGCACACGGGTATGCTATGAGTTTAGGCAAAAGCAGCTGTTCTAGCTGTGGCACGTCGAATGATGATTTGGGATTTGGAAGACGATGGGGAAGACGATGGTGGATATATATACGGGACGGGAGGCAGTCATGAGCATCAAATATGCACATTCAAACGATTCCTTTTTTCTTGATGAATTACTAATTGAGAAACGAAGGGAAGATGACAAGCAGCATGAAAAACATCCCAAACTCTACCAGTGCTCTAACTGCAGATTTTGGTATGGTAAAGCCAATATGAATGATCTTGGCAAGAAGGTATTTCCAGATGAAGATCCATGGATTACGGTTAGATGCAAATGCGAAGGATTGTATTGTGGGAGATGCGGCGATTTCCTCTGCCCCAGGCCGGGTTCGAATTGGTGGTATACGGAGGATGACTATTGTTCATATGTAACTGTAATGATGGGCTATAAGAAGTGCGTAAAGGAAGAGTGCCAAAAGCAAAGGGCTGCCTTTAAAGAGAAAATGGAAAAGGTCTGGTTTAGCGGACCATATATCTCATACGCTCTGAAAACAGTAAAGGAGGCTATCGATGCTGCCAAAAATAACTAGAAGGTCAATACTGAAGTTCATTGGCCTGTTCTCATTTTCATCCCTGTTCCGCCCTTTCAAAACGATAGAAACGTTGGCCAAAGATGAAAATACAGCACGTATTATTCTAGCTCACGGCAGCGAAAGCCATGGCATTCCCTTTGTCCTTCATTGTGAAAACCCGTTTGAAGCGAAACCGCCTGTCATAACCTATTGGGAATATTTTCGCGACTATCAGGGATATTGGAATGAACGGGAAGAAATGTCCGATGAGGATTTCAATGACTATGGTATAACCAAAGGACAACTGGACGAAAACTGCCCAGTGGACTGGTACGAACACTGGTGGCAGGAATCATATTCTGCGACTGCACCGATATATCATGAGTTTGCTTTTCTAGATGAAAAAGACCTTGGGGAAGAACTTTATGATAAAATAGACGCCTTTGAAGGAGTGAGTCCGGGGAATGACTACACGGCCATCGAGATGAATGATAAAGAGACAGTGATCGAGTATGAAAAGAAGCTCAATGACCTTGGTTATAACATAAAGATTGAGTTTGTGGACTGGTATATATGATCAGGAAGTGAAGGCCTTTTAACAAATAATTTTTCGGTCTTTATTATTCTTGCTATAGCTTGATATTCTGCCGAATCTATCCATCATCCCTTAAACAAAAAAGCCCCTGTGAGGGCGCTGGCATGTGTCATAGACTGATTTCAAAGGTAGCCCTTGAAAAAATATTCCATTTTAGTATTATTTATAGTAAAACCGCATGCCAGTGAGGGCCAATAATTCATCAAATAATTTTTTATTCTCCTTTTTAATTTTATCAAAATCATTCGTCAACAGTTGCACCATGGGATAATTGAACCCCGGGGCGTGTTTTTCGATGAATTCTAACCCGAGATTCTTTTCTATCGCACATTTCCGAAGTACGACAAGTACAAGCAAAAAGTCCTCTAAAAATCCTAATGGACCGTGTTTTTCTTCTGGGTATATGTCATCAGGATGGAATAAGTAACCTATTGTCAAATAGACATCCGACCGGATTGACAGCGGTAATGTTTCTGATTTAATGATGCTGCATAGGGTATCATAAAGTGCAGGAAGTAATAATAAATACTCAGAATATTTGCCGTCATACCCTTCCAGGTTATCAGACAGATATTTTCTGAAATCAAATTCTTTTTTCAATCTCACATTATAAACTTATGAATTATTTTTTTGTGTTAACAGGATGATAATTTTAAATATTCTCCTCGCGGGGGGCTTTTTTGTTTAAGAGAAGTTGTTGGTGCGATTACACGGAGTTTTAGAATCCCCCTCTCTTAATTACTGAATATTTTTCCTGCAAATCGATAAGTCTTTGGCATCATATTTATATTTTTTAGTCTTTGATATACCTTTGGAAAAAGGGTGATATGCTCTTTTTCCAATGATTTAAGCAGACCAG
>Ga0315338_1003443_pt1 | contig 13753 bp, 11 predicted proteins | sample ASW8metaG_FD_204518 | JGI IMG/M metagenome (GOLD analysis project Ga0315338, IMG submission 204518) | Ammonia-oxidizing marine archaeal communities from Monterey Bay, California, United States - ASW #8 | ecosystem: Environmental > Aquatic > Marine > Coastal | place: USA: California | collected... | reverse complement strand
AGACCGAAATCCTCGGTCGCGCAGTCATCGCGGCCTCGCTGGTCGAGCGACTGCCGCGTTCAACGCTGCTGGCCGAGATCACCAACCGAATGCCGGAGGGTCTGGGCCTGCTGGAATTTGATCTGCATACGCAACTCGTCGAACGGGAAGACGCCATCGTCACGACTGGCCGAAGCGGCCGTTCGCAGTGCAGTCAAGGATCGACCGAGACCGTGACAACGGTGATTGGATACAGAACGAACATCACGATGCTCGGACTCGCGCCGACCGATCTGCATGTGTCGGAGTTCCTGTCCGAACTCAATAGTCACCCCTTGGTTGAGCAGGTCATGCTGCGATTCTCGGAGGAGACCGAAGTCGAGGGCGAGGAGGTTCGACAATTCAGGATCACATGCTCGCTGGGTCCAGAAGCCGACATCCGAACCATCACACCTCGGCGGGGCGGCGGCGATGAAGCGTCCTTCTGGACCAATGTGGAGGCGTCCCAATGAATACCCAACTTCGAAAAGTGATCTTTTTCGGCGTGTTGACCGCCATTCCACTTTCCGCGTACCTCTTCGTCTTTTCGCCACGCAGCGCCGACATCAAGACCGCGTTGGCCGACATCCGCGCACAGGAGGTTCGGTTGGCGCTCATGACGACCGTCATCGAGTCGGCACCTGACTTCAAGGCATCCCTCTCTGAGGGCGAGCGTCTCATTTCGCAGGTCGAGGCGAAACTGCCGCGGCGTCAGGACGTCGAAGGCATTCTCGAGCAGATTTGGCAGATGGCGCGGCGGCAGGACCTGACGGTCCGCTCTGTGAAGACGAAAGACACTGAGGGGAACCCCCTGTACAGGGAGCTCCCCTTGGAAGTGGTTATGTCGGGTTCTTTCGAAGGGTTCTATCGATTCCTTTTGGAGTTGGAGAACCTGCAGCGGGTCACTCGCATGAGCGACCTGACGTTGAAGGACTCGGGGCGGGCGGTACCGGGCTCGACCGAAGCCCCGAACGGGTCGATTTCGGCACGATTCATACTGCGGATCTACTTCGCCGAAGGAACGACGTTGGCCGGTGCGGAGGGCAACCGATGAACTTCGATCAGGACAATGCCCGATTCGATGATGAAGACGCATTCGACGATCCACTTCTCGACTCCCGCGCGGAGTTCGAGGTCGAGATCGAAACGCCGTTCGGTTCGCTTGGCCGTCGTCGGTGGTTGCTCATGGCAGTCGTCGTGCTTGGTGGTGCGGCGGCCGTTATCACGATGAAATTGTTCGCGGGTGCGCCAACCGCGGCGGTTGCCAACCCCGCCATGGACCTCACGATGGACAAGTTTGTCCGTGTTGAAGCGCAGACCACCCGAGTGAGCTTGGCGGACAATTCGAGTTTTATTCACCTGCTCGATACGGATGTCGAAAGATGGCAAGTGCCACTTCGTGATCTGCGCGCCAATCCGTTCCGCGCCTTCAACACGGATGCCGGCAGGTCGAGTGGCACTGCGTTCGGGCCTAGGGATGCGGACGCTGCGTCTCGAGCCTTGCAGCGACGACTAGACTCCATGATCGTGTCCATGGTGATTCGTGGCACGATCACCGTCGCGCTCGTGGATGGTGTGCGGATGCCCGTGGGTCAGCGGGTACGGACCGACGACGGGCTCGAGGCGACCCTTATCGCCGTGGGCGACCATTCGCTTGAAGTGGAACTTGCCGACCCCTCAACACAGGCGGTCTTGCGGGGAATGGTGCGCATTGTGCCGCGGGATCCCAGTCCGTGAAGCGCCGGCAATCGAACGACGCAGTCCGCGATATCTGGCGTCCTGCGGACGACGCAACTACCGGCCCGGACTTGGCGGCATTGCTGCTGGACCAGGGGGACGTTCGACCGGACCAGTTGGACGAGGCCAAGCGAATCGTCGAGCGTACGCCGGGACGTCGGCTTGAGAGCGTGTTGATCGAACTCGGTGCCGATGAGGTCCGCGTGCAGGAGACGGCCGCTGCCGTGGCCGGCATGCCCTTCCAACGAGTGGATGTCGCCGATGTCGATGTCGAGGCCTTCGGGCAACTGGGCGCATTGTTCTGCGAGGAGCGATCCTTGCTTCCGCTGCGTTCAACTGGGGGGCGGTTGATTGTCGGCACGACCATGGCTCACGAGGCGTTTTTGCTCGATGAGGTTCGTGGCCGTCTCAGTGCGCCATCCGTCAAGCACGTGCTCGTGACGCCCGGCGATGTGGCTCGGATCGTGGAGCAGTTGCGTGAGCGGTCGTGTACCGACGAAGACGTGGAGTCGATTCTCGCGGATGTGGAGGAAGACGACGTAGCGGTGCTTGAGTCGGGAGATGAAGACGATGACTCGGACGCAGATGGCTCTCCTGTCGTTCGGTTCGTGAACCACATCATTCAGACCGCTGTCCGTGAATGTGCGTCGGACATTCACATCGAGCCGTCGGATGGTGACTCAAGGGTTCGATTCCGAATCGACGGCGTGCTGTACGACTCGATGAGCCCACCGAGGCGCATGCACGCCTCCATCACCAGCAGGCTGAAGATCATGGCATCGCTCGACATCGCGGAGCGGCGTCTGCCGCAAGATGGCCGAATTCGTGCAAGCGTACTGGGCCGCACGCTCGACTTGCGCGTATCCACTTGTCCAACACCACACGGTGAAAAGACGGTGCTTCGTATTCTCGATGCGAGGTCGATCAAGGTCCCGCTCAATGATCTTGGATTCGACAAGGCCGTGCTCGATGCCTGGCGCACCGAAGTGTCCAGACCTCACGGGATCGTTCTTGTCACCGGGCCCACCGGTTCGGGCAAGACGACCACGCTGTACGCGTCACTGCAGGAAATGGATCTCGGTCGGCTGAACGTGTCGACGGTCGAGGACCCCATTGAGTATCAGGTTGCGGGCATCACGCAGATTCAGACGCACGATCGCATCGGCATGACGTTCGCTTCAGCACTGCGTACGTTGCTTCGGCAGGATCCCGATGTGGTGATGGTGGGTGAGATCCGTGATCAAGAGACGGCCACCATCGCCATCCAAGCGGCGTTGACCGGGCACCTTGTGTTGTCAACGCTGCACACCAACGATGCGCCCTCATCCATTACCCGCCTCATCAACATCGGAGTCGAGCCGTATCTCGTCAGCGGCGCCGTCAACGGTGTGTTGGCGCAGCGGTTGGTTCGCCGTGTCTGCACCGACTGTGGCACGAAAGTCGAGCTTCCCGAAGGTGCCGAAGCGCTCTTGGAACGTTTTAACCTGTCGGCCAAGCACCTCATCGAAGGGGCCGGTTGCGAGTCGTGCCGCAACAGTGGCTATGCGGGTCGTATTGGTATTCATGAAATACTCCTGCTGGATGACACGCTTCGAGATGTCATCGCCGGCAATCCAGCGGTTGCCCAGTTCCGAAACCAGTGCCTTGATGGTGGCATGCTGTCGTTGCGAGCCGATGCGCTCGGCAAGATGATTGGCGGTCTGACAACCTTTGAGGAAGTGCTTCGTGTCACCGACGGCTGATCAGTTCATCGCCAGTCCGACGACGATCACGATCCACATGGCGCCGGCAACGGCGACCTTGGCGATTGTGCCTGCGGCGGGCCAGGCGGCGGTACCTGCTGCCGGCTTCGCCCACGGTGCGGGTGTTCGGACCACTTGTTTTGCCAATCAGGCCACCGAGGAACGCGCCGCCGATGGCACCGAGCAGAGCATTCCGCATGCCGCGTCTACGCCCACCGCCCATGCGTGCGCCGGCGACATCCCCTGCCGCCTCGATGAGCTCACCCAGTACGGCAAGTACAAGGCCGATGCCCAACGCTCACCACCCGCTGTCAACGTTGGCGTCGAGCAGCCACCACGCATCCGCCGACTGGACGCCCATGCCGAGCATGAGCCACGTGTCCGGCAACTGCATGATGACAAGCAGGATGCAACCATCGCAAAGCACACCATGGACACCCAGTGCAGGGCGTCGGTCATTCGAATACCAGGATTTGATCAAGCGGCTTGCGCTGGATGTCGGGCACGCGACAGTCGTCGGCGGCCCAGCCAACGGGAATCAGCAGGTATGGCCGTTCGTAGCGGGGTCGTCCGAGGATGTCACCCAGAAAGGCCATGGGGCTTGGCGTGTGCGTCAAGGTGGCGAGCCCGGCGTGCGCTGCGGCAGCCAGAAGCAGTCCGGCGGCGATGCCCACCGACTCGTTGACGTAATACACGCGACGCGAGTCGTTCTGTTCGATGTCGTCTTCCATCAACTTGAATACGACGATGAGCCATGGGGCGGTTTCCAGAAAGGGTTTGTCAGCCGTCGTGCCGATCGGTTCAAGATCACGCAGCCAGTCGGCGCTTGCACGAGTGTCGTAGAACGCGCGTTCCTCCGCTTCGGCGCCATCGCGGATGCGTTTCTTTAGTGCCGGGTCCGACACCGCGACGAAACGCCATGGCTGTTTGTTTGCGCCGCTCGGCGCGGTGCCCGCTGCAGCGACGATCTGCTCGATCAGTTCACGCGGGACAGCCCGATCCGAAAAGTCGCGGATGGATCGGCGACTTTCGACACGCTCCAAGAAGCGTGTGGCTGCGATTTCGGGCGATGGATCGGCCGGCGGGGGCTGGTGGGCTACGGTTCGATGCATGGTTATCAAGTGGCAGGATATTCTGTTCACGACCCCCGGGAGGAGGGCCCCGTGCTCGCTCTGATTACAGCCATTCTCGCACTGTCCGCCGGGCCGGACTCGCCGGCCGAGTATCAGGCCGCGCTGGGGCGTCTTGAGCCGTTCGAAGGTGCCGTCGATGCACTGCTGATGCAGTTGCATCACGGTGTGCCGCCGTCTGCCGAAGCCATGGAGGTGCTGCGTCAAGTGGAGCCCCAACTTGCAGCTCTGGAGCATGCCTCTCAGGCCTCGGCCATTGACTGGGGGCTCGATTACGACGCCGGGCCGGAACTGCTCTTGCCGGAACTCGGGTCCATGCGTCGCGGGGCGCAATTGCTGGACGCGAAGCTGCTTGTGGCTGCGGTCAACGGCGACACCGCTGCAGCGGCCGATGCCTTCGGTGTCATCTCGCGCATGAGCGATCATGTATCGGCCCAGAGACTACTCATATCGTCCTTGGTCTCGTTATCCATGCTCAAGATGGCGGATGCATCGGTCGGTCGTGTCATCGACATGGGGCTGATCGATCGCGACATGGCCGCTGCGCTGGCGGGCAACTACGGCCGGATGCAGGGTGACGACTTTCTGCAGTGTGTGGCGGCCATGAAGCAGGAGCGGGTGTCGATGATCCTGTGGCTTGATCAGAAACTGCAGGACGACCCCGCCTCGTTGGAGGAAGTGTTTGCGGGGCTCGGCCTGCCGGTGGCGGACAACGCTTTCGCGGTGGGCATGCTGCGAGCGCAACTTGCCAGAGCGGGCGAAGCCTACGACGCGATCATCGCGGCCTCGATGCTGAAGGATCCGAAGGCTTCGATCGCGGCAATGGCCGAAGTGGAGGCTGCTGCAACAGCCGGCGAATTCGGCACACTCGCCGCCATCCTGCTGCCTTCAACATCCCGAGTATTTACATTGCGGCACGAGGCGCAGGAGTTGTTCCAAGAGCGACGCGCACTGTTGCAACGCATCGCCGATGGCGAGGTGGAGCCGTGGGAGTCGGCGGCGCGACCGTGGCTGTGGATTCACGCTGCTCGTCGAGCAGCGCAGTCCAAGACGCCATGGTGGACCGATGCGCAGGTTGCAGACGATGTCGATCTGCTGTTGCTGCATGCCATGGCGGCGCGAGACAGCCTGTACCCGGAGCCGTGGGGCGATCTCGATGTGCCTGTGCAGTGGTGGTTGCCCGGGCAGTGGAATCTGCTTCAAGGGCTGTTTGTCCGAGCGATCGAGCACTTGGATGCAGGCCAAGCGGCATCGGCTGCGGTCGATGTGTCTATTGCGATGGACATCACTCGGGCGCTGGCCGACGACGGACGAACGGCGCCCGCATTGGTCGCCGCCGAGGCGTTGCCCATACTCGCGGCTCTCGTTGATCGCTTGGTCATTGCCGGGCAGGATGTGACACAATTCAAGTCGCTGGTCCGTCGATTGCCGTCGGTTCGCAATCCGGCTGGGCTGGGTGCTGCGGCCCAAGCCCAGGCCGCCCGGTTGAAGTCCTGGCAACAAAGAGAGCAACGGCGGCTTGAACAGTGGATGGAGTCCAAGCGGCGCGGTCAGCCGGACGGGCACGCATGGCCGGCACCGCATGTGCCTCCGGTCGTGGAGATCCCTTCGCATGCGGCGGGGCTGGTGGCCGTGCTCACGGCAATTCGGGCGACCCTCCCCGATGATGAGACATGGAACGAGCCTGTAGGCGTGTTTGGGCCCGATGCGCCGCCTGGTGTGCATCCAGATGTGCTGGATGCCATTGCAGATCAAGCGAGGTCGTTTGAACGCGCCAGCGAGCCGCACGTGCTCGTAGTTGATGGTGTCGATCCAGGCGAGGCCGCCGCAGCAACACAGCGACTTCGAGATACTGTGCTGCGGCGTTGATGGTCAGGGCGCGTCGAGGTCGATACCCAACTCGTCTGCTACGTCACCTGTGATGTCCAATGCATCGGGATAGACCAACAGTGAGCGAAGCCGAATTTCGAGCGTGGCGTCCGCGGCCGTTGTGTTCTTGAATGGGTCGTCCGTCGGGATGAATCGGTGGACGAGGTCGATGTCGCGTGCTTCCGCGACGATCTTCACGGCATCGATCAACTCGCGATACGCACGCTCCAACTGGGTGCCGGCCAATTGGCTCTGGGCCATCTGCGCCGCTTGAACGAAGCCGCGTCGTTGCTCAAGCAGGTTGCGGCCTTCAGCCGCCAGTGCGGCCATGTCCGGATCGTCCTGCTCCAGCCCCTCCATCTGGCCGCGGATGGACTCCAAGGCGTCGAGGATGAGTTGCTCGTCTTCCTGCATTGCATCAGAGAGCGTGGCTCGCTCTTCCTGAAACGACTCCGATCGCATGAGGTGGTCGAGCAAGGGGCCGATCGACACCCAGCCCTGACTCCAGTCACGGTGCGATGGTGCATCGCCCCAAGCCAGATGCCCGTCTATCGCTTTCAGCGTAACTCGGTTGTCGCCTTCGCCTTCAAGCACCAATTCCGAAGCAGGGCCAAGTGGTGTTGGTCCGACAAATTCGGCGTCGGCTCGTTCGCCGGAGTGCGGCAGCAGAAGCAGGGTTGTCGTCAGCAGCAGTAGACCACAGACGATGCGTGTGGTGTTGGTCATGGGAGCGTCTCCGGTGGGACAGGGGGGTGTCGTGACTCAATCGTCGCCTTGGTCGAGGATGGCAAGGAAGGCTTCCTGCGGGATATTCACCGAGCCGATGCTCTTCATCCGCCGCTTGCCGGCCTTTTGCTTTTCAAGTAGTTTTCGTTTTCGCGTGATGTCTCCGCCATAGCACTTCGCCGTGACGTTCTTGCGCATTGCTTTGATGGACTCGCGAGCGATGATCTTGCCGCCGATGGCCGCCTGCAGAGCGATTTCGAATTGGTGGCGATCGATTTGTTTGCGGAGTTTTTTCAGCATGCTTCGGCTGCGCATCTCCGCGTTGGTGCGATGGCAGATCACGCTCAGGGCTTCGACGACTTCGCCATTGACGAGAATGTCGACCTTGGCCAACTTGTCAGCCCGGTATTCCAGGAGTTCGTAGTCCATCGTGCCGTAGCCGCGTGTGATCGACTTCAACTTGTCGTAGAAGTCGAAGATGATCTCGGCCAGGGGTAGTTCGTAGGACAGCATCTGCCGGCCGGTGGAGACGAATTGTTGCGTCTTGAAAATGCCGCGGCGACCGTCGCACAGCGTCATCAAGTCGCCGATGTTGTCGTCGGGGCAGATGATGTCGACCTTGACGATCGGCTCGCAGATCGCCTCAATTTTGGACGGATCTGGCAAATCCGCCGGATTGTGGATTTCCAACATGCCATCTTGGGTGGTCTCGATGTGATACGTGACGGTGGGGGCCGTCTGCACGATCTCGACGCCACCTTCGCGTTCCAATCGCTCCTGCACGATCTCCATGTGCAGCAGGCCGAGGAAACCGCAGCGGAACCCGAAGCCCAGCGCTTCGGAGTGTTGCACCTCGTAGGTGAAACTCGAGTCGTTGAGCCGGAGCTTCTCAACGGCCTCGCGAAGCGCCTCGAAGTCGGCTTTCTTGCCCGATCCGGCGTCGGCCATCGCCGGGTAGAAGTCGCAAAAGACCATCTGCTTGGGCTCTTCGTATCCGGGCAGCGGGGTGTCGGCGGGGTGCTTGTCCAGCGTGATGGTGTCGCCGACGCGAACGTCGGCCAACGTCTTGATGGACGCGACAAGCCAGCCGACCTCGGCGGTACCGATGCGGTCAATCTTCTCGGGCTTGGGTGTGTTACGACCGAGTTCGGTGATGCTCCACGTCGTCCCCGTGCCCATCATGCGGATGCGGTCGCCAATGTTCAGTTCGCCGTCGAAGACACGCACGTAGACAATGACGCCGCGGTACTCGTCGTAGTGCGAGTCGAAGATCAGTGCGCGGGTCTCATCGATCTCGGCGCCACGCGGCGCGGGCAGTCGCTCGCAGATGGCGTCGAGAAGTTCGACAATACCCTCGCCGGTTTTGGCCGAGCAGTACAGACTATCTTCCGCCGCAAGTCCGAGCACGGACTCGATTTCCATGGCGACGGTGTCGGGGTCGGCGGACGGGAGGTCGATCTTGTTGACGACCGGAATCAACTCGACGTCGTTGTCCATGGCGAGATAGGCGTTGGCAAGCGTCTGGGCCTCTATGCCCTGCGTGGAATCGACCACGATCACCGCGCCATCACAAGCAGTCAGTGCCCGCGAGACCTCATAGGTGAAGTCCACATGACCGGGTGTGTCGATGAAGTTGAGCTGGTAGTCCTCGCCATTCCATGTGTGGTGCACCGTGACGGCCGAGGCCTTGATCGTGATGCCGCGTTCCCGCTCCAGGTCCATTGAGTCCAGCAACTGGTCGCGATGCTCCCGCTCTGTCACCGCGCTGGTGGCGTGCATGAGTCGATCGGCAAGCGTGCTCTTGCCGTGGTCAATGTGGGCGATGATGGAGAAGTTGCGAATGGGCATTGGGTGTTCCCGCGGTTGCGAGACCACCCATTGTACGGGCGGCGTGCCTGTCAAAGCAGGACTTGGGTCAGTCGCACACGCACCAGTGCCGGAACATCTCGATGAGGTCCAGCATGATGACGGCCTCGTCACGGTCGACATCTTCGCGGTCATTGCCGTCGCTGGCATTGCCTCAAGCCGCCACCGCTGTTGCCACAGATTCGAACGTCTGTCCAGGCCCGACGATGGCAACGGCGGGGGTGGCATTCAGATCGCATACAAGCAGTCCGGTGGCGAGGGGCCTGTTGGGTCTCCTGTCCGGGCGACACCCAAGTCGCGCTTTGCACCCGCATCTATGCGCTTCAACGGGCGCAGTGAATTCCGTGGCGGCTTTTGGCCAGTTACGGCTATCACTTGTTCACAGTTTTCGGCATCAGGTGCTGCTCCAGCACTCGAAGCCAGTTGCCGTGGGCGATGCGATCGAGGGCATCGGTGGGCACGCCGCGGTCGAGCATTCGGTCCAGCAGCAGCGGCAGGCCGCGTGCGTCACCGAGGGCATCGCACATGCGGGCGCCGTCGAAGTCGCTTCCGAGGGCGACGTGTTCGTCGCCCATCACATCGCACATGTGCAGCACGTGATCGACTAGTCGGTCGAGTGGCATGTCGGGGTCATTGCGACCGTCGCCGCGCAGATCACCGGTGTAGAAATTGACGCCGACCACACCGCCGGAGTCCGCAACGATGCGCAGTTGTTCGTCGGTCAGGTTGCGGGCGCTTTCGCACAGGGTATGGCTTGCACAGTGCGTGGCGATGAGCGGTTTGGTTGCGATGTCGGCGACGTCCATGAAGCCGTGGAGATTCATGTGCGAAAGATCGATGGCGATGCCGAGCGACTCGCAGTCGAGAATCAATCGCCGTCCGGCGTCGGTCAGGCCCGGGCCGACATCGTTCGTACTTGGCCACCCGAAGCGAATGCCCGTGGCGAAACAATTGGGCCGCGACCAGACAGGCCCGATGCTTCGAATGCCGCGGCCATGGAGCATGGGGAGTTCATTGCCGTCGGCCGAAATCATCTCGGCACCTTCGATGTGAAGCATGATGCCGAGCCGGTCGTCTTCGATTGAAGCGCGGACGTCGTCGATGGTCAGGCAACGGCGGAGGCTGGCGTTGTCGGCGTGAAACATGGCGTCGATCGAATCCAGCAGGCGAAGTGTTTCAGCCAAGGCCCAGTCGTGGTCTATAGCCGGCGGTGTCCAAGTCCACGCGCCGTGTTCGTCGCGTTCAGGTTCAGGCGGATTCTGTCCCGGCTGTGCCCGAATGAAGAGTGCGAAGAAGCCGCCGGCGAAGCCGCCGTCGATGGCACGGGGCACGTCGAGGTGGCCGTCTTCGCCACGTTCGAACATGGATTGAGGTGGGTCGCCGTCGTGCGGAAACAGCCGGGTGAGGGTGTCGTTGTGGCCGTCGAAGATGCGTGGCAGGGCCGGCATGGAGCCCGCAGCCTACTCGGACGGGCACGCGCCCCATTGGGTGATTATCGCAATGATGTCGGATGCGTCGACGATGTCGTCGAAGGTCAGATCCACGATGCATCGATCGCCGGTCCAATTGGTCAACATTGAGAGGAGGTCGGTCACGTTCACATTGCCGTCGCCGTCGAGGTCGCCGGCGCAGTCGTGGTCGATGTCAACCGGTGATCGGTCGCCGTCCATGGTCTCGAACAGAGTGAAGAACGCCTGCCGAGTTTCGCCAAGGTCGTCACGTACTTGAAGCAGTCCGGAGAAGGAGACAGTGGCGTCTTCACCGAGCAGCGTGAGTTGCGCGATGGTCACACCGTTGCGGGACTTGCCGCAACTGTCCGTGAACGGCATTTGGCCGCCTTGGACATGTTCAATGGTCACAAACCAGGCCCCATCGCTCTCGGCGATCGCTCCGCCGTTGCTCTCGAAGTCGGTCCAGTCGAATCCGACGTCCATCAGGCGATTGTCCGTGTAGGGGACGCCATTGGCCGTGAGCGCGCCTATCGTAATGAAGCTGTCGAGTGCAATTTCAGGAAAGATCTCGATGACGGCGTCGTTGATCCATTTGCTTGTCGGGCCACCGTAGTCGGCCTGTTGCCAAAATGTACCATTGTTGCACTGCAGGACGAGCCCCTGTTCCGAGTTGCCCGCGACCGCTTCCAGTCGCCACCCGCTGGGCAGCGTCGCAACTAGTCGAATGGTGCGGTTCGTCCCCACGCCTTCGACAAGTCCGTCAAGCAGGCCGGTCCCGACGAGTTCAACGGCGATGCCAACCTCGTCGGTTGGTGGGATGACTGGATCGGCCTCAACGGCGGAGGCCGCCAGCAGCATCGTTACAGTCATGATTTGAAGCGTTCGCATCGTCTACCTCAGTGCTCCGGTACCTCATGGTGCCTCCTCAGCACCACAGTGCAAGCCTACCGGGAAGATCGGTTTGGTTACGGGGTGGAATGAACGGAATCATGCAGGTTGTACCGTTGATCAGGGGAATCAGCCCACCACCGGCAGCCCCACGCGGCGTTCAATGTCGATGAGCGGCCGGGCAATCAAGTCGTACTCGTCGTGATCGATGATTCTACACCGCACCAATTCGCCCGGACTCAAGGCGTTGGTGGAGACGACCAGGGTCATGGCGTCGACATCGGGGGCCTGATGGCAGCAGCGGCCACGGAAGGCCTGTTGGTCTGGATCGAGGCCATCGGCGTCGGTCGGGCCGTCGATCAGCACATCGAAGACAGCCTCGGTTTCCGCGAGCCAGTCGGCGTTTTCGAAGGCGATCCGCTGCTGCAACAGCATGAGTTCCGATTCGCGGCGTGCCTTGACGTCGTCGGGTACGTGCAACGCCGAATCTTCGTCCATCGTGCCCGCAACGGTGCCCTGCTCCCGCGAGTACTGGAACACCCCCATAGCATCGAACTGCACTTGTTCGATGAACTCCAGCAACTGCAGATGGTCGTCTTCGGTCTCGCCGGGGAAGCCGGTGATGAACGTGGTGCGGAGCGCCAAGCCGGGAATACGCACTCGCAATCGTTCGACGAGCGACGCTTGTTCGGCTGCGGTGACGTTTCGACGCATCGACTGCAGCATGTCGTCGGTCACATGTTGCAGCGGCATGTCGATGTACTTCACTACATTGGACAGTGACGCGATGGCTTCGATCATCTCGTCGCTGAAATTTGTCGGGTAGGCGTACATCAAGCGAATCCAACCCCCACCGAAAGCAGATGCGGCGGCGTCGAGTTCATGCAGCATGCCCGGCAGTCCGCCGTCAAACCCTGTGTCACGACCGAAGTTGGTAGTGTCCTGTCCGATCAAGTTGAGTTCGAAAGCGCCATCCGCCATCAACCGTCTCGCTTCGGACGCGAGTTCGCCCATGGGCTTTGACCGCATCTTGCCGCGGATGGATGGAATGGTGCAGAAGGCGCACTTCTGGTTGCAGCCTTCGCTGATGCGCAGCCAAGCCCAGTGTCGCGGCGTCAAGCGCAGGCGTTTGGCGTCTCCTTCCCAATACCCAAGGCCGTGACCGTCCGTACCTTGCACGGTGAGGTTGACCGTGTCGTGCCCGCGTGCTCGGGCAGCCTGCAATGCGTTGGCGGCGACCCAGTACCGAGGGCTTGTCTCGTTGGGACCTGTGTCGCGGGGTGCGGGTCCTTCGACGGCTTCTCGAATGTGATCGCGGTCGAACACGCCGAGCATGGCATCGATGCCGGGCGCCCATTCGAGCAACTTCGCACGATGTCGCTGGACAAGGCATCCGGTCACGATGACTCGCTTCACGGTGCCGGCCTCTTTGCGAGCGATGGCTTCGTTGATGGTGTCGATCGACTCCTGCTTGGCGCTTTCCAGAAAGCCGCAGGTATTGACGACGATGGCATCGGCGGTGTCGTGGTCGGCGACGAGTTCACAGCCCGATTCAGCCAGATCGCCGAGCATTTGCTCCGAGTCGACCAAGTTCTTCGGGCAGCCCAAACTGACGAATGCCACCTTCATGCGTGCACGCCATACAGCTCGTGTTGCCGAATGTAGGTCGATACGGCGTCGGTGACTTGGTCGAGCGCACGATGCTCGCGAACGTGTGTACTGCTGTCGGGTCGACGTGCGAGATCCAGTACCCACTCTCGCCACTGTTCACTTGCACCAGGGCCTTGATGGTGTTCGATGTAGGCGAGCATTGTGTCGATGTCGTCTTGATCACGCATCAAGACAAGTGGGGTTGCGAAGTCAATGATGTCCGTCCATCGATGCCACCGGTGGAAGACTGTGGCTTGGTCGGAGCCGATCAGGAGCCGCCGCTGCGTGGGCGATTCCATGTGCAGCGACTCAAGCGTTTCAATCATGTACGACGGGCCGTTGCGATCAAGTTCACGGGTGTCGATGCAGGCCCATCGTGCGTCAGCGATGACCAACTTCAACATGGCGAGGCGGTGCGTTGCGACGATGGGCGGGCTGTCTATCTTGTGTGGGCTGGTTGCTGCAAGCACGAACCGGACACGTTCGGCGCCCATGTGTTCCATCGCCAGTTTCGGCAGCAACACATGCGCGAGCGTGGGGGGGTCGAAGCTGCCGCCGAAGACGAGTTCCATCGCGGATCACCCCTTGGGCCGGCTGACGACCCGAGCTTGGGCGAACTGTCTGATTCCGAGTCGACCGCCGTGGAAACCGTAGCCACTTTGCATGGCGCCGACGA
>Ga0315338_1003442_pt1 | contig 13753 bp, 13 predicted proteins | sample ASW8metaG_FD_204518 | JGI IMG/M metagenome (GOLD analysis project Ga0315338, IMG submission 204518) | Ammonia-oxidizing marine archaeal communities from Monterey Bay, California, United States - ASW #8 | ecosystem: Environmental > Aquatic > Marine > Coastal | place: USA: California | collected... | reverse complement strand
TCTCCTGATACCTGGGAGCTGACAGAGCAGTTAGCCCCCTTTGAGTTTCTGGATATAGAAGACCGAAGGGACTGGAGAAAAGAACGCTTCTTCAATGTCATGCTTGAGATCGATGGTGATGAGAGCATTGAGGAGGTCACGAACAGATTCGAACTTCGTCCTTACCAGGATATTCAAAACTGTGCGAACTGCTGCTTTGCTCAAGCGATTCGGACGGTAGATTATTTCGCAGAACCTTATAAGGGCGAAGGCAAGTTGGTGGCTGTCGAGATTAGTGGTGAGATGGTCAGGAGGTTACCGACCAAAGCATTTGATGGCAGTCCATTGCCTTATCAGGCGTGCCTTAGAAGAGTACTCAAGAAAGCATCTGCTCTACAGAGCCACCCTGAAACCTTGCGCCTGACCGAGCTGCAGTACAGCCAACTGATGACTGATTTTGATCAGCTCTGTGTTATTCAAGATGGAGAGTTTGAAGGAATCAACGATCTGAGCTTGCTCGTCGAGGAGTTCGAGGAGACGTTGTACGACCGTATCGCCTATTACAAAGAGACTGGCAAAGCTATGGATGCGCTCGAACAATTCGAACAAGACTACAGAGGTGATCTCGATCGAGTCCAGATCGACATTGTTCGAGCCTTTATCAATCACCGGCTTAATGGTGATCAAGATGGGGTGGACTATCACGGTGTGGGAGATGGTCCGATTACTCTTGAAGCGAATCAAATCCAGGGGCCCTTCGTGGTGCTCAGGCAAAATGAGATTCGGTCATATAAAACATTGGTATCGATTATGTTTGTCGAGCCCCCGAATTCGGTGATGTCGTTACTGGTTGACCACACATTTAATAATGTGACAGATGTGTGGGCCCATTATTTGCCGCAAGAAGGACATCAAAGTTTCGTTGCATACCTAGATAAATATCTACACGACGACTCTTGGGCTCGGTAATGACCAAAGACACCGATGAGTTTTAGTCCAATTCGTACGTTTTGAACAGTAGGTGAACCCTTATCTCCAACACCTTACAAAACAGAGGTGTTAATCCGATTAATTCAGCTTAATATCCCTAGGTCTAACTAGTCTCCGATCTAATTGAATCATGGCGGTCAGTTCTGACATAGGCAGCGACCTAAAGTAAACCAAGTCCTCGAAATAATCGATACGAAGAAATTTAGATGGCCTCACATATGGGAGTGCAGAGATTTGCTGCCATGCGTAATGCTCAAGTTGAGTATTTTATTCATTTTGTCCTGGATAGATTTTTTTCAGACTTGGAACGCCTCGGTCAGATATCCAACTGCGAGCTTGTCGTCCAAAAGCCTTACTCTTCAGATATAGCAAGCGACGTCTGGGATCATTTTCTTAGTGCGACCCAGCCAAATGGTAGGCTCTTAGAAATATGGTGTCAGACAACTTGCTACAAAGGAAACGGCACAGGAAAACCTGAACCAAATAAAACTTACGAGGTGCGTGAAACCTTAGTAGAAGGTCTATCCATTCGTGGGCATTTTGGTTCGAGCTCTAACACTGACTATCGCACTATCCACTTTACTGTGGGTGACAGCAGATACACCTATCAGTGGTTCATGGCTATGAAGGCTGCCGTATTCGATCTCTCAATTTACATTGGCGAACCCGATTACGATATTTTTGCTGAGATAGATGAGTGCCTAAGCGGCGCGATTACAGAGGGTGACAAATTTAGTAGATTTCGTTCCCAGCTTGCAGTTGGCTCAAGGCTTTGCCATCAACTGGATGACGTTAATAGTCTGCTTTCCAATTGGTGGGAATCAGGATTCCCACATTCGGCTATCTCTGACTCTCAATGGGAACTCGTAAAGAACGACCGAGAATCGAACGCGAACAGCTGGCCAAATTTTGATTCTTTAAATGGCACAGATATAAAAGGGAGAGTAAACCAGTTAGTATTTTCGGAAGAGCCAGACTTTACCGATCCACTTATATCGCGAACCGCCGCAAAACTACTCTCGAGAAATCCATTCCTTGCTTCTGCGGTAGAGGTTTTGAGTTCTTGGGAACAATTTATCTCAAATCTCGAAGAGCAATCTAGATCAACACCAAGCATTGAAGCTTATCTTAAACAATTGTGGTTAACACCTTTGCCAGAACGCCTCGTAGTCAGAAGATTACTTGTAAGAATACATTCAGATGAGGCTGTATCCTATATACAAGATCGCGATGTCGATGGAATAACAGAACACAATATGTATAACGGGGAGCATTCCGAGCTCCAAGTTACACTGCTCTGCTCACAGATAAAACAAGATTTGTTCTCCCAAGGTATCAGATCGGCCACTGATTTATCATCTGAACTTAGGCGCAAAGGAAAAAGATTGCTCAACCAGGCTCGTTGGTTCGAAGCACGAAATGGGACTCAACTAAAACCAAGCTTTGACTATGTGATACTCGCGCTTAGAGATGCAGGCTTCACTGTATGTAAACCTCAGGAAGCGGGAATTAGACCAATCGGCTACCACGCTGAAATTTCTAATGAAAATGTTCGGCCCTATACAAATCTCAAAGCCGTCCTCGCCCCATCAGGTGAACTTTTGTGCTTGCTGAAGGCAAAATTCTTCCGCGAACCAGAGTTTCCAAGAAGATGTAAAGAAGAGTCTTTCGTCGGGTTAACACTTAAGTATCATCTTGAAGGTGAACATTTTGAAAGAAGATTTACTGTACCTCTAATTATGTTTGTCGATATGGCAATTGATTATTGCCCACCTCCATATGCACTAAAGCGGCTAATTAGCTTTGGTTGGAAAACAGTATTCTCGCCAAAAGAACTAATAGACTTATTGAATTCATTCGGTGAGTAAAACAATGGCGTCGACAATGGCATTGCTCGCACAGTTAGAAGCGGCGAAAATGCTTTATCCTAGTCTAAGCCCAGTACTGGATCACCGATCTGCAGTGTCTAAATCTACCTGGGGAACCAGAGTAGAGACCGGAAAATCTATAGAAGTACTCAGTATATGTGGCTTACTTTCAGCAGCGGCATCAATGAACTTTTCTGTATTGATTCCGAGTATGTATTTTGAGAATCCAGATTTATTTTACATACGAAACACAGTTCCAAGATCACACGACGCACAAGCGGGCCACGATGCAACTATCTTGGACTCGATCCCGCTAAGCGATCGCTTCATTGCCGCACTAACCCCCAAAGCAATTCTAGAGCATGCCTCAGGAAGGAAATTTCTAGCTTTTAGAGAAGGCCTTCCTGCCCATTTCATCTCTGTTATTGCAAAAGGGGGAGTTGCTTACTTGGAGCGCCCGGACATCATAATCATGGAGGGTGACTTTGATATCCAAGTTGAGGAGGCAGGGGTACTTGGTTTTCATTTTCACACATGCTCAGGAACTCTTGCGGGCAGTCTAAGAATTAGGAATGACACCAACTTGCCCCTGAAAAGTATTTCTTCAAATTTTTCGAATGAAAAATATATTTACTCAATAATTGAATGTAGCGTAAGTAAAGGAAGGGTAAAGGCAGAAGACCAACTTGCCACATACTTAGAGTTGTTTGGTGGCGCAGAAGTTATGTTCAACGTTTTCGTAAACGGACGAGACAAACCTTGCCCAGCCTACGATCACGAAATACTGATAGACCCTATAACCATGGACTCGTCACGGATTGCTCGGAATTTCTTCGAGGGATTTATCCCGTTGGTTAACTTCTTGGACCAGAGGTCATAGCACCTTAATTATTTGCGAAAAGAGTTGATAGCCAAATAATGGAGGCACCGCATTACCTATCTGGCGCGCCTTAGATGAAATAGGACCTTCAAATTGAAACCAATCCGGAAATGTTTGAAGCCGAGCTTGTTCTCTTATTGTGAGACGCCTAGTTCCTGATAGCTTAGGAAAGTTCTTCACCTGATTAATCGCGCATTTTTCAGTTTGTATCCAACGGGGCCTGAAGTTTCGCAAGAATGCTTGGAGCTGATTTTGTGGCTCCCGAAATTCTATTTCTTCTGATGGCGCTGGACCCGGTATGAAAGCAGACGTTGCCGGCTCTTCACATAAAGCAAACTCATCTCCCCTAACCCTGAGCGTGAAAGCAGGCATGGTATGTGCGCAACGATTTCGTGGTCCTCGCATTTGAGCATTAGCCCTGTGAGAAAAATAATTGCCTTCTGGTAGCACCAAATCACTAATCGCAGAGTTTACTGAATTAAACGGCAGTATTTCGCCTGAAAAAAGATCAATATTTTTTGTTTTCTTCCGAGGATCAATTAACGATGGTGAAGGCCAGCTGAATGTCAGACCTGCTTGATGGCCTACAAATATCGCTCGCTTTCTAAGCTGCGGTACTCCGTACTCTGCCATATTGATAACTCGGTAATCGACGTCGTAACCTATACGCGAAAAGTCCTCTAAGATTTGTTCCAGGATAACGCCCCCGGCGATATTTGTAATACCTTCGACATTTTCCATTACAAAAAATTTCGGGTAATAGTTTTTGACGACCTCTACGAAATATTTATAAAGATGGTTTCTATTATCGTCTAAAAAGCGCCGACCTCTCGCCAAAGAAAAACCCTGACAAGGGGGACCTCCAATTACGACATCAACTTTTCCCGGTTTAGTGCTTGGATTCCAGTCCTCTATCTGGCAACAGGAAACATCTTCTGCAAGTGGAAAGTGTTTTTTGTACGTCTCAAGTGAATCGCGATCATTGTCTACCGCACCAACTGGCATCCCTCCTGCCATAGCGAAACCTACACTTAGCCCTCCCGCACCACAAAATAGATCAAAGCATGTTGGCGTATTCTTCTGAAACTGATATGGCGTTTCCTGGAGTAGTTCTTTCAGCATCTCTTCAACCGTATAACTCTAGAACCAAACTGTTTATTCGAGATAATCTTTCTTCATTCTCACCATAGCGAAGAATATTCTTCGTAACTTTCCTGACTTCATCCTGCAAGTCTCCTTCATCTAAAATATTCTGAGGTACACGAAACTCCTGAAGAAATGTTTTTTTAAATCTGAAACGGCCGCCTGTAGACAAACTTCCAACGCTAGAACACCGCTTTTCGAAGTACTCCCTAGCAGCCTCGCTGTTTAATATGGCGAGAAAAATTGGATCATCAGTATCAATAAAATATGCCCCGTCCATGAGATATGTGCCTTTAGCAATCACCGAAAAACGTTGCGTAGCAGAAAGGTCTGGAAACCCAATTTTTCGCTTTTCCATTCGCGCATAATAAGAACATGACCTTAAGTTATGCCAGTAACGCTCATCCTTTACTTCGGGCCTATTGATCAAACGATCTTTGTATATTGACAAGTGGTCGTGAAGCTCACCATCAATTACCTCAGTACCCGCAGGTATGACAATGATATAGTCGTTGGTCAATCGCGTTTTCCAACGTTCGATTTTGGGAGCTATCGCAATTGGTTTTATCCATTTGTCTCGCACTTGTGGAGAAAAACTTTGAGATTCCGTTTCGTTCAATACGAATGCTGCTTTGTACCCAGGCCTTATTCCCGAGAATATACCCAGGTTAAGTTCACTTAGGGTCACCGTATTGGAAAACGTACTGGCAAACTTTGTGTACTTTCTTCTCGAGGTATGAATACTCCAAACGTCAGTACCAAATTCAAAAATCGCTCGCTTAGGTTGACACTTATCCTGGCAGAGAATTTCGAGCTTTTCCCTATCACTTATTACAAGGTGCTTTACATTCTTTTTCTGCGGAATATCTTTAACCAGTACGTAAATTGCAGAATGGAGATCGGCATCGGGAAAAACCTGAGTCTCATCCAAATCAATGAACGTGTCTAATGCGATTTTGGAACTCATCCACCGTCTAAGAGACTGGCCGCTCTTAGCTCTACTAAACGCCACGGGGGATATAAAAGCTAGTATACCTTTGGATCTGAGTAGGTTGATACCACCGGCAACGAAGTAAGTGTAGAGGTCAGCCCCTCCAGAATATATAGTTGGAAATAATTTCCTTATCTCTTTTCGACGCGCTTGGGTTAATCTAGTCGATCTAACATAGGGGGGGTTGCCCACCACTATATCTGATTTGTTAAGGTCCGAAAACAAGTCACCTAAGTCAACTGCATGTTTAAGAAAATCACCGCATACGATCGAAATTTTTTCTTCCAACACATACTCTTCAAAATCTAAGCGTTTTGTCTCCAGAAGTTTCTTGATATTGCACAATGTGGTCGCAATTCCAATCGGAGCAATTTCAAATACCTTTATCCTCGGAAGATCTGCAATATTTTTTGATCCTAACTGGTCGAAGTACATTTGAAGAATGGCACAGGGAAATACCCCGCCACCAACACAGGGATCGAGCCATGACAGGTTAGATAGAACCGAGAAAGAATTGCCGAGGCCTTTATTCGTTTGGCGCCAGCTACTCAACGCAGATCTGACGATGTAATCCGCTACCTCTTTTGGAGTTTCTACAACTCCATTGCTGATTCGCCCGCTTTCCACATCGGAATCATAAAAAAACGTGTTAGAAATAAGCTCAAAATCAAAACTCTCTAATTTGGTTTCACTTACGGCCCGGATAATTGTCTCAACTAAGCTATCATCCGGGATAAATCGACTCGTAGGCAAACCGCGAACCACAACCTCGCGCGCGTCACTGTGAATTTTGATCGGATCAATTTTAATTTCTGCCCCAATGGAAGTTCGCGATGTTGACTCATCTCTAATGTCCGACGACTCAACTGTGACAGAGTTATTCATGCACGTCAGTCCTATCCCCTTCTGCGCTTATCGCGCTCATGTGAGTACCCTTTGCCAGTCCCAGTTTCTTCGAGATACTCATTCACTTCACGAAGAAACCAATCCTTAAGTGTAAGGCCATCTAGTGCCAGGAGAGAGTAGAGCTGACGCTTAATCTCAGGCTCCATCTCAATAACAATGCGGCCACTCGTGCCAATACTCATTTCTAGTCTCCTGTGTTATATATATCACATAGCATATGTAATATTACTTGATTTGCAGGGTTCTACAAAGCTTCCGGAATTTACCGAGATATGAATAAAAAGATCATGGAAAAATTAACTGCTCAGGAGCTAAGAAGAGCGGAGAGTTATCTGGCAGGCAATGACCGAGTAATGAAGGAACTGATAGATCAATTCGGCCCATGCACCCTCGCTAAACGATCTAACAAACCATTCGCGTCTCTAGCCAGGACCATCATCGGGCAGCAATTATCCGCTAAAGCCGCAAACGCAATAGAGAAAAGGATAAAGGACACGGTGGGAGCGGGAGAGATAACTCCAGAAAGCTGGCTAGCTGTATCGGAAGATGAGCTGAGAACAGCCGGGTTATCTAGACCAAAAATTAGATATATAGGTGAATTGGCAAATAGCGTCATCAGCGGAACAGTAAACTTCCAAACCTTAAAACAAATGGATGAATCGTCCTGCATTCACGCACTTACAAAACTACCTGGAATAGGAACATGGACAGCCCAGATGTATTTGATTTCTTGCCAGAAGCGCCCAAACATCCTAGCTTTGGATGATGCGGGCCTTCGAAGAGCCGCTCGAGCACTATACGACGATCATACTCTGCAAGACATGGAACCACTTTGGTCGCCCTATTGCTCAGTAGCTTCCTGGTACTTGTGGAAGTACTTAGACGAATAGGAGTTTGCCTTCAGCGTGCTCTGCTGATGATTGGGCGTACAAAGTTGTCAGTGGCTTAGGAAAGATAGCCAGTACAAATAATCAACTCCACAACACTGAAGCGTACCTAACTAAAGTGAAGTGTAATATCGAAGAACCTTATCCCAATCTTCCCACCAAATCCTCTGCGCTTAAATGCATAATGAGAGGGTAAGGACCTCATTTTGTGCCCCACTCAAGCTGGTCAAAGTAACAATTGGAACACCCTTAGGTGCTACGAAACGCTCATTAAGAACTCACGAGAATCTGATCCCTAGGCCTCCCACACCATCAACATCGGATAAATTTGGTGTCTTCAAAGAACTTTTTGGAAACTCTTTATGAATCAGGTATCTCCCTGAGAGAGTTGCTACACCTTTATATCGGTGAGAGCCACGAACAGGTCTGGGACGAAGGTCTGCAGGAAATGTTTGAGCGCCGGGCCCTGAACACCTTAGTCTCCGGTGAGTATCTGGCTTTGGCATATTCGGCTGATTCCAGAGGAGAACTGGTAGCAATTCCATCCCATCGATGGCGCTTTCTGGAGCTCGACATTATTGAGGGAAAAGGGAAAGGGGAAGATGTCCGATACACAGGAATCAAATGTCTTAAGCGAGAAACGCTCAGCGAAGACGAACAGAATGCATTAATGGTGTCATCGGCTCAGGTGGATACTACAGAGTCCGACACCCAGAATTTTGAGTCGTTCGAAGCGCTTGGTGCAAAGCTCTGGCACGACATTACTCTTCGACTTCTTAAGAATGATTTTGTCGAAGTCGGTGGACCAGCTAAGAAGATCAAAGTTTCTCTGGACCGGCTTGGTCTGATGAATAAGACACAAGGAAATCCAAACGTGGCCTTTGATTTGTTGCTGAAGATGGCTAAGGGTCGCAAGGTCTCAAGCGAACAGAAACACCAGGCCTCTAGATTACGCCGGACTTTAAAAGGGAAATTTAGCCTTTCAGGCGATCCAATTCTGTTCGAAGAACAGCGTGGATATGTTCCGAATTTTAAGATTATCGATGATCGAGATGCTGCCGATAAGCGTGCTGAGAATGAAGCAGTATTCACCCCATATAATGACAACATTGATTACATGGGAGAGGCAAAAGATCTGGAATCATCTAGCGATTCAGATGAGCTAGTAAACCAGGATGACCTTGATAAAGACTACGCCGATGAGAATGATCTCGCTGGAAAATATCTTCGAGAGCACGACCGGTAACAAACCCCTTGCGACCGTAACCGGTTACCCGGGCCGACCTTAGCGTTTCTTCCCTCCCGGTTTCTCCAGAACCCGCCATTTGGCGGGTTTTTTATTGGCCATGCACCAGGGTCAGGCGTGGGCCGGTAACCGGTTACGTATATAGGTGGGGGACATGAATGATCTCCCAAAGAAATCAAAGATAAATGGAGAAGAAGATTGGAATACACCATAACAAGCCCTTAGATGGGCTCAATACGTGTACCCGTATGTCTCCTCAGAAAACCAAAAATAATCTATGAGGATTAACCAAAATGAAAATATTTGTAAGAACGGGGGACTGGAGGCTTGAGAAGCCGACAGAGCAGGAGGTATTGGATGCTCTGGATACGGACAATCAAACCGATGATCAGTCCAAGATCAATGAAAATAACGATTCGGTCACCGGGATGGCGCAATGCCCCCGCTTTGACCGCTGCTCGGCCCCGATCTGTCCAATCGACAAAGATTGGAAAGAACGAGTTCACCTTAAAGGTGAACGAGTGTGTGCGTACTTGAGACGCTACGCCAAAGACCCTCTTTGGGGCCAAAAACAGGGGACCGTACCGACAGAACTATGGTTAAAGGTAGTTGTGGTATACCCCCAGGTAATAGCGCGGTACGCACCCCTAAAAAAGACCCTAAAACGAGCCTCTGATTCGCCTTTCAGGACTGTTGTAAAGGGGGAAGGGCGATGACTGCAACAAAGATTAAACCAGAAGTAACCCCGTATGACGGATCAAAACTGGACCTGGTTCGAGTATCTGATGTCACTCTGGAGCCGATTAACTGGCTCTGGCCGGGTCGCATCGCGAAGGGAAAGATATCCCTGATTGCAGGACACCCTGGACTTGGAAAGTCTCAGGTCACGATCTCCATCGCGGCAACCGTCTCGACGGGTGGTTTGTGGCCAGTTGATCATGTTCCGGCAGAGGTAGGAAACGTGGTCTTTCTATCGGCCGAAGATGACATAGCCGATACGTTGAAGCCTCGACTGATAGCCTCGGGTGCAGATACTGAACGTATTCAAGTCATCCAGGCTGTCAGGGACCGTGATCGACCACGGCTGTTCAGCTTTACGGCTGATCTGGAGAAGCTGGAACAGCTTAAAGCCGATCTGCTGATTATCGATCCGATCACAGCCTATCTGGGCGATGTGGATTCACACAACAATGCCGATATTCGATCAGTCTTAGCCCCTCTCGCCGAGCTCGCAAGCAGGCAGAAGATGGCGGTGCTCTGCGTCTCCCATCTGAATAAATCACAGAATGTCGAAGCCGTTTGTCGAGTGAGTGGCAGCATGGCTTTTGTTGCAGCCGCAAGGGCAGCTTATGTTGTCTCCCCTGACCAAGAGGACAAATCCAGGCGTCTGTTCCTTCCGTTGAAGAACAACATTGGACGGGACAATAGCGGACTCGCTTTCAGGATAGAGCCCAGGATACTGGAGACAGGGTTTGAAACCTCTGTAATCGAGTGGGAGGCAGACCCTGTGGAGAGTTCCGTGGATGACCACTTCGCACAGACATCTTCAGAGAAAAGAACAGCTTTGGATGACGCCAAGGACTTCCTCGAAGCAGTCCTGGCTAATGGGCCCATACCGTTCAAGGAGCTCGAGCAAGAAGCCCAAGAGCAAGGGTATGCCTTGACTACTGTTCGCAGGGCTAAAAGTGAACTCGGAATAAAACCTGAGAAGCAAGGGCAAAAAGGACCGTGGGTTTGGCAACTTCCAGATCCGAAGATGATCAAGAATGCCGAAGATGTTCATCCGAATTACATGAGTACCTTCCAACCGGATGAGCACCTTCCAAATAAGATGGAAAGCCTTGTCCCACAAATAGATGAATTATTGTGCCGTCATCCAAAGGGGCTTTCGGATGAAGACATCTCGGAGATTCTTCTGGTCCCTCTCAGTGAGGTTAAGACTGTTCGGAGGTGTCATGGATGAAAAAGAACAGATTCATGAAAGGCCTCTGCTCTGGAGCCGCTCTCAGGTTGCAGTACAACTCGGCATATCCGACAGAAAGGTGGACGAACTCATCAAGGAAGGGACACTTCCATCGACGTCAATTGGAAGGCGGGTACTGGTTCCCAGACAAGCTGTTTTGGACTGGGTTGAGACCCAAACACGATATAATTCAGGGTGCGTGGGATCGGCTGTGCAAGGAGCAAGCACATGCCATATAAGCGCAAGCAAAAGGGAAGTAAAAGTCCGTTCTGGTGGGTATCGTTCACCGACGCAAACGGTAAGCGAATTAGAGTCTCTACTAGAACAACGCAAAAGAGGGAAGCTGTAGCCCTCGAGTCTAAGTGGAAGGCAGAAGCATTTCGCGGTAAGGCTTGGGGGGATCGACCTAGCAGGAGTCTCGCTGATCTTATGTTGGAATATCTCAAAGCGACAACCTCGAAGGCAAGTTCAGTTCGGGATGCCTATTCGGCGGATCGACTGCTTGAGTTCTTTGGCAATGATCGTGTGGTTTCAACACTTCGGCCATCGGATATCACTCGATATCAGAAACATAGGCTGAAAAAAATCTTGGCTTCTAGCTGCAATAAGGAAACAGGTCTTTTGTCAGTCGCGATTAATTATGCGAATACCGAGTGGGATTGGGGCTTTACCAATCCATGTCAGGGTAAACGACTCCCAGAATCAGCTGGCAAGACTGTCTTCTTGAGTCGAGAAGACGCGACATCGTTGATTAAAGCAGTTGATCGGCAGGCGCCACATCTCGTGGACCTGATCGATCTAGCCGTACAGACAGGGTGTCGGAGAAAGGAGCTGTTGGAACTGGAATGGGATCGTATTGATTGGCAGAAAAACGAGATCATTCTTGAGGCCTGTCATACAAAAAGTGCCAAGGCCCGGAGAGTTCCTCTTAGTCCTTCAGCTAGAGGTGTCTTGATTCGTCGGGCGAGTATCCGGTCTGAGTGTTGTCCATCCACTCCTTGGGTGTTTTTCCATCTCCGACGGGCTAGGAACACGGAGATTGGCGATCGCATCAAGGATGTAAAGACCGCAATGAGATCGGCCTGTAGAAGGGTAGGACTGGAGGGAGTTACCTTCCATACCCTTCGCCATACGTGTGCCTCTTGGTTAGGGCAGATGTCGGGTGTAGAGGCGCTGACTATTCGAGACCTATTGGGTCACAGCAGTGTCTCTATGACAGACCGCTATATGCATAGCGATCGAGCAGATATTCACGACGCAGTACACAAGTTGGAGAAGTTTCGGTCACATTCTGGTCACATTGACCATTGAGTCGCAGATGGAACAGGCGTTACTAACTGTAGAAAGTCCTGTAAACACAGGAAAAATTTGGTGGGCGCGGCTGGATTTGAACCAGCGACCCCTGCCGTGTGAAGACAGTGCTCTCCCCCTTAGCTACGCTTATTCCGTCTGCTTCTATCGTGACGATGTTCTTGCACGAAGCCTATAAGGTACTGCATTAGAAGCAGTTACGCCCCATTTGATTCGTCTATTCTGTTAGCGACAAATTAAATTAATCTTGTCTGCTCATGGGCTAATAGCAACGTAAGTGTGTACCTATTTGCGACATGCTTTATTTGGTACTGAGCATAATGTGGTTTGATGTAACAGCGTCAACAGGGCAGGGCAGACCCCTACCCACTCACCATCGGAAGATTTTGAGCATTCCAAAAGTTTTGGGTTGAAATATTTGGGGTAGTTACTACGATTATCAATATAGTCTTGTCATTTTTAACATACTGGTATGTTATTCCTGTTTAAAAGGGGAGCCGAAAAGAATGAAAGTGATCTTAGTAATACTAGCTATGTTCATCCTTGCACATTCACGCGAGAACAGAACCGCTAAACCACCAACCCACCAACCCACCAACCCACTACTTAATGACCCACGGTGACGAGATTTATGCAGTCGCCATTTGCGACGCCAACGCCCTTCAAGAAAGCGCAGCACAGGGAGTGAATTGGCTCGATACCCAGCGCCACCTATTGCAGGAGTGGAATGACGTGGACAGGCATACATTGCCGGTGACGGGTGATCTCGTCGAGGACTGAACGGCACCACATGAAACATACCATCGTGATTAAGGAGTCATTAACCTGTTAACCGTACCCAATTGCTAAATGGCAGGGGTTCCTGCTTTAAATGTATTAAATTTTGCGGTATAAATGGTGTCGTATCCAGTCGCTAATGAGTTCTATACTTACGGCAATTACCTACGGAGTTACCACCATGAAAGACCGCCACATCAAAATTCTCTTAACCGTCATTGCCATCAACTTAACAGTGATCTCGCTGAACAGCGTTGTAGATAGGTTTGTTTCGGACGCAATGGCGCAGACTGATATTCAAAGGGTTATGATATGTGATCCTCAGAGACCAAAAATATGTGCGAACATAGCTGCCACAGATTCCTATAGTTTGTTACGCGTGATGAGGTGATACTGACTGGCAGGGATTCCTGCTCTAAATGTATTAACTTTGAGCGGTTAATGATGTCCTATCCGCACACTCACTCGCTTCTGGATGCTTCTGCTAAACAGGTATAACATAACGGGATGAAACGTCTGTCGTGTTCGGATTTCATTGGATAGGTATGGAGCAAAAACATGAGAATATTTTTTATATCATTTTGGTGCATCGTTTTTTCCGCAATCGCACAAGTTCACGCTAGCGATAACCCCCCCCTGACAAATTGGGGTGGAGTTTTTAAGGTGCCGGTCGACAAAATAGATGCGGTAGATCAAGCGGTAAAAAACTGGGGTAATTGGATTAAAGAAACCCATCCGCTGGGCCCAGATGATGAAAACAACCTTGCCAGTCTTTCGATTACCAGAAGCCTTCCCCAGTCAGGCTATGTTTA
>Ga0315338_1003441_pt1 | contig 13753 bp, 12 predicted proteins | sample ASW8metaG_FD_204518 | JGI IMG/M metagenome (GOLD analysis project Ga0315338, IMG submission 204518) | Ammonia-oxidizing marine archaeal communities from Monterey Bay, California, United States - ASW #8 | ecosystem: Environmental > Aquatic > Marine > Coastal | place: USA: California | collected... | reverse complement strand
CGTCGTCCTGGGGACGCTTCCCGCTGATTGGATCTGGTACGAAATGGGTCGGCGCCATGGAACGCGCGTCGTCCGCGTGCTCTGTCGGATCTCTCTCGAACCCGACTCGTGCGTGCGGAGCACCCAGAACTTCTTCGTCCAACACGGACCGCGTTCGCTCCTCATCGCAAAATGGGTGCCCGGGCTGCAGACGGTCGCGCCGCCGCTCGCCGGGGCGTCCCGCATGGAGCGTCTGCCGTTCCTCGCCTACGCCGTCGCGGGCGGTGCGATCTGGGGCGGCGTGCTCGTCGGCGTCGGCTACGCGCTGCGCGATCAATTGGAGATCATCGGTCGCATGTTTGGGGAGCTCGGCGCCTTCGCGATCGCGCTGCTAGGCGGCGGCCTTGCGCTCTACCTGGGATTCAAGGTCCTGCAGCGGCAACGATTCATCCGCGCACTGCGGGCGGCACGCATCTCACCCGAAGAACTCGAGATGCGGATCTCAGCGAACGAACCCGTCGAAATCATCGACCTGCGGCATGCGATCGACTTCGCTTCGGATCCATTCATCATCCCCGGCGCGCGCCGCTTCACCCCGGAAGATCTCGAGAGTCGCGACGACGATATTCCGCGCGATCGCGAGATCGTGCTCTACTGCACTTGACCGAACGAAGCCTCCAGCGCCCGGGTGGCGCTGAAGCTGCATCGCAAGGGGCTCGTGCGCGTGCGACCTCTCGAGGGCGGACTCGACGCCTGGCGAGACCTGGGGCTTCCCCTCGTGGCGGATCGCGACGGCGCGGAGTGAGTTTCGCAGCGCTGCAAACGAGCGCACCGAGTCGAAGAGCCGGCGCCGCGGTCGCGCGAAGCGAGCAGCACCGGCGCAGCGGTGCCGTTTGGTTGACGGGACTCGGCGCAGGAGGCTGATCAACAGCGCAGGTCCGAACGAACCCCTTCGGGTGGACTTGTCAGCATGCTAGTCAGCGGCGATGCTGAACACCCCGATCTCACCGATCGACGACGCCCGGGCTTCGCCCACGAAAGGACGCGCCGATGACGCCGCGACGAGGGATGTCACGCTTTGTTGCCGCGGGCATGGGTTTCCTGCTCGCCGTTCTCTGGTTCGACCTGATGTTCGACGTGCAGACGCGAGGGCATACCGACGAGGTCTTGCCGCTCGACGTACTGACCTCGATCTCGACGTACTATGGCCATGTCACGACCGCGGCCTATCCGATGAACCGGTTGGTCTCTACGGTCATGCTGTTCACGATCATCTCGGTCTGCATCGAGATCTATCAGGACAGGACGCCTCGCTGGCTCAGCTGGGGAACGCTCCTGATCATGTGCGTCAGCGTCTATTTCACCCTGACGCAGACCGTTCCGAACGCCGTACGGCTCGGGTCCGACGTCGACACCCTCGCCGTGCAATCGGAACTGGCGAGATCGATCTACCACGATCATGTCGTTGCGTTCGCACGGGTGCTCGCGCTACTCGGGCTGCAGCTCTTCTTCGGAGATTCGAAGAGGCTGGCGGACGTGGGCGACGATCAAACTTCGGTCGATCCGTCCTCGACAACCTCGTAGAGCTCGCTTGGGTTCCCTTCTCCTTCGATCCCCGAAACGTCGACGTGGCGGATCTCGAATGGAGATTGCTCGCCTAGCCGCTCGCGTGTCGCGGCGCTGATCAGCAGCTTCGACCCGACCACGGTCGCGAGCGCCTCGATTCGCTGCGCTGTGTCAACCGGGCCTCCTTCCACGCTCTCCGTGAGACGTTGCCGACCTCCGGTCATGCCGATCAGCACCGACCCCGTGTCGATGCCGATACCGATGTTGACCAGCGGTCGATACTTCGGAGCAATTTCTGCGATCAACACGCGAGCCTCGACGAGCATCTCGAGCCCGGCCGCGATGGCATCGCCTGGCCCACCCGGAAAGAGGATCTGAATGCCGTCACCACCGTGGTCGTTCATGAAGCCATCGTGCCGATTGCCACAATGCTCCAAGCGCTCGATGAATCGATTCATGGTTTCCATGCCAGCCGGAAAAGTCGTGATGTCGCTCAGACTCGGAGCGGCGTGGAAACCACAGTGCAGCACGCTCAGCTCGACTCGAGCATGATCTCCCGCCTGAACATCGCGAATCGACTCCTTGCCGAGCACATTCATCAGGTCGAAGGGCACGAAACGTACGATGGCTTCCTCGTTCTCTCTCAGATCGAAGTTCGCTTCCTGCAGCTCGTCCGATAGCGCCTCGATCGTCGAATACGCACGCGCACGGGACTGCAGCAGATAGAACGACTCGATTGCGAAACAGACGATCATGAAGAAGGGAAAGAGTTCGATCGAAGCGCCCCAGCCGGCTGTCGAGCGAATCACATCGTGAATGATGCCGATCGAGAACGCCGCGCCCGCCAGGAGCGTCGCGCCCGCGCCCTCGACACCGCTTCGATAGGCGCGCGCATACTCGGCGAGCCCGATGAACATCAACGCCCCTGCCAGGCCTTGGATCGCGGGAACCGTCGCCACCACGATCGAGAAGGGGGCAAAGAGATGGATCGGAACGAGCGCGAGAGCGGATATGAGCAGGAGCCGAGTCGTCCGAGGCGGCATGACGTCCAGAACCCTGACGCGCGTATACGCTGCGACGGCGACGATCAGTAGCGCCGTGCTCGCGTAGTCCAGGCGAATGAGCAGAGGAAACGACGCCCAGCCCATGAGCAGCTGAGGCAGATCCGAGTACGACACCGGGATCATTCTCAACCCGAGAAGCACCGCGAAGAGGCCCAACCATCCGTGCGCCTGCTCGCTCGAACGAAGCGCGAACTGCGCGAGAAAGAACGCTCCAAGAACGAGGCTCGTCGCCGCGAAACTCGCGTCACGCAGCAATTCCCGAGAATTCCGCGCGACGATCTGCTCGGCCAGTCCGACGTACCAGCTTCGTCGCAGACCCCCTCCCCGAAAGTCGAAGTTGGCGACATGCACGAGAATCTCGATCCGGGAAACCCCGAGAGGAAGGGCGTAGTCGCGATTCTCGAGCTTCGAAACGACGGTCTCTGCGGTCGTCCCCAGCTCGCCGACGCCTCCCACCGGAACGCCATTGATCCACAACCGATAGGCCGTCAGAGGAGATCCAACGCGTAGCGAGAAGGGGCGCGCGCCGACTGGAAGAGCCAGAGTGGCGCGATACGAAGCGATCCCCCTGCCCCCGATCGGACTTGAGATTCCCGCGTCGCTCCAGAGCTTCGGTACGGGAAAGGACTCCCAGCTTCCGAACGGGCAGTGACCCGACTCGGCCGGAACGAAGGCGTTCCAGCAGATCTCCCACTCCCCTCGAAGCGGCACGACGCCTCGAGCCTCGAAATCCCAAGAAGAAAGGTCGAGGGCACCGTCGACTACGACCGGCCTATCACGGGTCTCCGCGCAGCCAACAGAAGACAGAGCGAGGAGACCCAAGGCAAGGGCGCACAGCACGAGTCTCGTCAGACGAGGCTTGGTCGCAGCGCACACCAGGGACAGCGCCGGGCGAATGACGTGACAACGAACCATGCTGGACGCTCCGGTTTAGCGCGGCAGACGCAGCCCCGCCGGACCGGAGGTCGCAGTTGCGCGTACCCTGCCGATTTCGAGGTGACATGCATTTGTCGCGTAGTTGGGGGTCGGTTCCCGTGAGCGAGATCACCCCGGACGGGACTCTGAGTCACGCGTCCGACTCGAAGCGAGGGAAATCGTCTCGAGACTCCCGCGAATCGGAGAAGGCCGCATCGGAGGCGACGCCGTACGAGGACTTCCTGAGCCACTCCGAACCGTAGGTTCAATCGGCCGAAATGATCTCGTCGTTCGAGAGGAAAGAAGCGAGCGATTCCTTGATGTCGGTCATCCCCGTCCTCATCGCCGAAGCGTAGTAGGCCCAGATCGAGTCGCCGTCGATCCCTTCGTCGTTGCTGCCGTAGCGCTTGATCTCGAGGGAGTACCGGCTGGAAATGGCCGCTCCGCCCGAGTTGTACATGGTATAGAAGCGCGACCCTTCACCCGTCAGACGTTCCGCCCAGACTTCCTGGCCGCTTCGATCGTGCAGACTCAACCAGATCTCGACGTTGCCCTCCTGCTGCCCCATCGGAATCGGCAGAAACCAGAGCAACACTCCGACCATCCCCAGTCCATACGAAGTCGTGTACACGTTGAACAAGGTCGACTCGAGAGAACCCTCGAGCACGTAGTCGACATCCGGTGGAATCGGCTCGTCGCCGATCAATCGAACTTCGGAAAAGAACTTCGAGCTCTCTAGGTCCCTGGCCACAGCCCTCATCAGGAGATGAGTCATCGAGGAATCGTCTCTCCATGGAATTCCTCTCGAGCGCTTGTGCACCTCGTCAGACTCGTCGAGGCGCTCGTAGGCGACCGTGACGTACGGAATGAGAGGCACGTATGTCAGGAAGAGACTCCCAAACAAGTTCGGATACATCCGATCGGGACGATCTTCCTCGAGAACGCGGACCGCGAGGATCCGGTCGGATCTGGACGGAGAGTCCACGGGAATCGGCTCGTATGCGAGGCTTCGAGTCGGCACGTACGAGCATCCGGTCAAGATCGACGCGATCAAGGTCATCGAGAGACTGGTTCGCACGAAGCTCATCGAGGAAGCCTTTCCGAGAAGCGTGCCTAACGACCTACGCTACTGACCTTACCCTTGTCGTCGAAGCTGACTGTGAACGTGACGAAGCGATTCGACCAGTACTTCCAGATCTGCGCGTCGAGACTGAGCGTTCCCACCGCCGGTGGCGGCCCAGCAGAAGCCAGGACGGCCGACCGGCTCATCCCAATCTCGATCGAACCTGTCTCGATCGCCTTTCGCTCCTTCGTGGAAAACGAAGCGAGATCGGTCGGCGTCGGGGAGAAGAACGAATCGAAGGCTTCCTGGGAGGAGTTCCTCGTATGCTTCGCGACGTGCTCGAAGACGAAATCGCGACCCCCCTCTTCTACGCTCATACTGAATCGATTTCGGCGCTTCGATTCGAAAACCACGCGCGTGTTGATCGGAAGCGTGAAGCCCCCACCGCTGCGTCGATAGTTGGTCGAACGGCAGAAGCCTCGATCCACCTGCACGGCGAAGCGCGTGTAGTAGACATCGCCCGACGGGCCGACGCCCTTGCTCGATCCCGGATTGCCGGCACACGCCGCGCCGAGCACCGCGGCGATCAGGATGAATAGAATCGACGCGAAGTGGATGGAAACGCGACTGGGCATACGAGCTCTCCTCACGTCCTAAACCTAGCTCCACTTCCCGGATTCGCATCGGGACTGAACCTCGCGAACGCGGATGCGCTCCAATTGCTAACGTTCGGCGTTCATTCCCAGAACGGCCAGGAACAGCAGCGGCCCCATCGGATCAGAGTCTCGACCTCATGCTCTTCAATTCCGTCACGTTCCTGTACTTCTTCCTGCCGATCTTCCTGCTCGCCTATTTCTGCCTTCCTCGCCGCAATCTCGCCCTGCTCGCCGCGAGCCTGGTTTTCTATGCCTGGGGCGAACTGGGCTATGTCGCGCTCCTGATCTTCTCGATCCTGACCAACTACACCTTCGGATTGTTCGTCGCCGATCCACGCGATCGCGTCTCACGCGTCGCGCTGGCCGGAGGCATCGGCGCGAACCTGCTCCTATTGGGGAATTACAAGTACCGCCTCTTTCTGCTGCAGACGTTCGAACCCCTGCTGAACGCCGCCGGACTCACGGGCATCATTCCCGAGAGTCAGCATTTCCCGATCGGGATCTCCTTCTTTTCCTTTCAGGCGATCTCGTACCTGATCGACGTGCGTCGGGGACACGCGCCGGTCGAGCGGAATGTCCTGACGCTCGCGACGTACATCGCCATGTTCCCCCAGCTGATCGCGGGCCCGATCGTTCGCTTCCAGACGATCTTCGAAGAGCTGCATGAGCGAACGCATACTCTCGACAAGTTCGCGCTAGGCATCCAGAGCTTCGCGATCGGCCTGGCACAGAAGGTCCTCATCGCGGACATCCTGGCCGGCCCCGTCGATGCGATCTATGCGCTTCCGAGCGAGAACCTGGATGCCGGCCTCGCCTGGTTGGCGAGCGTTTCGTTCAGCCTGCAGATCTACTTCGATTTCGCGGGTTATTCGAACATGGCGATCGGCCTCGGGCTGATGCTCGGCTTCCATCTACCGAAGAACTTCGACACGCCCTATGCCAGTCAATCGATCCAGGAGTTCTGGCGTCGCTGGCACATGACGCTCTCGACCTGGTTCCGGGACTACCTCTATATCCCTCTCGGCGGAAATCGCGGCTCCGCGTTCGCCTTGTATCGAAACCTCTTCGTTGTCTTCTTCCTGTGCGGCTTGTGGCACGGGGCGAGCTTCACCTTCGTGGTCTGGGGTCTGTACCACGGGGCCTTTCTCGTCGTAGAACGCGTGGGCCTCGGCGCATGGCTCGCGCGATCGCCTCGCCCGCTTCGCCACGTCTATATGCTGTTGGTCGTGAATTCCGGCTTCGTGATCTTTCGGGCCGAGACCCTCGGCCAAGCGGCTCACTTCCTTCGTGCCATGCTCGGATTCGGCCTCGGTGACGGGAGGGCGGAGCACGTCGGCATCTACCTCCAGCCGAACATCGCCATCGTCCTTGCGATCGGATGTCTGGCAAGCGCTCCTCTCATGCCCGCGATCGGTGGCTGGCTGGAGCGAATGCTCCCGGGGCCGGGGCTCACTTCGACCCTCCGCGCCGCAGCCGCGCCGATCGCGATGGCTCTGGTCTACCTGCTGGTCGCGATGAGTCTGGCCAGCGGCACCCACAACCCCTTCATCTATTTCAGGTTCTGATGAGCACCACGGAACCCAGCCTCAGAAGGAACCGGACCGCGCGACTCGTCGCGCTCGTCCTCTTTGCGATCGCGCTCTCGGCGCCCGTCGCCGGCATGATCGCTGGCTACGGCGGGGGCGTGGCAGCGATCGAATTCCGCAAGCCCGCTCCATTGCCCGGGATCCCGGCCAGCCGAGCCGAGATCGACTCGTGGCCGAGCGAGATGGACGCCTTCCTCGAAGATCATTTCGGCTTTCGCTCGCAGCTCCTCTCGCTCAACAGTCGACTTCACGTAGCACTTGGCGTTTCCCCGACCGAGAAATTCGTCATTGGAACGGACGGATGGTTCTATCTGCGCGACATCGACCACGTACTCGATCAGTATCGCGGGGTCGACCGCTTCTCGGACGAAGAGCTCGAGACCTGGGTCGCGACCATGGAAGAACACCAGCGCTGGCTCGCCGCGCGCGAGATCCGAATGTTGATCGCGATCGCGCCCATGAAACAGACGATCTACCCGGAGCACCTTCCGGACTGGGCGAATGTCGTCGACGAGGAGCGCCGCTACGTCCAGCTCGTGGAACGCCTGGCCGACGGGTCGAGCCTCGAAGTCGTGGATCTTCATGGTCCTCTCCACCGCGCCGCGGAGGAGAATCGCGTCTACCACAAGACGGACGGGCATTGGAACCAGCTCGGCGCGCACGCGGCGTACGTCGCTCTCATCGAACGAATCCGCGAGACCCATCCGGAGGTTCCCCTTCGCGGGCTCGACTGGTTCGACGTTTCCTGGGAGCGCGAGGCGGTCGGCACGATCACACACCGCCTCAACATCGGAATGAGCACTCCCGAAGAACTCCCCAAGTTGAAACCGCGATCGGGAACGCACGTGCTCCGAACAGAATTCCCTGATGGTAACCCTCTCGGACCACTCGGCGTGCTGCATGCCACCCAGGTCATCGAGAGCGACCTGCCGTCCAGACCGAAGATCCTGCTGCTCCGCGATTCCTTCGCGAACGACCTGGCGCGCTTCGTGCCCGAGTCCTTCGCGCGGACCGTGCTCGTCCACCACGGGTACGGTCACTTCCGCAGACGCTTGATCCTCGAGCACGAGCCCGACATCGTCGTCTACGAGATGATCGAGCGCGGCCTCGAATGGGAACTCCAGCCCTAGGTCGGTTCGAAGCTAGACCTTTTGCACTTCGCAGTAGAGCAGCGCGTGGTCGGAGAACTTCTTCGCCCACGCGTTGCGCTGCGCATCCGTCCCCTTGTCGACCCAGCCACGTACGTCGACGCTGACACCACCAAAATTCTTGAACTCGAGATGAGACGCTGCGAGGACATGGTCGAGGTCGCTCGGCTCGTATGTCGAAGGCGACCCGGGCCAGTAGGTCGCGGGCGCGTTCTTGTCCAGCAGCTCCATCGACACGCTCGAGATCGCGAGGCGATTCCGCAGGCGCTCGATCTCCTCGACACCGCTGATGTCCTTGTCGTTGTAGGTCAGGTTCATGCCCATCGTGTTGAGATCGCCGAGCGCGACGAAGTTTGCCTCCGCGAACCCGGTCGTTTTGGCCTCGTGTTTGTTGAGGGCTTTCCGGAGTTTGATCAGTCGATCGATCATGTCATCGCGAAGTCCGAATCCCTTCGGCACGCTCAGGCTCTTGAGATGCAGGAAGAGCAGTGGATAATTCTGGCCGTCGATTCGAAGCGTCAGGAGAGCGCCCGGTCGCAGAGCCGCAGCGCCGGACTTGAACGTGACTTTCTGCGAGAAGAAGCTCGAGAATTTCTTCTTCACACCGACCAGAATCTCCTGCGTCTGGGGACCCTCGGTGATGTGAAAGTGATAGCCGGGCATCTTCGCCGAGATGGTGTCGTAGATGATGGACCCGACGACTTCGTAGACGGCGACGACGTCCGCATTCTGTGACGCGAGGAAGTCGAAGATCGGATCGATGGGTTTCGTGGGCTTGGTCTTGCCTTTGGGCGTGGCGCCGAAATGTTCGACGTTCCAGGATGCGATGCTGAATGCCTTTGCCATGACTTGGACTCCGTTTGGATCTCTTGGATCTGGGGAAATTTTCGAGAACGACTCCTCTGCGTGGCGCTCATGGGTACGACCACGTCTCATCCGAAATATTAGGTCCCGGAGTCGGAGTCGGCAGGTGTGGATCTCCCTCGCCCGCGCGCCACCTGGCCAGCACCTCCCGGCGTCCGCACGGCCGGCTACCCTGATCGCGAGACACAGCAGCGACACTCGGGGCGAAAGGTTCCGACCGGCGACGAGCGGGCATCATCCGAGCGCCACTCTGAAATGACGATCGAAGCAGTCCATTTCCGGCACGAATCGGCCGAGATGAACGAGATGGAGAACTTGCACGACGTGACGGAGACCAAGGCCGGATTGATCACGGGAACGACGACGGGAGGCACCCGGGGCGCGTCGCGAATGTCGGCGATCCTCGTATTCGCTACCGCCGCGGCACTGACGGCGTATCCGCCGATCGCCGCCCTCGTTCGGGATGGGCTTCTGGGCGCGTTCCGCTACTTCGCGGCCGACAGTTTCTACTACCTCTCGATCGCCGCTCATTCTACGAGTGCGGAGTTCTATACGTTCGACGGCCACTACCCGACGAACGGGTTCCATCCGCTCTGGCAGTTCTATCTGGAGCGATCGTTCTGGCTCTTCGACCTCGGCGACGATCGACAGGTCTGGTTCACGGCGATCTCGGGAATCGCACTCACTTCGATCGGCACGGGCCTCTTCGCCCTCGCCGTCCTGCGACTGACCGGGCGCCCCGCCCTCACCCTTCTGGCGACGGTGCCCGGCGCCTTCTATCTGCTGACGCCTCGCTTCGATGCGTTCTACGGAGCCCAGTGGTCATTCGTGAACGGCATGGAGACTCCGCTCTCGATCTTTTTCTTCGGCGTTCTCGCTCTTTTCCTCGTCGCGCGAGATCCGCTGCGCGCGACGTCGGGTCCGACACCACTCGTTCTCATCTCGATCATTCTCACGCTCGTCACACTCAGCCGACTCGACGACGTCTTCATCTTCGCTCCATTCATCCTCTATGTATTCGCTACGGGCGGGTCGAGAAACGAGGGCCTACGCCGGGTCGCCGCGATCTCGTTCTTCCCCTTCCTCGCGATCGGCCTCTATCTCGCCTTCAACCTCTCCTACGCAGACTCGGCCCTGCCGTCGAGCGGGAGCGCCAAGGCCCAACCGATCCGCGCTTTGGTGCGCAATGTCTACGCGCTCGTCACGACGCTCCTTCCGATCGTGAATTCGCTCTTCGGGCGACTCAACTCGGTATGGAGTGCCGAAGCGTGGCGCGTGACGCAGATGGTCGTTCCCGCGGTGGCGAGTCTCTGGTGGCTTGCCAGGCATCGAATCCGAGCGGGTCGGGACTCGGCAGGGGCGCGAACGCCCGCGGACACGCTGGTCGGTCTGTTGGCGGCCTATGTCGTCATCAAGGCTGCCTACAATTTCTCGACAGTCGGCCTCTGGGACCAGGGGCATTGGTACTACGCACTCTCGATCATGACCGCGAACCTGGTCGTCGCCGTCGGCCTCGGTCGCTTCCTCGATCGTCGAGTCGCCGCGCACGCGGAGCCCGGCCTGCTCGACGAGGCGTTCGCGCGCTGGCCACGCTTGCGAAGCCTCCCCGCCGCGTCGATCGCAGCCATGGCCGTCTTGCTGGTGAGCGCAAACACCTTCATTGACCTGAAACGCCAACCCGGCCTCGCAGATCGAAACTTCGAGTTCTGGCAGGAACGTGAAGCGACGCAGGCCACGCTCGATCGGATCTGTCCCGGCTGCGGTGTCCTGTCCTTCGACGATGGGATCGTCGCCTACGCGCTTCAAGACGTGTCCACCCTGAACGGCCTCGGGCTCGTACTGGACGCCGAGGGGATTCATGCCATGCAGAACGGACGACTCCTCGAGCTCGCCCGAGATCGCGGCTACCACCTCTTCACGTCCGTGAACTACACCTCGAACGACCCTTCCGAACCCGCACCGGGAGACTACAGTCGCTACATCCCGATCAACATGAGTATGGCGGCCCAGAGCTTCGACGACTGGAACCTCGAAGTCGTGCATACGAATCCGACGAGTCGCGTGTCGTTCGTGCGTTTCACACCCAAGCGCGGCCCACGTCGATAGTCGAGTTCGCTTCGAACCCGCGAATGGCGCCTGTGTGATGCTCGCCACGGACTGAAGTCCGACCGACTGCTCTATACTGCGCCCCATCGTTCGGCGGGGATGTTCCGTCTCTCGATCCGATCCATTTCGATTCGAAGGAGACCTCGCATGAAGTCCGCAATCAAGATTCTGATGCTTCTCGTACTGACCCTTGGCGTCGCGTGTGACGACAAGGGCGCGCTCGAACAAGCAGCCGAGGAAGTCGACGAAGCATTCGAGGATGCGGCCAACGGCGGGGAGACGATGGGGAACAAGGTCGACGACGCGGTCGATGATCTTCGCGCGGATGCCAAGGATGCGGCCGAGGACGCGGAAGACAAGCTGCAGGGCGACTGATTCGGCCGGACGCCGACGCGCACGATCGCTCGCGACCGACGATTCGATAAGACGATGATGCGCGCCTTCCTCGCTCTCGATGTCCCCGATGACGTGCGTGATCGCCTCGGGTCGTGGATCACGGCGGCGCGCGATCTGGATTGGCCGGCGCGTGTGCGCTGGGTCCCTCAGGAAAATCTGCATCTCACCCTTCGGTTCTTCGCTCGGCTCGAAATGGACGGCGTGCCGCCCTTGATGCAGTCGCTCGTGGAACGATTCCGAGACGTCGCGAGCTTCGACTGGCACATCGAAGGGGCGATGCTCTTCCCGTCGAACGAGCGACCCCATGTGCTCACAGCCGGCGTGGACGACAGCGCATCGCTCGGCTCGCTCGCCCGACTCGCGGAAGAAGCCGCCCGGGAAGTCGGGCAGCCACCCGACTCGCGTCGATACCGACCGCATCTCACGCTGGGGCGTATGCGTCGCCCTCGAAACGGTCGGCGTGCGGCCTCGGCGAAAGACGCGTCTGACTGGGCGCGTACCCTGGGCGAAGCGGCTCCGATCTCGAGGAAAGCGTGTCCCGCCCATGAGGCCGTGCTCTTTCGGAGCGAACTGGGCCCTCTGGGTCCGCGCTATTCGGTGTTGGCGCGCGTTTCGATTGGGAGCTGAGGTCCCTCGAAGCGAACCTGAATAACGTCGCTGCTAGCTCGCCCTGAACGGCATCGACTGGTATCGCCGTACGAAATGGCCAGGGGCGAACTCGGCCGCATCGACATCGACTTCGAACTCCGGACATCGCGCCAGCAACTCTTCGAGCGCGATCGACGCCTGCAGCCGCGCGAGCGCCGCGCCGATGCAATGGTGCGCGCCGTAGCTGAACGAGAGGTGGCGTCGAATCGGCCTCCGAACGTCACACTCGGGCGCCGTCGGACCGAACTCCCTCTCGTCGCGATTGCCCGAGGCGTAGAGAAGCATCACCTTTCGATCGGCAGGAATCTCACGACCGTGGATCTCGACATCACGGGTCGTCGTGCGCGCCAACCCCTGGACGGGTGAGGCCAGGCGCAGGAACTCCTCGATCGCGTTCTTCATGAGAGACGGATCGGCCCGAAGCGCCATGCGCTGCTCTGGATTCCGGGTCAGGAGCTCTGCCGAGACACCGAGGAGCCCCGTCGTCGTATCGTTGCCGCCGGTCACCATGGTGAAGGCAACGCCCAGCAGCTTCGCCATCGAGACGGGTTCGCCCTCGAGTTCCGCATGCACCAGCGCCGAGATCATGTCGTCGGCCGGGTCACGCCGCCGCTTCTCGATCAGCGCCGAGAAATACGCGAAGAGTTCGCCGACCGCGTCCGACGCGCCGAGAATGTCACCCCCGGCGTTGGCCGCCACGATCGCGTCACTCCAGCGATCGAAACGACCCCGATCCTCTTGCGGCACACCGAGCGAATGCGCCACGACGAGACTCGGCAGCGGCTTGAAGAGGGTCTCGACCACATCCCCCTCTCCCATCTCCCGAAGCCGCTCGACCCGCTCGACGACGAACTCGCGAATCATCGGTTCGACCTCGCGAACTTGTCGCGGCGTGAAGCGCTTGGTCGCGAGCTTGCGAAGCGCAGTGTGCTCGGGCGGATCCATCATGACGATCGGCGCTTCGAGACCGGTCATCTCCATGTCGCCGTACGTGAAGGTGAGTCCCTTCGCGGAGGAGAACGTCTTCGCGTCGATCGCCGCCCGCATGATGTCGTCGAAGCGCGAAAGAACGAAGTAGGAGGGATCGTCGCCGGTCGAAGCGACTTCGTGCACAGGGTCTTCGTCGCGCAGGCCAGCATACATGGAGAACACGTCGCGCCATGAGGAGCCACTTCGGGGAACGAACTCGGCGGGGGCCTGCGAAGTCATGATCGTCAGTACCTCAACGGAAGGATCAGCCAGTCCGAATCACCATAGAGTTTCGCACGACGATTCGCGAGACTCTTCGACTCGACCGAAAGGAACCGCGGCATGATCGAGCTCTACTACTGCCCGACACCGAACTGCCAGAAAGTGTCGATCGCCCTCGAAGAACTCGAGCTTCCATACCACGTGCGTCCGATCGACATCGTCGCGGGCGATCAGAACGATCCCGAGTTCGCCGCGATCTGCCCGAATCGCAAGGTCCCCGTCATCATCGATCACGACGGCCCCGGCGGTGAGGATCTCGTCCTCTGGGAATCCGCCGCCATCCTTCTCTACCTCTCGAACAAGACGGGGCGCCTACTGCCGGCCGATCCGACCGCCCTCGCCCATTGTCACCAGTGGCTCTTCTGGCAGATGAGCTACGTCGGGCCCATGATGGGCCAGCTCCATCATTTCGTTCAGTATGCGCCCGAACCCCTCGAGTATCCGATCGAGCGATACACGCTCGAAGTCGAGCGACTTCGTCGACTGCTGAACGCGCAGCTCTCCGACCGCG
>Ga0315338_1003440_pt1 | contig 13775 bp, 15 predicted proteins | sample ASW8metaG_FD_204518 | JGI IMG/M metagenome (GOLD analysis project Ga0315338, IMG submission 204518) | Ammonia-oxidizing marine archaeal communities from Monterey Bay, California, United States - ASW #8 | ecosystem: Environmental > Aquatic > Marine > Coastal | place: USA: California | collected... | reverse complement strand
CGCAAGCCCGCCAAGCGCAAGGCTGCTAAGCGCAAGCCCGCCAAGAAGAAGGCTGCTAAGCGCAAGCCCGCCAAGCGCAAGGCTGCTAAGCGCAAGCCCGCCAAGCGCAAGGCTGCTAAGCGCAAGCCCGCCAAGCGCAAGGCTGCGAGAAAACGCCGCTAACGTCGCGAGACGAACACTGATTTTGTGCAAGAGGGACGCTTAACAGCGTCCCTCTTTTTTTGTGCCACAGTCAAAAGCATGCCATCAGAAGGTCCCGGTCAGCCGTCAGGAGCCAGCATTCTGGCATCCCTCCTCCCGGGGAAGGATTCATCCGTATAATTTTTCCGCTGCTACTCCAGCAAATCTTCCTTGCACCTTGGCAACGCTCCGGCCATCTTGCCCCCGTCATCCGAGGCGCGATTAGCTCAGTGGTAGAGCGCTAGCTCGACACGCTAGATGTCGCTGGTTCAAATCCAGCATCGCGCACCATTCTTCGCCTTGCAAAAATAGTGGCCTGAAGAATGAAACCCTCACCCCTCGGCGAGAGCAATGTCAGCGATGCATGTTGAGAACGAGCTTCCTCACCTGGTCAAGCTCCTCGACGATGACGAACCAGCCGTGCGCCAGATCCTCTCCGAGCGCTTCGCCACCTGCCGGGGAGATGTGAGCGCGGAGCTTGCCCGATTGGGAATAACTCTTACGAACGGTGACCGAAGCCGGTTGAGCGAACTGCTTGCTCCCGGGCGGCGTCGCCAGATTCGGAACCAGTGGGTCATCCCCCAGCAGGGTTTCAACGAAAGCACCGGGGACTGGGAAAGCTTTGAGCTCCTCCTGCGCCTTCTCAGCGAATTGCTTCACGATGGAACCTCCCTGCGGCCCACCCTGCCGGACGCTCTCGACCAGATTACGGATGAGGCCATTCTACACGATGCTCATCGGGAAGAACGATCTCTCTGCCGCTTCCTATTTGGATCCGGACGCTTCCAGGGCAACAAGACGGACTCCTACCACCCGGGTAATGCTGATCTGCTCTGGATCATCATGAACCGCAAGGGCAACCCCATCGGCCTGACCGTTCTCGCCATGCTGGTCGCTCACCGGCTTGGCCTCTGCATTGGCGGCTGCAATTTCCCTGCACACTTTCTGGCCTGGATCTCAGTGGACGGACACTCGCATCTAGTCGATTGCTTCGGAGCCGGACGCCTCATTCCGGTGGCAGAGATCCGCACTAATTCGGCTGTCCTTACTCCCGACTCCCAACGTTCCATCCAGGGCCCCTGCACCATGCGTGACATTCTTCTCCGCATCCTCCGTAACCTTCATCTTGCCTTTACCCGGAATGACCGCAGCAACGATGCTTGTCTCATCGACGAACTCCTTCTCTCCCTGCAACCTGAGCAATGAATTGCAGCCAGGAAAACATCGAGTTGGACGGCTACTGTCTGCGGCGGTACGTTTTCCATCCCGATGCGGGAGTAGCTGTCCGCGGTGCGGCCTTTCACTTTCACGGCCAGGGTGACTTTTCCGAGCGCTATGGGGAAATCCTCAGGCCCTTCCTGCAGAACGGAATCGCCTGCGTGGCTACCGACCTGCCCGGACATGGCTACTCCACGGGCGTGCGGGGACGTGTGCCCGGCTTTGAGATCGTCGATCGCATCGCGGGTTCCAATCGCAAACGCTGTCGGGAACTATGTAGTGATTATCAGGGGCCTCTCGGAATCCTGGGCCACTCCGCAGGCGGTCTCATGGCTCTCCGAGAAATGATACAGAATCCGGACCTCTACGCGTTTTCCTGGATCAGTTCTCCGCTCCTGTATCCGGAGGCAACCCAAAATCCTCTCCTTGCCCGCTTCGTCCGGCTGGGGGCCCGTCTCCTTCCCGGGCTCACGGTGTCCACAGGCGTCACCCAGGAAAAGTGCAGCAGACAACCGGACCCCTGGAGGGAGAACGGAGAGTCTCGTCTCATTCACGCACGGGTATCCATCGGGTGGGGATACGCCATGATTGCAGCCGCCCGACGGATCCGGGAGGAGCTGAAAAACGCTCCCCTGCAGCTCCCCCTCCTGATCACCCAGGGCCTCTGCGATCCCGTGTGTCCCCCGGAGTATCTGCATGCCCTGCTGGAGGAGGCTCCCCTCCCGCACCTTACGCTTCACGAATTCCCCGAGGCCCTTCATGAGCCCTTCGTCGATGAAACCAGGGAGGAGCTCTTCCACCAGATCACAAGCTGGCTCGCAAACGAGTCCATCGTGTAAGCGCCGACGACCCTACGCCTCGCCCTGCGGGTAGGCCTCGTGGTACTTGATTGCCTCCACCCCAACCGCCAGGGCTGTCCCGTAGATCCCCTCCACGTCCATGGTCCGGGACACCTGGGCCGCAGGCCGCGTCAATCCGAGAATAAACTGACCATAGGACCGGGCTCCCCCCACATGAGTAAGCAGCTTCAGGGCGATGTTAGCGGCATCAAGGTTCGGGAAGACCAGGACATCGGCCGCCTGCTTGAACTCCGCGTTCGGTAACTTGATCTCTGATGCAAGAGGATCGAGCGCCGCATCCGCCTGCAGCTCACCGTCGATATCAACTTCGTCGGGGTTCACCCGCTGACGGGCGATTTCAGTGGCCGCCTGAACTTCACGCCCCGAGGACGTGGAAGCGGAACCCTTGGTCGAATGGCTGAGGAGCGCCACCCGCGGACGCCGTCCAAGATAAACGCGTGCCAGTTGTCCGGTCTCCATCGCGATTGCTGCCAGCTGTTCACTGGAGAGGTCCTCATTGAGTCCGCAATCGGCGAGAAAGAGAACCCCCTCGCGACCGAAGTGTGCGAGGTGGGGCGCAAAAAGGATGGCTACCGAAAACACCCGGGGCACCGTGGGGACAGGTTTCACAAGGTGCAGGAGCGAACGAAAGATCGAAGCCGGAAAGCTGATGTTGCCTCCCACCAGCCCATCCGCCTGGCCGTACTGGATCATCATGGCCCCGAAGTAGGCCGGCTGGCGGATAATCTCGGCCGCATTGGTAATCTCGATCCCGCGAATATGCTCGGTCCGCTGAAGGAACTCGCAGAAAATCTCGAAATCGCCGGCCTTCTCCGGTTCCAGCACCTTTATGAAATCCAGCCCAATCCCGTGGTCCTCAGCCAGGGAAAGGATCTTCGCCTTGTCGCCAAGCAAAATGGGAATCCCAACCTCCTCCTTCACCATCTGGGCCGCCACCCGCAAAACACGCTCATCCTCACCATCGGTGAATACCACCCGTTTGGGGTGCCTCTGGAGCTTCGCAATGAGGGATTCGGTGAAGGGGTTGACCTTCGGAAACTGTGCTTGGTCGCTGGACTCTGACATGGGCCTGCACTTGCGCCAGGCGTAGAACCTAGTATTCCTCTCCCCACGCGACAACGCCAAAGGCACTCTTGGCACAAAAGATTTCGCATGCCGGCCGACTATCACACCCATACTCCCCTCTGCCACCATGCCAGGGGGACACCACAGGACTACATTGAGGCAGCCCTCGGAGCCGGCCTCACCGAATATGGCGTGTCCTGCCACGCACCCCTTAAACCGGAGCCCTTTGACGATTGGCACATGCTTACCAGCGATTTGCCCACCTACTTCGAATGGGTTGAAACTGCCCGCACGCACGCCGCCGGTCGAATCCCGGTCCGGCTTGGGCTCGAATGCGAATGGCTCCCCGGATGCGAGCGCTGGATCGAGGACCTCGCTTCGCGTAGCGATTGGGATTACCTCATCGGTTCGATCCACTACCTCAGCGACTGGGACTTTGATAACCCCAAGTGGTTGGGGCGGTGGGCGGAGGCAGACGTGGAGGAAACCTGGAGCCGTTACTGGGAAGAGTACGCCAGGATGGCACGGAGTGGACTCTTCGATTTTCTCGGCCACCCCGACCTGATCAAGAAGTTCGCCTATCGCCCGGAAGGCGACCTCCGGCGCTTTTACGAACCAGCCGTGGAAGCCATCGCGGAATCCGGTTGCGCCATCGAACTGAGCACCGCGGGCTGGCACAAACCCTGTCAGGAGCAGTACCCGGCCCGGGGCTTCCTCGCTCTGGCCTGCACGGCCGGAATTCCCCTGCTCATCAATTCCGATGCACACGCGCCCGAAGAGGTCGCCCGCGACTTCGACCGGGCCACTGCGCTCGCTCTTGAGGTCGGCTACAGGGAAACGCTCCTTTTTGAGAAACGCAGGGCGAGTCAAGTCAGCCTGGGAAAAGAGTAGAGATCGCCCGCTAGGGACCGAGAAAGTCCAACTCCATCAACAGCCAGGGCATCGACATTACCGCCAGGGACAGAATGAGGCCCACGCCAAAGACAACGTAACGGATCCGCCGGGCACTGAGCGGAAATCCGAGAGCCGTGATGACAACCTCGGTGTAGAGGCCCAGGCAGAAGCAGAGGTTCGCACAAAGGCCGAACACGAAAGCCCGGATTACAAGCTCGGCGGGATGCATGATGGGGAACCCCATCCCCGGGGGTCTCCCTACCATCGCCACCTGCTGCAGATGAATGATGCGCCAGATCAGGGCGATCCCGGGCAGAAGCAGGATCACATTGTAGAGAAGCCGCAGTTTCTCCCACGATTTTACCGTCGCGCGGCAGAATTCAATCTCCGGGGTGAGCAGTTTCATCCCAGACAGCGCGATTTCAGGTAACCAAAGACACCCTCCGCCGAGGTCACCGCACCCCCCCCCGGACCAACGAGGACCGGTTGCTCATTCTCCGGAACCTCGTCCCGGCCGTGCGAACCCCTGACCAAAGATGCATCCAGCGGAATGACTCGAAGCAGGGCCCGGAGACCAAGCTTCTTCCTGAGCAGGAAGGCTGCCACCTGGAGTCGAGGAAGGCTCAGGGCGGGATCGAGGTGGAGTTCAGCCGGATCATATCCGGGCTTGCGATGGATATCGACGGTGCGGGCAAAGTCGGGCGCCAATCCATCGTCCATCCAGTAGTAGTAGGTGAACCAGGCCCCCGGGGCTGACACCGCAACGAAATCCCCACTGCGCTGCCCGCCAATTCCCTCTCCGAACCAATTTTCCCGGACCTCGGCCACCCCCTCTGTCGACTCCACTACGTCCCGCACTTCCTTCCGGATCGACTCGTCCCGCACATAGACATGGGCAATCTGGTGATCGGCTACTGCGAAGGCTCGAGAGGCTCCTGCATCCAGCAATTCAAGACCAAGCTCATTCTTGATCCGGATCCAACCCTTCTCCCGGAAGATCCGGTTGAGATGCACGGGTTGCCGGACCTTTGAAATGCCGTATTCCGAGAGAAGGACAACCTCCACTCCTCGCTTCAGGAAAAACGAAATCAGCTCGTCGACGAGCCTGTCAATCGCCTCATACTCGGCCTCCATCTCCGGCGCACCAGGGCCCCACCGCTGCAAGCCATAATCGAGATGCGGAAGATAGACCAGATTGAGGTCCGGTTCCTCCTGTTCCTCGATCCAGCGCGCGGAATCGGCAATCCACTGGGAACTGGGAAGTCCGGCCTGGGGCCCCCAGAAGCTCGGAAAAGGAAACTCCCCCAAGTGCCCTGTCAACTCATCCCGCAGGCCAGGAGGATGGGCATAGACATCAAAAACCTTGCGCCCGTCAGCGGGATACATCGGGCGCGGGGTGACGGACCAGTCCGCGCTGGAATACATGTTGTACCACCAGAACATCTTTGCGCAGCGGAACCCCTCGCGCTCCCGTCGCACGGCCTCCCAGAGCTTCTCTCCGTGCACGAGACGATTGCTCTGCTTCCAGAAACGTATCTCCGCGTCTTCCCTCTCATACCAGCCGTTCCCCACGATTCCGTGCTCCGCGGGAGAGCGCCCGGTGAGGTAGGTCGCCTGAGCGGTGGTGGTGACGGCGGGAAAGACCGGAGCGAAACTGGCCACCTCACGGTCGGCCGCGAACTTCTGCATACGCAGCATCTTGTCCGCCAGCAGCCCCCTCGTAAGGCCCACCACATTAAGCACGGCAAGACGTTTCATCAAAATCCCCGAAGGTTAAGCCTTCCCTAATTAGGGACCGCCACAAGGGCAGCTTCCTTCAGCTCCTCCATGCAGGCTTCGTGCTTCTCCTCATCGATCGAGTGCCGGTCCACACCCTGGCCCACCGCCTCCAGCATCAGGACGGTGAGTTCGCCCCCGAGGTGCTCCCGGAACTCCTCCAGCCCGCCATAAACCAGTCGCCTCCCCTGCTCATCCCTGATCTCCAGCGACTCGTGCCAGATCGGAAGTTGCATACTCTGGAGCAACCGCACCACCCGCCAGGCATCCTCCTCCGGAAGCCAGCCGCAGCGTGCCGAGTAGAGCGTGTCAAGCGCCACCCCCACCGAGACCGCATCGGCGTGACTCATCTCGAAATTGGTCAACTGTTCCATCTTGTGTGCGGTCCAGTGCCCGAAGTCGAGCGGACGGCTGCTGCCGGTTTCAAACGGATCACCACCCAGCGCGATATGCCTGGCGTGCAGGATGGCGGAACGCTCCACTGCCTCTTCGAGGACCGGAGGATCCAAGGCGTTGAGCGCACCGACATTTTCTTCCAGCCAGTCAAAGAAGGATCCGTCCTTCACCAGAGCCACCTTGATCGCCTCAGCCAGTCCGCTGCGGTTGTTGTGCTCATCCTGAGTGTAGAGAAACTGGAAGTCATTCACCACTGCGTAGGGAACCGCAAAGGTCCCGATAAAGTTCTTCTTCCCGAAGGCGTTGATCCCGTTCTTGACCCCAACCCCGCTGTCATCCTGCGCCAGAGTGGTGGTGGGAAAGCGAACGAGACGCACGCCCCGGTGCGCAGTGGCAGCCGACAGGCCAATCACATCGAGAAAGGCCCCGCCACCGATGCAAAAAACATACGAATGTCGGTCAATCCTGTTCCGTTCAATAGGAACAATCCCGTTCATGATCTGGGTCTTCCTGATCTTGCAATCCTCACCACCAGCCATGATCACGATCTCCGTGAGGACCAGGTTATTCTGCTCTGCCAGATAAGATCGGATCTGCTCCTGCAGATCGGGAAAGAGCCGGTCAATCTCGGTCTCGATGAAGACAATGACCCTGCGCTCACGCTCTGTTTCCAACAGATCGCCCACCACCTGGTTCTCCGGGGCAAAGGCATCCTTGGTAAAGCGGATGCGATGCCGGAAGGTTACCGGGATCTCAAAGTCATAGTCGCCCATGAGTCGCTCTTGGTAACGCAGACTACGGAAATTGGCCACCGTTTCTTGTTGCTGTTTGGAAACCAGGAAGAGGCTGGGCCATTATCGCGCACAAGGCACACGAAAATCGGCTTTGTCGGGGATCCAACCATTGTTAGACAGGAGGAATGGGATCAACCAAAACCATTGCTGAAGGACGGTATCTGGGGCTCTACGAGCGCGATGACTGGGAATTCGCCGAACGACCCAACGCCGAGGGAGTGGTCGGGATCCTGGCCCTCACCTCTCAGGACGAGGTGATCCTGGTGGAACAGTTCCGGCGCCCCATGAACGCTCCGGTGATTGAGATCCCGGCCGGTTTGATCGGTGACGAGGACGACCATCGAGGTGAGTCCCTGGCCGAAACCGCCCACCGTGAACTCCTGGAGGAAACGGGCTATCAGGCAGAATCGATGAAACTCCTGCTCTCCGGGCCAACCTCCGCGGGAATGACCTCGGAAACAACCCACCTCTTCCTTGCAACCGATCTGCAACAAATATCCGGGGGAGGAGGAGTCGGGGACGAAAACATCCGTGTGCACCGTATCCCGCTCGGCCATCTGCGCACCTGGCTGAACGAGCAGGAAGCCAAGGGACTCCTGCTCGACTTCAAGATCCATGCAGTCCTCTGGCTCGCGGGCTGCCACGATCACGGCTTGCAATAAGGTTCTCCCCGGGTCCTAGTAAGACCATGCACCCTGCAACCCGCCGCCGCTTCCTCACCACCGGAACCCTCGCCGCCACGGCCGGTTTGTTTCGTGCCTCCGCCGATCATCACAAGGGCGGAAAGGACCATCCCATCCTGCTGTCGCTGAAATGCGGGATGTGTGGCGAGGGGAAGACTCTGGACGAGAAATTCCGCCTCCTGAAGGACCTTGGCTACGATGGGGTGGAACTCGACTCCCCCGGAGGACAGAACAAGGACGAAGCGAAGAAGGCTTCCGCGAAAGTCGGTCTGCCCACCCACGGTGTGGTCGATTCGATCCACTGGGGCACCACCCTCTCCGATCCTTCTGCCGAAGTGCGGGAGAAGGGACTCCAGGGGCTGCTCACCGCCATTCGGGAGAGTGATGCCATCGGCGGCACTTCAGTTCTTCTGGTCCCTGCCGTGGTTAATGCCAAGACCACCGAGCAACAGGCCTGGGATCGATCCATCGGGCAAATACGCAAGGCCTTGCCCCTTGCCGCCAGACTGGGGGTCCACATTCTCATCGAAAACGTCTGGAACCGCTTCCTCTACGACCACGATGGCCCCAACAATCAGACCGCCGTAAAACTGGTGAAGTACATCGATGAAATCGACAGTCCATGGGTTGGATCCTACTTCGACATCGGCAACCACCAGAAATACGGCAAGCCCGCGGAATGGATCCGCTCCCTGGGCCACCGTATCGTAAAACTGGACGTCAAGGACTGGGGGGTGAAGGCCGGCTTCTCCAAGATCGGTGCAGGGGACGTGGACTGGCCCGACGTGCGGAAGGCCCTCGCCGAAATTCGCTTCACCGGTTGGGCCACCGCGGAGGTCGGCGGCGGAAATCGCGAGCGCTGCGCGGAAATCCTGGCCAACATGCGCAAGCATTTGCTCGGGGCCTAGTGGTCCCGCTGTCTCGCCCCGGCAATGAGAGACGAATCCCAGAACCGCTTCTCCGGGCTGGCCCGCCTGTATGGAGAGCCCGGACTGGCCGCCCTGCGCCGGGCACATGTCGCCGTGATCGGAATTGGAGAGGTGGGGTCCTAGACTGCCGAGGCTCTTGCACGGAGTGGGGTGGGGGAACTCACCCTGGTCGATCTCGACGATGTCTGTGTCACCAACACCAACCGGCAGATACACGCTCTCTCCGACACGGTGGGCCAATCCAAGGTTCAGGTGATGGCCGAACGGATAGCAACCATCAACCCGAAGTGCACCCTGCACGCCGAGGAATGCTTTCTGACAGGGAACAACGTGGAGACCCTCCTTGATCGCTCCCTGGATGCCGTGATCGATGCCATCGATGCGGTCCACCCCAAGTGCCTTCTCCTGGCCCAATGCCACCAGCGTCAGATTCCGGTCATTACCTGCGGAGCGGCAGGCGGCCAGTGCGATGCGGGCTTCGGATCGGTCACCCATGTCACTGCGGCCTTCGGGCTCCTCGCCGCCGGCGACATCATCAATCGGATCGCGGGGTCGAGAAACAAAGAAGGCGGCCCGGGGCCGCCCTCAGGATCCGGAATCTGAGATCTGCAATCTACTTCACACCCTTCTTCGAGAGGCGCGTCCCACGCGTCGATCCCTGCCGGGCCTTGAACTTGGGATTGGTCTTGTTGATGACGTAGAGGGTGCCCCGGCGCTTCACGACCTTGCATCCGGCGTGGCGGCGCTTGAGCGAGTTGAGGGAAGAGAGAACTTTCATGACTCGTCCGAAAGGGGAGGCGCACTCTAGGCCGGATCAAATCGCTGTAAAGCCTATTCTCAAGGGCGTTTTCCGGCAATTCAGCGCACTTGCGATAGCCGGGGCAGTGTGAGACCCTGCCGCCAACGGAGCTTGCGGGGGCCCTGTGGAGGACTGGCCACGGCGAAGCGGGCAACGGAAGACCGGACAGATGGCGGATAACTCTTATCAGGAACCGGACCCCCCCTTCGACCTCTCCCTGCGCCCTCCGGAATTCGGGGAGTTCCACGGCCAGGAAAAGGTCAAGGAGCGCCTCATGCTGATGGTGGAAGCAGCCCGGCAGCGCAAGGATGTGCTCGAGCATATCCTGCTCTCCGGCCCCCCCGGACTGGGCAAGACAACTCTGGCCAACATCATCGCCAGCGCAGCGAAGTCCAACATTCACACCACCTCCGGTCCCCAGGTCGAGAAAGCGGGAGACCTGGCGGGGATCCTGACCAACCTGCAGAAGGGCGATGTGCTCTTCATCGATGAAATCCATCGGCTCCATCCCGCCATCGAGGAATACCTCTATCCTGCCATGGAAGATTACCGGCTCGACATCATCATCGACTCCGGCCCCTCCGCCCGTTCCATCCAGCTCAACCTGCCCAAGTTCACCCTGGTGGGAGCTACCACCAGGGCCGGCATGCTCACCGCGCCCCTGCGATCCCGTTTCGGCCTCGTCAACCGCTTGGACTACTACAGCCTGGAAGAACTTTGCGTCATCATCATGCGCTCGGCCGGGCTGCTGGAGATCCGTATCGACGAAGGGGGGGCCCGGGAAGTGGCCTCCCGGTCGAGGGGCACCCCTCGCGTGGCCAACAATCTTCTGCGCTGGGTCCGGGACTACGCGCAGGTCCGGGCCGACGGCCTGATCGACGCTGGAACTGCCGGCAAGGCCCTCGCCATGATCGAGATCGATCAGGACGGGCTCGATGAGATGGACAAGCGCATCCTGGAAACCGTCATCTACAAGTTCAATGGCGGACCGGTGGGCCTGAGTTCACTCGCCGTGGCAGTGGGGGAAGATGCCTCTTCCCTTGAGGAGGTCAACGAACCCTTCCTCATCATGCAGGGTTTTCTCAAGCGCACCCCCCGGGGACGGGTGGCCATGCCCTCCGCCTACCAGAAGATCGGGGCCGAGCCCCCGCAGGGCGCACAGGGGGAACTGCTGTAATCAGGACAGCTTCCGGATCGTATCCACCCCGCTTGCCTTTACTCCGGCTGGGCCTTCTCCGCCTTGCGCTTGGCCTTGCGCGCCTTGCGGCGGGCCCTTTTCTCCTCCTTGTTCTCAGCCGGAGCCGGGGCGGTCGATTCGGCCTTAGCCTTGGATTCACCCCTGCTCCCGGAGGCCGCCTCCTTGAGATCTTCCACGCCAACCAGCTTCACCACTGAAACAGACTTGAGAGGCAACTTCCCGGGCGCACCCTCGGCCTGTGGAATCCCCGCCGGAAGCCCCGTTTCGAGGAGAATGGTCGTTGCAACCTCCAACGGCTGCCCCAGGTCGATATCAAACAGCATCATGCCCGTGGCCTCCTTGACCTCGGTCTTCAGGATCTCCTCTGCTCCTTCCCCATCCCCCTCCTTCGTTTTCCCCGAGATCGAAATCCGGGCCACTTTGCGCCCTTCCTGCTCGACGACATTCTCGAGCTTGAGGGTATAATCGATGGTGACCTTCCCCCCAAGCTCTCCCATCGGCAGGTCAACCTCCGACTTCCAGCTGTCGCCCGGCTTGACATCCCTGCCAGGAAGGAACTCGGAACTTTGCCGGGCCATGGCCTCCAATTCCTCCTTTCCCATCCCCAACTGGTCCGCTCCCTGCACGTCGTCGAGCCCTTCGAATCCCACCATTTTGCCCTTCTTGTCGTAAATTACCGCGAACTTCGTCTCCGTCATCGGCTTGAGAACCGTCCCGAGGAGGCCCCCTCCCTTGGACGGGTCGGAGGAATCGTACTCCATCACGAGACCCTGCATCTCCTGCCTCATCCTCACCGAATCAAAGGCATGACTCACCTTGGTTCCCTTCTCGTGAGCGCTCACGTCATTATGCACCCGCAGCACCATCCGGCCCTTCGTCTCGATCAGCCCCTGGCCAGGCAGTGGCATTTTCATGAACGAGTCAGCGGTATTATCGAAGACGTAACGCTTCCCCGGTTGCCACTTCAGCTTCAGTTCCACCGCCTCTCCCGGAAGGACGCCCAGGATCAGGGCTCCCAGGACCACGAAAGCGGTATCAGTAACAGTTTTCATGACTCCCTTGTCCCCGCGATGAGTACGGGAAACAAGGAAAAATCCTGCCGTTCCCGGCGCAATGCGGTTAAAGTGACAACGTGAGAGCGGATTTGGGAGAACTCGTCGAACGCTGCCGGGCCGGTGGCCTTCGCCGCACCAAGGCCCTTGAGGTTCTCCTCGGCACCCTGCTCAAGACCGACCGTCCCGTGACCCTGGCTGGATTGGAGAAGTCGCGTCCGCTTGCCACCCAATGCAACAAGGCCACCATCTACCGGCTCCTCCATCGCCTGACCGACGCCGGCATTGTTCGTCGCCTCGGACTGCACGAACGCGCCGCCTACTTTGCCCTCGTTCTTCCCGGCCAGCACCGCGATTACCTGATCTGCACCGAGTGCGGCACAATTGCTCCCATCGATGCCCCCTGCCCGGTCCACGAACTGGAAGATGAGATCCGGCAAGACACCGGATACCGGGATCTTTACCATGAACTTGAATTCTTTGGCACCTGCCCAAAGTGCGCCTAGCCCGTCATGCTCCCAACCGAAGCGCATTCCCTGACTGAGCAATTCTTCGAGTTTCTTTCGGTTGAGAAGAACGTCTCCCCGCGCACCCTGGACAACTACGAGCGCGCCCTGGAGGCCTTCCGTCAATGGCCGGGAGAGGACTTCACCCACTGGAATGACTGTAGCGCCGACCATTTTCGCGCCTACCTCTTCGACTGCATGAAACGGGAGCTGGCCCGCTCCACCATCCGGTTGCACTTTTCGGCTCTTCGCTCCTTCTACAATTACCTTGTTTCCCGCCACGGACTCCCCGGAAGTCCAGTCGCCGAAGTGCAGCTTCCCAAGCTTGAGCGACAGCTTCCGGTGGTCCTGACCCTCAGGCAGATCGAGCAACTCCTGGACCTTCCCCAGCAGATCCCGCGGGAAAAACAGGCTCCCGCCTGGCTTCCCCTCCGGGATACCGCCATTCTTGAGCTCTTCTACTCCACCGGCCTGCGCCTCGCCGAACTGGCCGCCCTTGAGGTCCGGGATCTTGACGGCCTGAGCGACACCCTGCGGGTGATGGGAAAAGGCTCCAAGGAGCGCCTCGTGCCCATCGGTTCCTACGCCATGAAAGCTATCGAGGCCTATCGTCAGTCCGCCAGGATCACGGAAGGCGCCCTCTTCCTCTCCAAGCTGCGCAAGCGCCTCTCGACGCGCTCAATCAACACCCTGCTCAAGAAGTATCTCGCCCACTCCGACATCCCCTTCAACGTCACACCCCACAAACTGCGCCATTCCTTCGCCACCCATCTCCTCGATGCCGGTGCCGACCTCCGCAGCGTACAGGCCCTCCTCGGCCACTCCTCCCTCTCCACCACCCAGATCTACACCCATGTCACCAGGGAGCGCCTGCGCGAAGCCTACGACCGGGCCCATCCCCGGGCTTCCTAGGACAGCCCGACGAGTCAGTAGCGTCCCAGTGGGCTGTACGCAGGAAGGGGAGCCTCATGGCTCCCCTTCCCGGTATATCAAAATTGAGGCGTCTCGCTCAGACTAGAATGCGAAATTAACACTCACGCCGGTGACGGTCTCGTCGCCGCTCTCACCATCAATGGTGTGCGTGATGTGAGGAGTAACGGTGATGCTGTCCGAAGCGGCGATGCTCAGGCCGGCACTAATACCGTAGAAGGTATCAACCGGACCGTCATCGAAGTGACCGAGCACACCCGAGATACCGAGCGTCATATTGCCACCAAGGTCCATTTCTACCAGACCAGCGGTGAGCTCCCAGTAGATGTCGTGGGCCGCGGCTGCGCCGCTCTCGTTGTAGTATGCCGCAACACCCAGGGAGATCCCTCCCACAGAGGTACCCAGGGAAACATAGGGCTCAAGGTCATCACCGCCGCCAGCACCCCCGAAGTAGGAGTAGTTGGTGACTCCAAGTGTCAGGTCCAGATTGTCGCT
>Ga0315338_1003439_pt1 | contig 13779 bp, 11 predicted proteins | sample ASW8metaG_FD_204518 | JGI IMG/M metagenome (GOLD analysis project Ga0315338, IMG submission 204518) | Ammonia-oxidizing marine archaeal communities from Monterey Bay, California, United States - ASW #8 | ecosystem: Environmental > Aquatic > Marine > Coastal | place: USA: California | collected... | reverse complement strand
TTATATAACCAATCATTTGGTGAATTCGAAATGACATTGTTACCCAAATAATAAAGCAATTTCCTTTTTGCTGCTGGACCGTGTTGAAAACCTACACGGTCAATATTTGGAAAATATTTTGCTAAAATATAATTAAAATATCTGCCATAAGTATATTCATGCAGATAATAGTAAAAATTGGAAATATCGTAGCGTGAGAAAACAAACTTTAAAGCAAATTCGTAAAGTATTAATCGCGGTATTCGTAAAAAAGATATTGCTAGTTCAATTCTTATAAATTCAGTTATATCAATTCCGTTGAAAAAATAATTCTTATTAAAAAGTTTTTTATAATTTTTTTGAAAACGAAGAACATTTGATAAGAATTTTATAATATCCTTAAACCGGATGTATCTGTCTAGAATCATTACTTTTCTATCCGAATTGTAAATTTTCCATAGAGTTGCAATAAATTGACCTATACTTAAATTTTGATTCATACCATCAGTGATAACCGAAATTAAATAGTAATCTTTAGATTCAACTAAATTACCATATACTTCATCCATAAAATTTCTGCCACTATGTAATGGGTAGTGAGTTAAGAACATATCTATTTTTTCTTTTCCATTACGTTTGTTAGAGGGTAATAATTTTAATAATATAATTTGAAATAATGTTTTACAAGAAAACAAAAGCTGATGAAGCAAATTGTTAATTGGCTTTGTTTCTTTCTTATTTACTTTTTCCCAAATAATATTATAGTTAGGTAAAACCGATGATATTGCTCTAGCAAAGCTATGCGAACAGCCATATAGCACAATGCTATCAATGTTCTTTATAAATGAAATTTTTTCTTTTATAATATTTATTTGACAAATAGATCGATATGTATCAAATAATTCTGTTCTTTTATTTGATAAATCTGATAGAAAAAATAACGATAAATTCTTGTCATATATTGAACGATTCTCAATAAACAATTTGTTTAATGAATTAATATATTCAGTATAAACATCTCTTAATTCTAATGAAATTTGATTAAAACGAAGACCATCATTTAAAGAGTTCACTTCTTTACCATTGATTTTACCAGTATTAAGTGTGTAATAGTATATTATATCATCCGAATCCACATATAAGTCTTTGATGCCATCATATATGTATAATAAACTCATCTTTTAAATAAAAATTCCAACAAACTTTTTTCTCAGTTTAATATTTAATTTTAATTATTGTATGTTTGCTCATACCAAATGCCAAAAATCAAAAGTGCCCATAATCGAAAGCCATGATCTTTTCCCCCGGAAAGATGTTCATCCATGAACCGTAAGACCGTCTTCTTATTAAAATATTGATCTAATCCACTTGCTCTATCAGTAAGAACTGATTTAAGATAATATGACATATCACCTCGGAGCCACTTACTCACAGGAACAGAAAACCCCTTTTTGGTTCGATAGATAACTTCAGGGGGCACATACTGTGATGCAAGTTTTTTTAACAGATATTTACTTTCACCTTTAAATGTTTTTATTGAGTTTGGTAACGCTGCATACCATTCGGCCAGTTCATGATCGACTAAAGGGGAACGAACCTCAAGCCCATAAGCCATAGATGCAATATCCATCTTTACAAGATTATCATAAGGTAGGTAGGTGTTATTGAGTATACAAAGCATCCGATCTATGCGGGTTAAGGCATGTTTTTTTGTATGAGACAAAATGCCATTTCTCCATTTGTTGGGAATATCATGATTTCTTCTTAATCCCTGTTTCCACAGAGCACTTCTGTATGGTTCGCACCAAAATGATCCATAGAATAATTCAATTAATTCAGGATACTTGTAGGAAAAAATCCATTTTCTTCTAGCGCGATCCCAAAAGGATTCTACATTAAGTAATTTCTCACAATAAGATAGATCGGGTGGGGCTTGGTTTATTCTATCAAAAAAGTTATCTGCCAGTCTTTGGCTTCTTGATCGGTCGTATCGCCAATATCCAGCGGCAAGTTCATCTCCTCCATCGCCAGTTAGTGCCACTGTAACATTTTGTCTGGCCATTTCCGAAACAGCAAAAGATGGGATAGCAGATTTGTCTCCATAAGGTTCCCCATATTGACGAATGATTTTTGGAAGTGATTCAATAATATCGGGTGTAATAATTAGCTCATGATGTTCGTTATTCAAATGTTCGGCTACTCTACGAGCATATGGAAGTTCATTAAACTCTTCATCCTTGAATCCAATCGAAAAAGATTTTACTTTTTCAGATGAAAGCTGCGACATCAAAGCGTTGACCAAGCTTGAATCCACACCGCCACTTAGTAATGTACCCAAAGGCACATCGCTGATCATGCGTGAGCTTACTGCTTTTGTCAATTTTTCTTTAAGAACCTCAAGACTTTCTTCTTGGGAAATCTTTATTTTCTTCCGGTAATCTAAGGTCCAATATCGATGAATTTTCAATCCAGTTCGCGTCAATAACCCAAAATGTGCAGGAGGCAATTTTTTCACACTTTTGAAAATAGTCCATGGCGCTGGAATGTATTGAAGAGATAAAAATAGATCAAGGGCTTCCAAGTCAATTTCCTTTGAAAAAGAAGGATGCTTCAGTAGCGCATTAATTTCAGAGGAAAACAAAAAGCCTTCATTAGTTTCTGCATAAACGAGTGGTTTTTGTCCCATCCTGTCCCTGGCAATAAAGAGTTTTTCTTCTCTTTCATCCCATATGGCAAAAGCAAACATCCCCTTTAAATGTTGTAGACAATCAACCCCGTATTTCTGGTACATATATAAGATTACCTCTGTATCGGTGTTGGAATTGAAACGGACATTATCTTTCTCCAATTCCTTTCGAAGAAACTGAAAATTATAGATTTCACCATTAAATACGATACTTAGCTTACCAGAAAAATCAAACATCGGTTGATTGCCATTTTGACTCAGGTCAATAACGCTCAAACGAGTGTGCCCTAATCCAACCCGTCCATGAACAAAGGAATCAGAATTATCTGGGCCTCTGTGAGAAAGCGTTTTTGTCATTTCCTCTAAAATTCCCCGATTAATCGGAAGCTTCTTATTAATTATTCCGCAGATTCCACACATGTTAATTCAAAAAATATAAATCGATGCTTTGTATGAAGATTACTTTATTTATGAAATTATTTTTAGATTTGTTTGAAGAAGAAATACCTCATAGAACACGAATTTCATTCATCAAAAAAAATATTGAAATATTTATCTGATATATTTCATCTGGAGAATTTGCTCAAAGAAGAATTAACCAAATTTTTATAATAAAAATGAATACAATTCTCTGTATCATATCAAAAACACATCAACTCTATTATAATAAGTTTAGATTAATAATATTAGTTGATTAATGTGTTTACTCATATTATTTCAACAAAGTTAGTGATATGATATTTAATATTTTCCATTTCACTAAAATTATTTTTACGATCGCTAACAAATACAAAATCAATCCCAGAGTCTCTTGCAGCTAAATAATCAGATCGTGCGTCTCCAAAAAATACTGCAGAACTCTTATTAAAGGGCTGTTTCTTCTCTAGTTTATTAAATATTTTTAAAATATTTTTTATTTTATCATCCGGCGAACCAAATATCCCTTCAAAATAATGTGACCAGCCTCGCAACATAATTATTTTTTTTATCTCAGTTACCGGGGTGGCAGAAACAACGAAGCATTTTTTATGTTTATAAAATTTATTTAGAAAATCGGTTGCTCCTTCTATTTCTAATGATTTGACTACTTTATTTACTACGTAATTAGAGAATTTTTGATCTAATCTATTTATTTCATCTTTAGTTATTCTCTGATTAAGGAAAGACTGATGATAATGTTTAAATTTTTCATACCTAGACATTCCACCATTCAACCTATGGTGCTCAATAACTTTATTAACTAATTCAATTCCATTTTCTTTATACAAGGATGCAAATGCTTCTGTCTTAATTTCGACTGAATCAACTAAAACTCCATCAAAATCGAACATGAAAATTAATTTAGAATCAATAAATGATTTTAAAGACAAAGGATATTATTAATTTATCTTTGCAATTATTGTGCAAGGTCCACCATCGCATCCATCTATTATCAAAGGAAGTGAAATAACAGTTTGAAAGGATGATGGAGGTTTTATTCCAGAAAGTTTTAAATCTTCAAAAATTCTAATATCATTTAACAAAAATAATTTATGTGCCCTACGTCCCTCTTCCCGATGTTTTAAACTGGATAAGGAAATTGAATCAAATCCAATTGCTTTTATTGATTTACATTTTTCCATTAATAATTCACATAAACCAGACGAAAAACCTGGGGATGATTCCCAGTAAGTTTTAGTTCCACGAAATTTTTCGAATCCAGTTTTAATAATTATTATATCCGCATCTTCAACTTTTGATAAACTACTTTTAAATTTTTCTGGAGTCAATAATTCACCGGCAGATAAAGATTTCTCTATCAGTACAGGTGAATTGAATACCCAATCAGATGCTTTATAATCGCTAACACTGGCTTCATCATTTAAAAAATGGTAAGGCGCATCTACATGGGTCCCCAAATGATTATTCATGGAAAAGTTTATTGAATTTGAAGAATCACCTTCGTTTATGCTACTTGTTTGTTTTATAACTAAGCTCTTTTTCCCCCTATAACCTTCAGTACTAGGTTTTAGTTTATGAGAAAGCCAAATCCACATATTTAGTTTTCAGTATCCTGAATATGATTTGCTAGATCTAAAATTCCCTGACCTAATTCAATAAAGGAGTCTTTTGTAATCTGCTTGGCCTTCCTTGGAAAATATTTATAGGGTGTTACAACATAATGACCTGGTCGCCTCTCTTCTGTAAACTTCATTAAAGATTTTTCAAGATCGCCTTCAAATATCTCTCCAAGCAGTTTTAAAAATTCTTTCCCTGAATATTTTTCCGGTCCATTGATGATTACAAATTCATTTTTATATTTGTCATCTAAAACTTGAACAAACAGCTCGGCCACATCTTCTACATGAATAAAGCTTCTGACTTCGTCTTCGGAACCTTCATAAACCAATTGTTTATCCTGAATGATTTTTTTTATCAGTTTATAAAATCCATTCCAATCCTGAGCCCTCGGTCCATATACGGTACCACAGCGAACTATTGTAAAATCCAATTCATTTATTTCGTTGAAAGCTTCAATATATAGTTCTGCTGATTGTTTGCTCGCTTTATACATAGACCCATATTGGCTATATACATAAAGACTGCTTGAATAAATGTATCTTTTAACATGATTTTCAAAACAGGCTTCCATTAACTTTAAGTGACCTTTGATGTTTACGTCAATTACTGAATCATTATTTTTATTTGCTTCCTTTATATCTGCTATACTTGCAAAATTATATACGTAATCAATCCCATTATTAATAATCGATTTTATTTTATCTAAATCAAGAATACCACCTGTAACCATCTCTTGATTTTTGCTAATATATGGTGAATCCTTTATATCATAAATTATAACATCGTGATTTTCACTTGTAAGTTTATCAGCAACATGGCTTCCAATAAAACCTGAACCGCCTACAACTAGTATTTTAGACATATTCCCTCGTAATTAATAATAATGTTGATCATGTAATATTGTATTCAGCATTTCCAACTCTTTGGGTGTATCTACATCACACCAATCTGTACCATCACAATACACTGGTGATATTGGTTTTTCCTGGACTAAATCATTAATTGCATAATAAAGAGAAAGATTATAATTATCATTAGTAAAGTAGTTTTCGATTTTATTTAACAACAATCCAATCATTTCTTTTGAAAGCATATAGATACCAATTGCTATTCCATCAATTTCTTCTATTGGCATCTTTTTTAATATTTTATTTATTTTCCCATCAGATATTGAAACTTTTACAGGATCAGGATCAGAAAATAATTTTCTTCTCTTATCAATCAATATTTTACTTCTAGAATTATCTGACATAAAAATATCAATATTATTTTTATTACAGATCAAATCACTAACGGTAAACACTGTATCCTCATTGCAATAATCTTTCGCTACCCATAGGCTGCTCATATTACCATGGAGGTTATAATATTTATTATAAACATATTTTATAGGTACACCTTTGTAAGAATCACCAAGTGTTTCGTAAAATAATTCTTTCTTATAACCTACAACTATAATTATTTCTGAAGGATTATAGTTCACTATCCATGACAATCCGTATTCAATAAGCATTTTACTACCAACATTCTGCAATCCTTTTGGTTGTCTGTTTAATGTGTCATTAAACCTTCTATTTTGGCCAGCTGCATAAATAATAAATCTCATATAATAACTCGGTTAATTTTCAATTAATTCAACAAGAAATCCAGCCACCATCCACCACAATTTCTGATCCATTAACATAACTTGAATTCGAGCTAGCCAAAAATAAACAAGAGGTGATGATCTCTTCAGGATTACCAAACCTCCCTTTGGGTATATTCAAACAAAATATCTTATAATTTTCTGGATTATCCAATACAGGCTTGTTTATATCTGTTAAAAACGGTCCTGGAGAAATGCAATTAACTGTAATATTTGAATCTGCCCATTCAATAGCTAATGTTTTCGTTAACTGCAATAAGCCGCCTTTACTCGAGGCGTAACTTACTCTTTCTGGAAAGGAGACTTTTGAAAAAATACTCGTTACATTAATCAACCTACCAAAATTAGCGTTCTTCAATAAAGGATAAACTCCTCTTGCAAATAAAAACCCTCCAGTTAAGTTAACTTTTTGTATTAACTCCCACTCATCTAATGTAACATTTTCTATTCTGTTCCTAACATTACAACCAGCGGAATTTATTGCTATATTTAATGTATCTTCATTTGTAGATGATATCTCGTTAATCATATTTAACATAGAATTTTCATTTGAAATATCGCATACTAGACCTCTACAAGCTGAATCATACATATCATTTAATGAAATTGCTGATTGTAATACCCGTTTTTTAGTTCTGCCGATAATGGTTACATCACAACCAACAGATAATAGCCCTTTGGCCATTTCGTAACCAAGGCCAGTTGCCCCGCCGGCAATTAATGCGCTACAGTTGCTTAGATCAAAATAGTTCTTTACATTATTATTCATGTTTAATTATCCAATATTAATCAAATGGGTGTTGTAAACTGACCTCCATCAATTCGAATAACCTGACCTGAAATATAACTTGATTTGTTAGAAAGTAAAAATTCAACCAAGTATGAAATATGAATAGGATCCACAACTTTTGTTAAAAAGGAAGTTCCACCTCTTATTTTTTCAAGATCTTTTTCAGTTCTATCTTTGATTGTATTCTTGAACCTCCCAGTTAATGTTGGGCTCGGCGCAATGCAATTGACACAGACGTTATATTCTCGTAGTTCTGCCGCTGCAGATCTTGTTAAATAAATAACTGCAGCTTTCGCAATAGAATATGATGTTTCTTTGGTTACACCATATCCTGCTGATACGGATGATGTCGTTATTATTTTGCCGTATTTTTGTTTTTTAAATATTGGCGTTATTGCTTTAATCGAGTTCAAACATGTTCTATAATTTCTATCAAAGATTGCATCATGATCATCTATACTAACAATAAGTGAATTGTTTTTTGCCTTACCACCTGATGCATCTTCATCCCGCCCCTTAATATCACCACCAGCATTCAGTACTACACCGTCTAGACTACCAAAGTCATTCAATATTTTTTTAAACGTAATATTCGTTTTTTCAAGATCAGTTAAATCACAGCTATAAAATTCTGATTTGCTTGATTTTCTTAAATGTTCAAGGATGGATGATACATTTTGAGCTTCCCCATATACAGAACAAGCATTCTTACTTATATCTATAAGAGCAATATTATAACCATTTTCTGCAAGATATTTTGAATGACTGAGACCCAACCCTCTTGTTGCGCCGGTAACAATTATATTTTTAAGTGGTTTATTTTTCAATGTAAATCTTTCAGATTATTAATAGACTGTTCAATTTGAAATAATTCTAATTTTTTTGATGGTGTTTCATTATCATTTATATTTTCAGTATTCTTTATCCGGGAATTTATAAAGTTAATATAATCCGTTTTGTGATTATCATTATAACACGGATAAGAATTCCAATATTCTTCATTAAAAATGTAAGAGACTCTTTTTTCATAAGCACCAAGTTCGATGCTCATAGAATATTGATAATTATCTTTAAGTATCATATTTAAAGTAGAATTAATACCAATATTTCCATCACCTATAATACATCTGTGATATTCAACTGCATCATCATTCTTTGTTATCTGATAATCTTTAATGTGGATATTATAAATATGATCTTTCAGATTTTTATAAAACTGTAGCGGGGTTTCACCTGTTGGCAAACTGTTTCCAATATCCCAGTTTACCCCGATACATTTTTCAGATATTGTATCTATGATATTTAAAATATCATGTGAATTTAAATCTTGGTGGTTTTCGATCAACAGATGGAAATCATAATCAATAAGATAAGATTTTATTAATTTTAAATTTTTAACAAATGTTTCATATTCAATAAAATAAAAATCATTTATTTTAAAACGATTACCACCGAAATAATTAGACATTTTAATTCGTGCCCTATTAATATCATTTTTCTTAAGAATAGCTATAAACGCTTTTATTTCTTCAGGCTTAAAGGCTTCAAACGAAATAAAAACATTTAATTTATTATTCACTTGCAAAAAATCATCAAGCTGATCATAATTGTTCTTGAATAAGTAATCTGCCGGAAATTCAATTCCTCCCAAATGATAGTTATTTGCAAGTTTAACCAATTGTTGCAAAGTCATTTTTTTAACAAATTTATCTATAAATCCCCCAAGATAACCAAACGAGTAGTAATTAAGATTTATTTTATTTAAATCCATTGGTCACTTCTCAAAGTAAAAAAGATAAAAATCATTAACATTTGTACCTGTTATAGAGCCTTTGATTAGAGATCCTATTTTTTCGTGTAGCTCATAAGAATTGTAATTATTGATATAATCGTTTACATTAATAGAAACGGAATTGGTTTTTTCTATTTGCTCATCTTTTATCAATGCTCCATGAACACCATTTAAGAAATCACACCCATCAGATGCAATTGCGAGGAATTCAAAATTATTAAAAAATTTTAACTCTTCTATCATAAGTGCAGCTAAATGTTGATTTCTGCCACCCTTACCATGGTTGGATTTTACTTTAATTGGAACTTCGCCAGATGCTACAATTAAATGCCTGCCGCTTTTAGCTCGTCTATAAAAATTAGAGTAGTGAGATATTAATTCATTTTTTACATTATTAATATCATGATCATAATAATCTGCTAATATACTTATGCTAGTTAATTGATTATCAACCGCAACATTTTTCATCCTCTTTAGAACATCCTCTCGGCTTCCAATTACATATGAATCAATTTTTGGATAGGGTTTTGTTTCATCTGTTTTGTTATCATAAAAAATGGAATGCATTTTTTCCGGGATATAATCCCAGATTTGATGGTCGTTAATAATTTTTTCTGCAGTAATATTCGAAGTGTTTTTTACCGTAGGACCTGATGCAATCGCTTCCAATTGATGAGCCCTTTCATCAGATAAAATCAGATTGACTAAACGTGCCGGATAAATCTTTTCTGCCAAAGATCCACCTTTAATTTTTGAAAGCTTTTTTCTAATAATATTTACTTCCCTTTCACCGATCCCCATTTTTAATAGATTATTTATCAATTTAATTTTTTCATTCACGTTTATACCAGCAATTGGTGATGCTATCAGTGCAGAACCCCCTCCGGAAACAAGACAAAATACCGTTTCTTTTGCTATACATCTTTCTGAAAATTTTAATATTGCATCTCCAGCAATTACACTTTTTTCAGATACAAAAGGATGAGTGGAATACATTGTTTGAATGTGGGAGCCCTTAATATTTGGTTCAGGGGAATGTTCAGGTGATACAATAATACCTTCACTAACATTTTCATATCCTACAATATCTAAAAATGCTTCCCCCATTGATCCACCCGCCTTGCCAAAAGAAATTAATTTTATAATATTGCTATCGGCTATTAAATCCGAATCGATTCTTATATTATTTCCTTCCAAGACTGAAAGCTTCTTATTTAGTAATACCGATGGATGAGCTGATTTTAAAGACTCTTTAAATATGTCCAGGGCCCAAGACTTCATATGATTAATATAAATACCCTTTAATAATGGTATTCCGTTGATATAATCATTTAATTATTTATGTATGACTCCTGGAGATCAAAGTCTATTTTTGGTTTGTCCAGTAGAGAAAACTTTAATTCTTGCCGCGCATCAACCATTTTCCACTTTTCTTTATAAAAATCTGTGTTGAAATCTGAATCCGGTTTTTTCCAATTCGGACCGTATCTATGTGCTAAATAATCTTCAGTATTACTGGGTATTTTAAATGGTATATTATAGAACTGAATGGTTTTTAATTTTTGAAAAAATTTGATTGGTTGAACGTGGTAAATGCATTTTCCATATTTATAATAAAAATGAAAAAATGATTTAAAATAAAAATAGCGAAGTCTTTTTGGTACAATGGTATTGAAGTATCTCATATTATCTGTAGTATGTTTAGGTGAAAGAACAATTCTTTTAAGTTTAAAAAAATGATTCTTCAATTTTGGTCCATATAATCCACTAGGTGAGTTAAACCACCTCATATAAGCAAAATCTTTCTTAGGGTGGTATATGTAAAAATCTACTTGATTAACGTGCGGATTGGGGCCGGTAATACGTTCCGGCAAAGAAATTTGAATGATATTATCTATAAATGGAAATCCTTTCTGAATCCTGACGGAGCATCCATCAGCAATGAACTTTTTTAATGCAGACATTAATTTGGGCAAATCATTGTACCAGAGAGCAAGATCAATATCATGTTCCCATTCAAATATAACGTTGTCGCGATAAGCAGATAATGCCGTGCCCCCTTCGAGCCAAAATTCAAGTTCCTCACCTACAAGTTGATCACGAATATATTTTAGTACTTTATAATTGCTAGTTGAATTAAAACTAATTTTTTATCTTTCTTAAAAGGTATCCCTGGTTTTTATATTTTCTAAATATTTTTCGTTTATAATTATATATTCTAATAAAAATGCAGGGTTTGCACTCTGATTTATTTTCTAAAATAATGTAGATTATATTTTTGTCCTAATAACAACTTTATTGGAGGATATAATAATCCCGATTTTAAATTTGGACTAGAAATTATTTTGAAAAATTTATCCCCCATAAATTCTAAGCCGCCCCAAATAGATTGTACATTACATGAATGCAACCCATAGTGATTCATGATTTCTTTGAAATTATCATATGAAAAATAGTTTAAATGCCCACAATGATATGTTGAGATTAAACTACCTTTTTTCATATTTATACAATCTTTAATTAATTGTTTTTTAGTTTTTAATGGAACTTGCACATATAATATCCCATTAGGGCATAAATTATCACTAATAAAACTAATTATATCTCGTGGCTCACTAACATGCTCTATTACATCTGTACAAATTATACAATCATACGGTCCGTTTGTGGTTACAGCATCAATACTATTAAATATTTTTAAACCTTTTCTTGAAGGTCCCTTTAGTTTTTCATTATTTATATCATATCCATATATTTCAACAAAGTTTATACCATGCGCCATCAAAGCTACATGTCCATCGCCACATCCAAAATCAAGCCACTTTGATTTTCCATATTCGTCATCTCTTGGAGGTTTAATAAGCATCAATAGCCCACTAATTATTTTTTGATTTGCAAGATTTCCTAACCGTCTTTCTTCAAAACTTTTTTTTCTACCAAATTTTGTACCTGGTTTTTCTCTTCCATGAATCTTCCAATAATCTTCATATTTCAAATCCCATTCATAATTCTCTCTTAGATATGTAAAGTCACAATGTTCACAACATACAATAGATGAAAAACTATCTTTATCAAATCCAACAAATGATAAAAATGACTCATCAACTTTTTGCACTTTTAATAAATAATCATAGGTAAATCTGAATAATTCACTTGATTTATTTTTAAAACAAATTGGACAGTTTCTAACTTTCATTACAATTTCTCCCGATAAATAAATATTATCCATTTATATTCCCAGATTAATTCCATTTATTTATTTCATTTTATTTTGTTTGGGAAATTTTACCATTATCAATCATTAATATTTTATCAGCTTTTTTGACAATATCTATTTTATGTGTTATAATTACTACAGTCTTATTTTTTGATAAATTATAAATTATATCCATTAATTTATTTTCAGTATTAACATCCAATGCACTCGTTGCTTCATCAAATATCAAAAGATCCGGATCACGAATCATTGCCCTGGCAATGGCAATTCTTTGTTTTTGACCGCCGGATAGTAATAGGCCTCTATCTCCTACTATCGTTTCAAAACCTTTTGGTAGGTTGCTGATGAAATTATAAGCTTGTGCTTGCTTCGAACTAAAAATTACCTCATCCATAGTTGCATCAGATTTCCCTATTTTAATGTTCTCAAGAATAGTATCGTGAAATAAATAATTATCCTGGCTAATAAATCCAATACGGCTACGCCATGATGCGATATCTATATCAACGAGACTATGCCCATCCATATTAATTGATCCTTGGGTAGTAGAATACAAATTTAACAATAGATCAGCAATTGTTGATTTTCCACTACCGGATGGTCCGTGTATCGCAGTTATTTTTCCACGTTTAATAATAAAATTTGTATTGTTTAGTACTATTTTTTCTTTTTCATAAAAAAACGTGACATCATTAAAAATAATATCAGAAGTTATACAATCTATTTTTATTTTATTGATACTTTCCTGTTTATTACGTTCGTTATTTGATTCTTTTATTAATGAATCAATTAACTGGAATGTTGGCCGATAAAAATCGAAAGAATACTTCGTGGTAACCAATTGGTTGAATTGCCCCATTAAACGTTGGGCGGTAAAAATAAATATTGTCATAATGGGCAAATGTGATTGAATAGCATTTTGATTATTATCTTGCAAAATAATAATTACACTTACAATTAAAGTAAAAATCAGAACCTCAACTAATGCTCTGGGTAATGTTTTTATAAATTCATATTTAATACTTATGTTAGTAAGCTTTTTCAAATAATCATTTAATATATTATGTATTTTTTCTTCAAGAGAAAACGTTCTCACCTGTCGCATAGAAGATATGTTCTCACTGGCAATCGCATTCGTTTCCTGATTTAATGCTAATTCTTGTCTGCCAAATTCAGCTAACTTGTTTTTACCTAAAAATGAAAATATAATGAAAAATAATCCAAAAATTAGAAAAGAAATGATAGCAACTTTTGGGTCTGTCAAAAACATTAATGTAATATATGAAATAACCATAATCACACTTATGAACAATTCATTGATTTTAAGAATACCTGAAGCCGCCTTTTGGGTTTCATAAACCAAATTATTTATCAGTACACCTTGTTTTTCCCTAATTATATTTCCATAAGGACGATACATATAATTGTCATTAATTATTAACATCCAATACTTACGAATATTGAATACAATTTTGGTGTTAAAAAATGTAGATAAAATTTTAAATACATTTTTAATTAGTATTACAGCTATAAATATTATTCCAATAGAAGTAATAGTTTTTTCAATATATAAAAAATCAAATATTTTGTTAATAAAACCTGTTAAAGG
>Ga0315338_1003438_pt1 | contig 13781 bp, 11 predicted proteins | sample ASW8metaG_FD_204518 | JGI IMG/M metagenome (GOLD analysis project Ga0315338, IMG submission 204518) | Ammonia-oxidizing marine archaeal communities from Monterey Bay, California, United States - ASW #8 | ecosystem: Environmental > Aquatic > Marine > Coastal | place: USA: California | collected... | reverse complement strand
CTGCATCGTCGCTTGACCATCGAAAGGGTGAATAACGCTACGGTTCTCTGTGGCAGCGATTTCTTCCATGGCGGGGAACGCCTGTGTCATGTCGTCGACCAGAACGACTTCGGCGCCGAACGCGCGACATTTGGCCACGCGAGCTGGATTTGCACCGCGATGCATCACCACCTTGGCCGAGACACCGAGCGCCCTAGCGGCATAGGCAACGGCGATAGCGTGGTTTCCGGCACTGACGGCCGTAACGCCTTTTTCCCGTTCCACATCATCCCGGGTGAGGATGTTATTCACAGCGCCCCGGGCCTTGAAGCTGCCCGTGCGCTGTAGGAATTCAAGCTTGAGATGGAGTTCGCCACCGGAAATATGTTCGTCCACCCAGCCGTCCTGCCAATGGTACAGCGGGGTGTGGTTGATATACGGCTGAATTCTTTGTGCCGCTGATCGAATGTCGTCGAGTTGAAGTGAAGTGGTCACTGGTTAATTTGTTCCATTTGAATGAGGGAAATTCCCTGAGCCCCGCCGGGCGATTGATCGCCATTGGTCACGGCCGAATTCGCCTATCTTAATCGCCTGGATGGTTTTCGACCAACTCGACTCCTCTTCGTTTTCCGTTTCTCTTGACAGCTTAATCCACCAGTTCTATATTAATGGTTTGTAATACAAACCAGTTTGCATACATGGGGAGGTTGGGATGACAGACAGTAATACCGATGTCCGGCGGGCGATCGCCGATGTTGAGCTGCTTAGACGTGTCCTCAACCAGGTCGAGCAGAAGAAGGCCGAACACCGGCGGGTAGGACTTTTCGGCGCCACGCTGAACGCCAACATTCTGCTGCAGGGCGGTGCGTTTTGCATCGCACTGGTGTTTGTCAGCATCGAAATCCTTTCAGGTCGAGGTATATCGGATTTCATCATGTTGGGGCGGGAACCTGGTGAGTTTCCGCTGTGGGGCATCGGCCTGATGGCGTGTCTGATACTGGCAATGATCGTGTCGCTCTACCTTGTGCTGTGGCGGGCGGCACAGAACAGCGGCGAAGAATTCAACACCTACATTGCCAGAAACTTCCGGTATGCGCGGCATCTATCCTATATCTCGGACCTACTGATGAAATTCATCGCGGTTTCTCTGATTCTGCTGGTCGGGCAACCGCAGTGGATTGCACCTTTGCTGCTGGCTTTTACCGGGGATTACCTACTCCAGGGCAGATTGTTTACGCTGCCTACCCGTGTCGGTGTGGTGCTGGGCGTCCTTTGTATGGCAGCTGGGTTTATACAATTTGTCAACGACTCGTCTGAGTTACTGGTGCCCTTTGTCGTATTCATTGTGATAACAGGTATATCGCTTGGTCGGCTGTTGTATCTGTACCGACAGCAGAACGGATTCGGTGACTGAGACGACGAATTGTGGCTTCGACCGATCTGCTCAACGTTCATCCAGTTCTGTTTGACCGTGTGCGTTTATCGATCATGGCCCACTTGTCGTTTGCAGAAGTGGCGGTGGACTTCAATTCGTTGCTTCAGTCACTGGAACTGACAAAAGGCAATCTGTCGACCCACATGAAGAAACTGGAAGATGAAGGACTGGTGAAGATAGACAAGAAATTTATCGGTCGAAAACCAAGAACCAGCTACCGTTGTACGAAAAAGGGCAAGAAAGAAGTGCAGAACTATTTGACGACAATCGAATCCGTGCTCAAGGCATCAGCATGAGCCCGGGTAGATCAATGCCGATCGCCCTGAGCACAGGGTCAAGAATTGATTCCGGGGGTGGGTTAGCGGTGAACGGTGGCATCGATACAATGGGAACATCCCCCCGGAGTTCTGTCTCCTCCTTTGTTTCCATTGGACCACCGTATTTATTCCCTTCCAACGGCAGTTTGTTCAGTTTGGCTGTTGGACCAGGCGGCGGGATGCATCGCATTCCGCTTCAGTACCGTGTCGGTGTCTGCCGGTGTACCTGCAGTTCCGCCACGCAACGGAGATGCTCAGGCGGTAACCAGTCGTATCGTTTTGATAGGAACCATCTCCGGATTTCTCCTCCCCTCCTCTAAGTTCCTGTCTATCCGCCATTGTTACCTCCCCGGGGCCGGTTTCGCCGGTCCCGGAGTGAGGCCTTCAGACAGCACCCTTTGAAGCTTGTCGCGCCCGATATTGCCGCCGCAGATGATGATAGCCACGTGTTTCCCAGTGTAGTTGGCGGCAGTTTTCTGAAAAGCTGCGAGGGCAACGCCGGCCGCACCTTCTACAGCCATCCGATGTTCGGCCAGGAACAATCGAATGGCATAACTTATCTCGGATTCGGTGACGTTGACCCAGCGGTCGACGACCGTACTACACAATTCGAAAGTCACTGCGCCGGGTTCAACCCCCCCTGCGGTACCGTCGGACAGTGTGGGTAGGCTCGGCAGCTCAAGCACGCGACCGGCTTCTACCGACGCCATCATAACGGCAGAATTTTTCGGTGAGCAGCCCACAATCTCTACGCCCGGCAGCGAAGTTTTCAGACAGGCACCGATACCCGATATCAGACCACCACCGCCGACCGCAACAAAAACGGCATCCAACGCGTTCATCTGGTGCAGTAGCTCCACGCCGATCGTCCCCTGACCGGCCACCACATCCAGATCGTTATAGGGGGATATGAAAGTCATACCGTGCTGTTCGGCAAAACGGCAGGCTTCAGTGTCGGTTTCGACAACATCGGTGCCAAAGTAGGTCAAATGACCTCCCAGTCGTTCTATATTCCGTGCTTTTTCCGGCACTACGTTTTCGGGAACATAGACCGTACCGGATTGTTTCAATGCATTGAGAACATAGGCCACACCTGCGCCGTGATTGCCTGAGGATGAGGTCACAATGCCTTTGTTTCGCTCAGCTTCTGTAAGTGAGAGTACTTTGTTAAATGCTCCTCGAAGTTTGAACGAACCGGTGTGCTGCAGATTTTCCAGCTTGCAGTACACACTTCCGGCACATAGCTCGCTCAGCACCGGTGAGTGCTCCAGATAAGTCTGCCGTACTTGTTCCCGGGTGCGCTCGTCGGCGGCATTGATCCGCTCCCTCAATAGCTGTAAATCAGTTGTCATGGCAGTTCTGCGTGATCCCCCCGTAGTGGATTCGTTTAACCTAGCTTCGGGATATTGCGTTTGTAGGCACAGAACCCGATGCATCCTGTGGGTAGTGGCGTTGGGCCATAGCAGTCGAACATCTCAAATTCGAAACCCAGTGTGTTGATGCTGTGTGCGAGCGTGTCGGGGTCGATCAGCCGCAGATGATGGGTCTCATCCACCCGTTCGTAGTATTCACCGTCTTTAATAAAGGAAGATATTTTTCGCGTCATCACCAGCGGTGTATCCGAGTGTCTATTCTCGACCAAAGTTGTCCAGTTTTGCGTCTGGAAAAAGTTTTTCGGCGGCGTCTTCACGATGCGGTCCGGCGTCGCGATATCGAACAGAAAGATTCCACCCCCTTCCAGTGACTGATACACGCGGTGTAGTATGCGGTCCAGCGCCGCGTCGTCATTGTTGCGGTCGAAGAGGTAATTAAAACATTCTCCAACGGCACATACGGCAATCGAGGGCGGAATCTCGCACTCGAACAGCGTTTCGCACCTGAATACTGCTTCTGGTGCACGCGACTGCGCCAGAGCCAGCATGGCGACGGATTGGTCGATCCCTTCTACAGCGTAGCCTTGATCGAGCAGTTTTCGTGCCAGAATGCCGCTGCCACAACCCAGATCAGTCACTCTGCCACGGGTCAATCCCGAAGCTTTAAGTGTTGAGATCAACATGTCTGCGGCCGCTTCTGCCACACCGGCAAAGCCGGTATCATGGATGTGGCTTAAAGCGTGTCCGTAATAATCTGTACCTGCTTTAATGGACATGTTTTGCCTCCCATCTCTACGGGTAGTGAAAGGTTGGTAGATAAATTTTAGGGGGGGTTACTGTTCGTCACCTGAATTATCCAGGGACTAGCCCCAGCGTTGGGTAATGTCGACGAACGTGCGCATCATTTCCTCGTGAGTACTCATCTCGTCGGTTTGGTAAATGAAGGTGCGGTCTTTGATACTGCTGAAGCCACCTGGGGTACCATTTTTGTCCAGTGCAACAATATTCATGCCTGAGAGGTATCGGCCACCTAGATGATCAAGGTCTTGCATGGCACGGACACCGGCCTGGGCGACCGACGCACCGTTCTTGAGGTAGAACACTACGCTGTGTGCCGTCGCACCGCGAATGGCCATTTCCCCCATGCCTGTACAGCCCGCTGCACCGTAGCGGTTGTCGGCGTAGTTGCCGGCACCGATGATCGGTGAATCACCGACCCGACCCGGATATTTCCAGGCCCAGCCGCTCGTTGATACCCCGGTGCACAGGTTCCCCTCGCGGTCCTGAGCCAGTACGTTAACAGTACCCCGCGTTTTTTCAGGATCGGTCGCCAAGGTGACCCACTGATGTAGCTCAGCGCTGGATGACAGATTAGCAAAGACTTCGGGCGTCATGTCTGAGTTCAGTAGCTCTTCACGTGCTTCCCGGATCTCTGCCGTCAGCATATCGGCTTGTTTTTCGAATCCCATCTCCCCGGCAAACCGTTCGGCCCCTTCACCCGCGAGCAGTACATGGGGCAAGGTGTCTTTGACTCGGCGTGCGATCGAGATGGCTTCACGAAATCCCTGCATCGCGGCAATGGCCCCTGTCTCCAGCGTTGCGCCATCCATAATGCTCGCATCGAGCTGAAGGTCTCCGAGAATGTTTGGATAGCTGTTATAGCCGACGGTGTGATCATCGGGGTTGTCTTCAACCAGGCGAATAGTAGCTTCAACGGCATCCATGGCCGAACCACCACTTTTTAGGATGTCCATACCTTGCTGGATACCGACATCAGCATTGGTACTGCCGACAATAATCATACTGCCCACCTTTTCAAAAAGAACCTTACAGAGTTTATGCCTGACTGGGCATCCAGCCGGAACTTTCTGAATGCTGTCAGGGAAGTGTGCTATTCCTCAAAATCAGCACCCAGGTGAAACAGACAATCCCCACGCTCAACCCGTCCAGGAATTCGTTTGCAGACAACTAGACCATCGGCGTTGAAATGAACGTCTGCTGGTGTTTGCCAGGGGGTTTCTGGAAAATGCACTCTGCCTGCAAGATCTCCTTTTTGAACCTCATCTCCAAGATTGACAACCGGTTCAAACAATCCTACGTCGAACGAATACGTAAAATGGTCATAACTTGGCACATGCATCATTCGCGTCGGTCTCTCCGCCGCCGGTGCCATGGCTTTGTTGAGTATGCCGAGTTCATGCAGGACTCGGACCACGCCGTTGAAACAGTGTTCCAAGCAATCCGGGGTTACTGTACCGCTGCCGCCCATTTCGGTACCAAATGACAACATGTTCTGACGTGCAGCACCGTCACTGCTTCCCCCGCCTCCAGCATGCCGGCCTGGCAGAAATATACTATAGGGTGCACCAAATACTTTCATAAGTTCTCTAACCCGGACTCCATCGCTATCTGTACCGCTTGAACCAACCGCGCTGGGGAGATAGTGCAGCGACGACCCACCGCTGTGTAAATCGAGCCCGTAGTCGGCCATCTCCATTAAAACGGTCTCGATGTAGTAAGCAATTTGCATAGTTGGCAGTCCGTCTGGGTCCCCGGGATAGACTCGATTCAGATTTAGTTCATCAATAGGCGAGGTACGAAGCCCCGCTTTGGCCGCAGGAAAGTTGGCCATCGGCAGAATGATCAGGCGACCGCTGATATCGTCCGCTTCCAGCTGGTTGACTAATTTGGTCAGCGTGACCTGACCTTCGTATTCATCACCGTGGGTACCGGACATCAGCAGTACAGTAGGACCGTCACCGTTACGAATACAGACGATCGGAATGGGTAACCAGCCGTAAGCCGAGCGATGAACCGAATGCGGCAGTCGAACATAGTCGCACTGCTTGCCAGGTGCATCGAAGTCAATGGGGGATGAGAGTCTTGACGGTTTTTGAGACATGTTCTTGTCCTTGGGTTCAGATGGGTTAGGGCTGTCTTGAGCCCGCCAATGCAGAAAGCGAATTGCGGGCCTGGTTGGTGTAAATGGTCAGCGTTACGATGGCCATAGCCGCAGCAATAAGTTGGAAAACTGCACCATAATCCAGCCATACTAGCAGCAGGCCGGTCAGCAATGGTCCAAGTACTTTACCGGCATTGCGCATGGTGCCCAGAAAGCCCATACCAGCGCCCAGATGCTGAGGGGGTATTCTGTCGCTGACAAGGGCGACAGTCGACGGAAAAATCATACCCTGACCACAGCCGAGCGCAATCGCGACCAGCAGCAGGTGACTGTCGCTCGAGGCTAACGGCAGGAGTGCCACAGCAGGGGCAATGAGCAGAAACCCCATTGCGATTGCCCGCAGGTAACCTATGCGGTCACCGAGTCGCCCACCCAGAGGGCGGGTCAGAAGATGAGCGCCTTCCTGTATGCTGAAGAAGAGCCCGACCATGATCAAGTCGAATCCGGCGATATGAAGCGCATACAGCGGTAAAAATGCCCGGATACTATAGGTACTCACATAGATCAGCATCTCCAGAAGTCCTGCAAGCCACAGCGCTCTGTTAGACACTGCACTGAAAAACGCCTTCTGTACTTGGTCCCGCAGTGTCGGTATTTTCAGGCCATGATTCTGGTGAGAATCGGACCGATTGTGGGTGGGTTTCAGCATCAGCACTGGTAGAAAAGCAAGGCAACTGGTGAATCCTATGATGGTGAACACCGTCGCTGGATCGAGCCACGTCAGCAGCCAGGCGGCCGCAGTGGGTGCGACCAGATAGCCGACATTACGTGCCATGCCGAACCACCCTAGCCGTTCAGCCCGTCCGCTAACTGCCATCTCGGCAACATAGGCCAGACTGACTGGTCCGAATACAGCGGTGGCCAGGCCGTGTATAACCCGAACGATCAGGAGTTGCTGTGGTGTTTCGACCAGCCCGTAAACAAAAGGGATCGTGCTGAATAGGGTCAACCCGATCAACAGCCAGAGTTTTCGTCCCCATCGGTCGGACAACAAACCAAATAGTGGTTTAAGAATCAATCCGGTCATCGTCGAGACCGAGACGATGGCGCCAATCAGCAGTTCACCCGCGCCGACTGAAGCGGCAAAAAGAGGCATCAGGGGCGTTTTGCCAACCTGATAGGCCGTGCGAACAATCAGGTCAGCGCCGGTAATCCGCCACAGGTCCCGTGAGACGGGTAACCGCACGTCCGTCAGACGCCGATGGTTGAAATGCCCGCGCTGGCGATTTTGTTGTTTAACGCGGCTATCGGTCCGTCGATCAGCTTATCCAGTTTTGCGATCTGTCTGTCGACTTGCCCCACAGTTTGCTTAGCTACGTCTTTTGCCTGATCGGTAGGAGCGAAGTCTGCGATGGCCACGACTGAAATGAGGTCACCCAGTGTATCGTCCAGCCCTGCTGTATGGCGCAAGACATCGCGCGGCGTTTCACGGTGCACGTTGACCAGAGCGCCTTCGATTGCTTCCAGGCGTATAACAATTTTATTGGCCTGTGTAGCCAGAGTCCGACGCTTTTTCGGTAGGCGGTTCGACAACTCACGCAATTGGTTCTTCATTCGGCGTATTCGGTTTACGCTTGATCGTACGCTTGAAAGATTTGCGGTCAAGCTCTGTGCAAGGGTGAACTGTTCGTCGAATTCAGCTTGGGTCGTCTCTACGCGGGGATCTTTTCGTATTTCAAAAGATGCACTTTGGCTGATATCTGCGCATTCTAGATGGACGTTGTAGCGACCTGGAGGTGCAGTCGGACCACCACCTCCCGTACCAAAGAGATCGGACTTAGCAAGCGGCTCATAAGGCTGTTCAGTCAAATTGGGGTCGAGTTTGTCAGGGCCTGGATAGCGAGTATTCCAGACGAACCGGTTCATACCCTTATGCTTGGTCAGACGCTGATTGGGATTCTGTGACTCATCACTGGAGAACTGTGTAATCGTGTTTCCTTCTGCGTCCTGAAGGGATAGCGCAAGTTCGCCTTCGGGCGTGTTATCCAGCCAGTAATAAATGATTGCTCCAGCAGGTGGGTTTTCCCCGGCGTCAAGGTGACGTCGTTCAGTCGTGCCGTCGGCTAGCTTGACTGGATAAGTGGTTCCGGGAAGACCAAAAGCCGGTCCATAGGCTTTGCCATCACCGGTAAATATCATGCCAGAAGCCCACTGGAGCTTGAGCCGGTAAGTCGGGCGTGGTTTGAAAAGCACAAGGTCTCCTTTCTTCCGCTTGTTTGTCGAGATCTGCCGCAGCGGTGTGATATCGTCGAGTATCCAGAAGGACCGTCCATGTGTGGCAGCGACCAGGTCGCTGTCCTTGATCTTGAGGTCGTAGACTGGCGCTACCGGGATACCGCCTTGCATGCGAATCCAGTTACGCCCGTCGTTGAGTGAGTAGAACACGCCAGTTTCGGTGCCGACAAACAGCAAGCCGGCCCGAACCGGATCGATCCGGAGTACGCGTGTAATCTCCCCGTCGGGGAAGTCACCGGTAATGGACTGCCAACTCTTGCCACCATCTTTAGACTGAAAAAGGTAGGGGTCGTAATCGTCCAATTTGTAGCGGGTGGCAGTTAGGTAGATGGTGTCGGCATCATGGGGCGAGATTTCAACCGTGCCGACATAAGCCAAGTCCGGCATCGCTTTGGGTGTGATGTTTCGCCAGTTCTGACCTCCGTCCTTGCTGGTGTGTACCAGTCCGTCGTCTGTGCCGGCCCACAACTCGCCAGGCCTATGGGGCGATTCGGCAAATGTCGCGAGGGACGCGTAAGCTTCTGCAGACGCACCGTCTCCGGTCAGTGGGCCACCGGAACTTCCCAGTTTTTCAGGGTCGTTACGGCTGAGGTCCGGACTGATGGCTTCCCAACTCTGACCTTCATTGCGGGTTCTAAATAGATGGCTACCGCCGGCATAGAGCGTATTGGAGTCGTGCGGCGAGAAGACGATGGGAAATGTCCACGCAAACCGGTATTTCAGATCACGCTGAGGAACACCGGTTTGTTGTTCGGGCCAGACATTGATTAACCTGGCCTGTCGTGTCGAGTGGTCGTAGCGTTGCAGCGCGCCATTGCCCCCGGGGGAGGATCCGACGCAACCCACATAAACAATATTTGGGTCTTCAGGATGGACTGTAATAAAACCACTTTCGCCGGTTCCTGGGATGGTGCAGTCGGCCATAGTGATTACACCCCATTCGGCTGCACTGGGCACACTGATGGATGTGTTGTCTTGCTGTGTGCCGTAAACCCGGTAAGGAAACTGGTTGTCAATATCCATCCTGTAAATCTGCGCGGTCGACTGGTTGTAAATGGTGGACCAGGTGTCACCGCCATTGAAACTGACATTCGCGCCACCGTCGTTGCCCTGTACCATGCGCTGGTTGTTGAACGGATCTATCCAAAGATCGTGGTTGTCACCATGCGGTGTCGTGACTTCATGAAAATCTTTTCCACCGTCGGTCGATTTCCACATCTGAAAATTGGTGACATAAACCGTGTCTGGATGAATGGTATCGGCAAACACATGGGTGTAGTACCAGGGCCTATGCAGCAGGTCACGATTGGGTGACATCAACTGCCAAGTGTCTCCGCAGTCGTCGGAGCGGTATAGTCCCGCCTTCTCACACTCGACCAGAGCCCACACCCGGTTACTTTGTGCGGGAGAGACGGTAACGCCGATTTTACCCAGCATCCCACTGGGGAAACCGGGATGTTTACTCACCTCGGACCAGGTGTCACCACCATCAGTCGAGCGAAAAAGTGCACTGTCTGGCCCACCACTAGACAGATGCCAGAAATTACGATGTGCCTGCCAAATCGAGGCAAACAGAATTCTGGGGTTGTTTGGATCCATCGAAAGATCGACTGCACCGGCTTGATCACTTTGGTATAGGACTAGTTCCCAGTTTTCACCGCCGTCCGTAGATCGATACACGCCACGTTCCGGATTGGGTCCAAACGCGTGGCCCAGTGCTGCAACATAGACGATATTGGAGTCATCGGGATGAATTCGGATTTCACCGATATGACGGGTTTCTTCAAGTCCAATGTGTGCCCATGTCTTACCACCATCGGTTGACCGATAGATACCGTCTCCGTATGAGACATCCACACGAATTGTGGTTTCACCAGTCCCAGCATAGATCACATTGGGGTCGCTTTCCGAAACTGCTAGTGCACCGATCGTAGCTGAATTTAAGTAACCATCCGATACGCACTCCCAGTAGGTACCGCCATCGGTTGTTTTCCAGATGCCTCCTGCGCAGGCGCCAAAATAGAAAGTCATCGGGTCGTTGGGGTCGCCGGCCACGGCTACAACTCTTCCGCCACGAGGGGGACCTATGCAACGCCATTTCATTTTTTCGGTTATAGCATCCGATCGTTTTTGTCTCGTCATTGGATTTCTCTATTGCTGATCATTTCTGTTAGTGCTTTTTTGGGGCACCTATATTATTCCCTTTAGTTCGCTGTCTTATTTATCACAATTTATGTATATCAGACCACACATATTAATGCCTACATCCTCTTTTTGGTTGACAAACCCTAGCATAGAACCTCCAATGACGGGACAGCGGACCATAAATTCCATCCACAGTTTTGAGCTTATCTGTATTAGTATGGAAGTCCTGAGGTTGAATGCACAGATGTATATAAAGAGGATTCTCTGACATGTCAGCTAGCGAGACGGCCAAAGTCGTATTGTCCGTCGACAATATTGTCACCCAGTTCAAAACGGCCGAGGGTACGGTTCATGCCGTGAATGGGGTGAGTTTCGATGTGCGTGCAGGCGAACTTCTTGGGGTCGTCGGAGAGAGTGGGTGTGGCAAGAGCGTGACCATGATGTCGTTGGTCAAACTGGTGCCGATGCCCCCCGCAAGGATCGTTGAGGGGTCTGCTATGTTCGATAGCAAAGACCTGATCCAGATGGATCTCGAAGAACTCCAGAAAATTCGTGGTGCACAAATCGGATTTATTTTCCAGGATCCAATGACATCGCTGAACCCCGTGCTTACTGTCGGCTATCAACTGACAGAGGCTTTGAGGTTGCACAAGAGGTTATCAAAAAAGGCAGCACGGGCCCGGGCGGTAGAGATTCTTGAATTGGTCGGTATCCCTCTGGCCGAGAAGCGGCTCAACGATTTTCCTCACCAGTTTTCGGGTGGCATGCGTCAGCGGGTGATGATTGCGATTGCGTTGTCCTGTGACCCAAAGGTGTTGATTGCAGATGAACCTACAACTGCGCTGGACGTGACAATTCAGGCACAGATACTGGATCTCGTAAAGCGACTACGTCAGGAACTGGGTATGGCCATTGTATGGGTCACTCATGATCTTGGTGTGGTGGCGAGTCTTGCAGACCGGGTGATGGTGATGTACAGCGGGTTTGTTGTCGAACGCGCGGATGTAAAACGTCTTTATGCCCAACCAAAGCATCCTTATACAATGGCACTATTGGCTACACTCCCTGAATTAGAAGGGGAACGCGCTACTAGGCTGGAGTCAATTGAAGGACAGCCTCCGGATCAGTTGAAGGCTCCTACTTCCTGTCCGTTCGCGCCACGTTGTGCTTATGCGTTCGACCGTTGTTCTGAGGAAAACCCTTTGCTACAGGATGTTTCCTCAGGACACGAGGTTGCCTGTTGGTGGGATGTTCAGGAAGACCGCCCCCGTGATTAAAACTGATACGAAAGTAGATCGATGACGACTACGGACAGTACTACAGAGCCGCTGCTTCGGGTCCGGAACCTTAAGAAGCATTTCCCGATTACAGCGGGCGTGTTTCGACGTCAGGTCGGTACGGTCAAAGCTGTTGATGGAATCAGTTTTGATCTCTTACCCAGAGAGACGTTGGGTCTTGTGGGTGAAAGCGGCTGCGGTAAATCTACTGCTGGGCGGACGATTTTGAGTTTGTATAGTGCAACCGAGGGTCAAGTATTTTTTGGGCAAACTGAATTAACAAATCTGGGCGAAAAAGAACTACGTCCTATCCGTCAGAAGATGCAAATGATCTTTCAGGATCCCCAGGATAGTCTCAATCCCAGGATGACAGTAGGTAGCATAATTTCTGAACCATTGCTGGAGCACACGAAGATCAGTAGCTCAGAAAGGACAGAACGTGTAGAGGAGCTGTTGCAGGCTGTCGGGTTAAATCCACAATACGTGAATCGGTATCCGCATGAGTTTTCGGGTGGTCAGCGTCAACGTATTGGCGTGGCGCGGGCGCTCGCACTGAATCCCGAGTTCATCATCTGTGATGAGCCCATTGCCGCCTTGGATGTTTCGATTCAGGCCCAGGTCGTGAACATGCTGGAGGACTTACAAGAAAAACTTGGTTTGACATACCTGTTTATCAGTCATGATCTAGGGATGATCCGTCATATCGCACGGCGGGTAGCCGTGATGTACCTCGGTCATATCGTCGAGATTGCCACCTCTCAAGATCTTTATACACGACCGCAGCATCCTTACACTCAGGCACTGTTATCGGCAGTCCCAATACATGATCCTGTCCGTGAAGCAACACGTGAGCAAATCATTCTAACTGGTGATGTGCCGAGTCCAGCAGATCCGCCTTCAGGATGTCCGTTCAGAACGCGTTGCTTTAAGGCTGAAGCTCGCTGTGCGGACAAAATACCCGAAACAAGAGAAATTGCTGCAGGCCATCACGTGGCTTGTCACTTGGTATGATCGCACGACTACCGTGTCTGGTACGCAAACTTTTTGATCAATACAGGGACCTTTTATCAGATTTCAGGACACAGGTAACAGAATTCGGTAACATTGGTAGCTCTGGAGAGGGTGAGATGCTGTCATATGTCTCACTGCAGGAGATTTAAACAAAAGTGGAGGAAAAGTAAATGAAGCAAATGAAGAAGAAATTTGTATTTGGTATTGCGCTCGCTGCAGTGCTGGGAATGGCGGGCAGTGTGTTTGCTGCGGACCGCGGAAGGGACGGCGAGGTGAGATTAATTTACTGGCAGGCGCCATCCACCATGAATCCCTATCTGTCGGGTGGTGGTAAGGAATTGGAGGCCTCGTCGGTCGTCATCGAAGGTCTGGCTAGATATGACCCGGACGGGAATCTTGTGCCGTGGTTAGTAGACGAAATCCCAACGGTTGAAAACGGTGGTGTATCTAAGGACCTAATGTCAATCACCTGGAAAATTTCGGAGGGTGTTAAGTGGTCTGATGGAACTCCGCTGACTTCGGCCGATGTGTCGTTCACGTATGACTACTGTACTCACCCCGATACGGGTTGTACGCAGTCCAACTACTACAATGACATTGCGTCGATTGAAACTCCGGATGCTCGCACGGTAAAAATCAATTTTACTGTCGCGAAACCCTTTCCTTATGCACCATTTGTGAGTCAACAAGCGCCAATAATTCAGAAAGCGCAGTTTGAAGGTTGTGTTGGTGCCAAAGCCCACGAATGTACCGACCAAAACTTTTATCCGATTGGGACTGGTGGATTCAAGGTAAAAGACTTCAAGCCGAACGATGTCATTATTTTTGAAGCCAATGAAAACTACCGCGTAGCAGGTAAGCCCGCATTTCAGACGGTGGTATTTAAAGGCGGTGGCGATGCTGTCTCTTCAGCCCGCGCTGTACTGGAGACCGGTGAGTTTGACTATGCCTGGAACCTCCAGGTTGCTCCCGAAATTCTGTCTGAGATGGAAAAAAAGGGTAAGGGGAAGGTGATTGCTGCATTCGGTACTTATGTTGAGCGCTTAA
>Ga0315338_1003436_pt1 | contig 13804 bp, 13 predicted proteins | sample ASW8metaG_FD_204518 | JGI IMG/M metagenome (GOLD analysis project Ga0315338, IMG submission 204518) | Ammonia-oxidizing marine archaeal communities from Monterey Bay, California, United States - ASW #8 | ecosystem: Environmental > Aquatic > Marine > Coastal | place: USA: California | collected... | reverse complement strand
TCACCTGTTGCGGAAGCAGGTGGAGATAGGCTGCGAGCGATTCGATGTTAAAATCGATGTGTCCCATATCTCAATCTTTCTCTAATCCACGAGGCTTGTCTAGATCAACTTGACATTTGGTGCCGCATAGAAGAGTATTTTGCGGTCGTAGGCTGTCGTGACCAATGAGGATCTGCAAAAACCTTGCCCCGCAAAGAAAGTCAGGGTTCGGTCCGCAGGTTGGATGCATCGTCTACGATCCGACAAACAAGGCAGTTTGTCGGAACCGAAAAAGTGGTTTTCGCCGTCGTGGCTCGATGGCCTTACCGCGTAGGCAAGGAGGCCTGCAATGAATGGTAATGGTGTATTAAAAGTCAGTGGTCTGCCCCTTTCGGAGATTGTTCCCCATGGGCGGATGCATGGAACGACTGAAGAAGTCTGGTTTTCATCCTGTACGTCCGATTCACGGGCTTGTCGATCGGGAGATGTTTTTGTTGCCGTGGTGGGAGACGGGCGCGACGGCCACGACTTTATTGATGAAGCGATCGGCCAGGGTGTTGTGGCAATCATCGCCGAACGACTCATTCCATCTCTCGGGGTGCCTCTTTACATCGTGCCTGATTCGCGAGTTGCCTATGCGGAAATCTGTCATGCCCTGGCCGGTTTTCCGAGTCGTCGGCTCAATGTGATTGGTGTGACCGGAACCAGCGGTAAGACAACAACCACGTGTCTGATTCAGTCGATTATCAAAACTGCCGGTTTCCACAGTGGCGTACTGAACTCTCTCGGTTGTTGCGATGGGCAGCGTACCACTCCCCCTCCCCTCTCGACGCCAGGCGCGGCAGTCATTGCCGATTATCTGGCAAGAATGCGGGCTGGCGGGTGTACGCATGCTGTCGTCGAAATGCCGGGCCGGGCGATTGCCAAGCGGCGCACCGAGAGTATGGAATTGGATGTCGCCTGTGTGACGAATGCGCAGCATGATCGAGGGGATTGCCACAATACGCAGGAGAGTTATTCAAAGACAACGGCACAAATATTTGACCAATTGAGACCAGAGGGTCTGGTGATTCTCAATGCTGATGATGAGAGGTGTTCAGAATACCAGGACCAACTCCCGAATCCTGTCCTGACGGTTGGCATGCAGCAACCGGCCACCGTCTCAGGGATGCTTCTGGAAAGGTTTCCCAGCGAGCAAACGTTCTTATTGCAGTGGGGCAGCGATGCCATTCCGGTCCGAACCCATATCGTGGGTGATGGTCACATCTACAATTGCCTCATGGCCGCCGCGGTCGGTCTGGCATATGGAGTCGATTTGGCGACTATCGTACGTGCTTTGGAAAAAGTGGATCAAATTCCCGGGCGGTTGCAGAGGATTGAATGTGGCCAGTCGTTCCAGGTTTTTGTCGATAATGCCCAAACGCCCGACGCGCTGGAAACGAGTTTGCGGACGCTTCGCGATCTGACGAGAGGCCGTTTGATCTGCGTCTTTGGTGCTGCTGGAAATCGGCAACGGAAATTGCGGCCACTCTTGGGCGAGGTCGTCGCGAAGTATGCCGATGTCTCAATCATTACCGATAATAATCCTCGGAATGAGAATCCAACTCGGATTGCAGAGGGAATTCTTCGAGGGATGCAATCTGCTGTCGATGTGATAGTAGAACTGGACCGGGCAAGTGCAATAGAAAATGCGATTGCATCGGCAAGCGATGAAGACTGTGTCCTGATTGCTGGCAGAGGGCACGAATCATGGCAGATTATCGGCAAGCGACGGCTCCCTTTCGACGATCGCGAGGTTGCCCGTAACTGCCTTTGCGGGGCATCTTTGGGTTGGGAGGGCGACAAAGGTCAGCGGGTCGCTTAAGTAGTGTGCCTGCGCTCAGGCGAGCATCACCTCTCGACCTTTTGCGCTGTTTGCTGTTGGGCTTGTCCGCACCATCGTTTCGCTGTCATCGACAGCAGGCGATCGCTGGATTTTTCCGGTTCCGTGGATAGATGCAGATTTTCTGACCCCCAGCCAGCCGCCGCAAAAACGGCCTTGGCATCAGATCGGGAATTTGGTACTTGAGCCTCCCTATCGCATGTCGCGATAAACATCGGGTCGCGTAGATCCGAAGAAATCAATGGAAGTTCCATCGATTGCGTGAAGGTTGCGGGGCCTGAACGCTGCCCTTCCTCCTGGGTAGGAGCCAATATTCCGTTAGTCATCGCGGTTACTGGGTCAACCGGACTGATGGATGCTTCACGATGGAACTTGAGACTGAGGACTGGGGCGGCTTATTAGTCGCCCCAGTCTCTCAGGGAACATGGCGTGTAGCTGCTGCCGGGGTGGCTACACGCCTTTTTAATTTTTAGGGGTAATGGCCTTCTCGGAGTTGAGAAAAAGTTCCGGATGACCTAGGCCAGGACAAGTCAAACGTATTACTAGCGGATCAAATTCATGGCACTAAGCAACAAACAACGATCTTTTAACAATACAAATTCGAACGGGCATGTCGTATTTGCCGGGGGAGATACTGCGGGGCGTCTGTTTCCGGGATTGGCTGCCGCCGAGCAGCTTCGTCGGGAGTTACCGGATTTGACAATAACATTTTGTGGTAATGGCACGCGATTCGAAAGAGAACACGTTTTTTCCGCAGGATTCTATTACCATGGTTTCCCATTCCGGCCCCGAACGAAGTCGTTATTTGGCGCCTGGGAATATTGGAGAAATCAGTATCGTAATGTTCGGCTGGCTACTGATTTTTTCGCTACAGAGAATGTGTCGGCGGTTGTTGGTCTGGGAGGTAGCTTTAGTCTGCCTCTTTTTCGGGCGGCGCTGCAGGCCGGTACCCACGTGGCGCTGATGGATCAAAATACAGTGCCTGGCCGTGCGACGCGCAGACTCTCTCGTTCTGCGGAGCTGATTTGTGTCTCTTTTGCAGCAGCGCGTAAGCGACTTCGGACCAATGCCAGTGTTCAGGTTACCGGCAATCCAGTCCGGGCGCGCCCGACACACCATGAAGACCAAAATGCGAGGTCGCCAAGGTTGCTGATTACGGGAGGTGGCTTGGGTGTGGCGGAACTCAACAAATGGGTTCCTCGCGCACTGTACAAGGTAAACCGTTGGTTGGATAGTTGGCAAATTGTCCATCAGGTGGGAGTGCACGATATTGCCGAGACGGCCAATCTATATAAGAAATTTGCGATCCGCGCAGATGTGGTTCCGTTTGTAGAAGATCTTCCTCGCATGTTGCTTGAAACCGATTTGGTGGTTTGCCATGCCGGTGGCACCACGCTTGCCGAGTTGGCATTTTGCGGAGTTCCAGCTGTGTTGCTCCCCGCATCAGATAGCAGCGGAGACCACCAGCGAATCAATGCCAAGTGTTTCACCAAAGCGGGGGCTGCTGTTACGATCGATCCAGCAAGTCTTTGTGGCCGGCTTGATGATGAACTCGGGGCACGGTTGCTTCCGATCATAAATGACGTGAAGCTTCGGGAATCGATGTCAAGGAGCATGTTGCAACTGGCATACCCGCACGCGGCACAAGATGTCGCCAAGGCGATTGGAAAACTCATCAGCTCAGAGTTGCCTGCTCAGGCCGCCTGAGGTAGGTCACCCCGTTTAAGGAAATTGCTTTCGCAAATGGTCCAGCGTCGGGGCGTATTTATCCGAATGCGTTGTGAGTTGAAAACACCGCTGCTGATCGTCGGTAATCGCAATCGCGATATCGAGACGGTCCCGTGGCAGGCAGTGTTCAAAGCGGTCGGACCATTCCAGTAGGCTAAAGCCGGCTCTTTCAAAATATTCTTCTGGGCCAAGTTCGAAATATTCATCCTCATCCGCAAGGCGATACAGATCGAAGTGGAAGATCGATGTTGCCGCGTGGTACTCGTGAACGACCAGATAGGTGGGGCTGACGACACTCCGGACATCAATCCCGCTGGCCGAGGCGATCGCTTGCACTAACCGCGTCTTTCCCGAGCCAAGTGTTCCACTGAGCCCGACAACACTATGCTCTGGCAAGGCGGCAGCCAACGCCGCCCCGAGTTGTGCCGTATCTGCTTCGGAAGACGCCTGGAAGACGAAGGGTTGGATCACAATGAACCTCCGTGCAAAAAACCGCGCGGTTCTAGAGGGATCGGCTCCGTTTCGGTAGCCTGCCAGAGTCCCGGTTTTTCGATAAAAGTTCCAATGCGCGACAGAGGGACATCGAGCGGTTGGGAGTTGATGATCTTTTGCGCATCATTTTCAGGAACGGCCAGCAGCAGTTCAAAATCTTCGCCGTCCGCCAGTGCATGCTCCATCGCTGAGTTGGTAGCATCCGGCCGGTTGGCCATCGTGACGGCAGCATCGGCGATGGGTACGGATTGCAAATCGATGACGACACCGCACCCGCTCTCCTCTGCCATGCGGGACGCATCGAGAAGGAGTCCATCGCTGCAATCGATTCCTGCATGGAGCGAATAATGTTCGTGAAGCCAGAGTGCTTCGCGGACGCGTGGCTGAAAATCAAACTGGTGACCGAGCAGGCTTCCGCCAAATTGCCCCGTCACCAAAAGGTGATCTCCAGGGCGGGCACCGCTGCGTAAGAGCGACGTACCGCTTGCGCAGCGTCCGATCAGCGTGATGCTGATTACCAGAGGCCCATCCCAGACATTGGTGTCACCGCCGGCTATCGCTAAAGAAAATTCTTCGGCAAGAGGAAGGATGCCCTCGTAGAGTTCTTCACCACACACGCTCCGATCGCGGGGAAGCGCAACCGCAAAGAAACCAGCAACCGGCGTCGCCGCCATGGCAGCAAGATCGCTGAGATTGGCCGCCAGGGCCTTGCGACCGATACGCCGGGGATTGTCGGATTCGACCCGAAAATGAACTCCATCGCAGAACAAATCGCAGGTGACGACCTGTTCACCGGCTGCATCGGATGCCTGGAGTACGGCAGCATCGTCTCCCGGGCCGATCCGGAGCCATGGACTGCTCGGAAGCCGAGTCCTGAGCCAGCGGACAAATTCGGATTCCATGGGTCTGCAATCATCCCGTCGATAGAAAGATAAAAAGAGGAACGGCCAACCCCAATGTTTCAGCTGCCGTTGATTTGGAGTTTAGGGGCGGCGGGGCTAATCGTCAAACACCCCGGCAGGAACTGCAACAAACCGGTTTGCCGTTATGACTACCGTTGGGTTGCATGATGGGTATCGGAGGCGACGCGGATGTGGCCGAAGAGGGTTTGATTGCCCCGCAAAATGTAGAATTTGATGGGTCCGTCGCGGGTTAATTGCTCCTGTTTGAGCACGTAAGCGACATTTTCCATCGAGACGGTTTCCCAAATGTGCATTCCGACCAGAATGTCCCCTTGGCGAATCCCCTGCTCGTCTGCCGGACTGCCATCTCGCACCGCAGTAACGTTCAAGCCGCCCCGGTAGCGGCTTTTCTTTTCTCGAATCTGATTGGGGTTTAAAACCTGTAATTTTAGCCCCAGTGCGACCCAGGTAGGATCTAAGACTAAAGCGACGCGCGTACCCGCCGAGGGCATAATCAAATCGAGATCGATCGATTTCCCGTTCCTGACAATCTGAATAGGAATCTCCTCATTTCCTTTTTGGCCGAGTAAAGCGGTTTCTAAATCAAGAGGATGCCGGACTTCTTTTCTTTGGACCGTGCGGATCCGATCGCCCGGGCGCAGGCCAGCTCGCTGGCCTGCGGTACCTGCCTCGACGCTTGCGACTACGAGTCCCTCACTCGATTCAGCGGTTGGCCTGGTACGAATACCGTGATTGCGTTTCTCGATCTTCCGGGTACTCAACAGTTTCGCAGAAATATCAAGAACTTTATCAACCGGAAGTGCAAAGCCAATTCCCTGGGCTCCAACGCGGACGGCGACATTGATGCCGATCAACTCACCATCGATGTTCAGCAGTGGTCCCCCGGAATTGCCCGGATTGATACTCGCATCGGTTTGGATGAGGTCGTAATAATATTGGACATCGCTGACCTGTACGGTGCGGTCGAGGGCACTGATGATGCCACGCGTCACGGTATGTTCGTAGCCGTACGCATTGCCGACCGCAATCACCGTTTCCCCCGGCATCAGGTCCCGCGAGGTCCCGATGCGGATCGTGGGTAGCCGCTTGCTATGCGGGTCAATTTTGACGATTGCCAGATCGGTTTTCGGATCATGGGAGACCGTCTGCGCGACATAGTGGTCCCCATTTGAGAGGTTGACATTGATCGTCGATACGCCATCAATGACGTGAAAATTCGTCACAATGTACCCACGCGGGTCGATAATTACCCCCGTTCCCATGCCATTGACCCGTTTGGCATTTTCACTGTTTCCGGCAGCATGGTTGGATTGATTGATGATTTTCTGGCCGCGTATATTCACAATCGAATCTCGTGCATCTGCTACTGCCCGCACCAATGCAGTTCGCCGTAGTTCGGATGCAATGGTTCCGCCTGAGAAAATAAGAATCACGATCAGCGACAGAATCAGGCACACCGGTCTGGGCAGGAGTGAACGACCGGGATGGGCAGAGATTGGGTCGTTCGAAGGTGAGGGCGCAGAAACATCCACGCGCTTCTCCTGGTTGATGGGTTGACTTTGGCGCAAGTCGCGATTGTGCCGGAATGATGTGTAAATCGGCTTATTCCAATAATACCTCCACAGCGCGTACCGACGCGCGGCACAAACCACCTAGAGTTCCCAGCATTGAGAAGATGTAACGATTAGCTGCCAAGTTTGGGGCATTGGTTTTGCCCTTCCGAGAAACGGTCTCGGTTTTGTGCGGAGGCTGCTAGCAGGCGACCGCCTTCTCGACGTGATCGATGCCCCTCGAGCGGGTGTCAGAGACTGTGCTCTCACTATAGACAAGGAGCGGTGCATCGACGAATCGCACCCATCAGTGCCCATCCTATTTCTTTAATTTGTATATGCGATAGGCATTTTCATAACCGATCTGCCGCTTCAGCTTTTCTGGCAGCTGTTTGAGCATACTCAACGTCGCTCAGATACTTCCGGCACTTGGATGTTAGCCATTGCCGCTCATCGACGACCACGTTTTTCGTCGCTATTGTCTCCTTCGACACTGCGGAAGTAGCGCCAGGCCCAACAGAGCCAGAAGCAGTCCGCTCGGTTCCGGTGTGCCGCTGAACTCAACTTCTCGAAACTGGTTGGCCTGAACACCGAGAGAACTCAACACCCGCAGGTCAACGGTTTTGACACCTGCGACCGTTGCAAAGCCGAAGTATTCCCCCTGAGGTGTTGCAGACGTACTGGTGGGCAGCGATGCGGTATCACTATATGTATCCAGAACGGCCGCCATAGAGTCATAAAAGATCAATTCGAAATCCCCAATGCCCGTATCAATCTGCCCCCGGTCGTTCCAGAGTTCAAATGCGAAAACATTCTCTACGGCATCGAACTCGTATGTAAATGTGGCAATCAAGAAGCCCGCAGCCCCATCGTTGGCCCAATCCACAAAACCTCCCGGGCCACTCGACTTGTTTCCATCGACGGTGGCAATCGGGTCGGTGCTTCCGCCGTTGACTGTAATGAATGAGGGTACATCTGAGGTGACGTTCGCCATGCTGATAGGAGCTGCCAGGGCTGCAGAAGAAATGAATTGGACGCATACTGCTGATGCGATCACATGGATGCCCGGTCGCATCAGTACACCTATCACCGATTTCCATTTGTCCGATACGGACATGTGTATTGAATGATGAATCTTCATCGCAATAACTCCTGGGTTTCTATTGGCCGTTAACAACGGTGCCATTTTCTCCTGCATCTGATGGAGGTGCAAGTATTTTGTAGAGAGAAAACAGGGGATTTTCTGGTGAAAATCGGCCTTCGAGAATATCGCGAGCCCAAAGGATTTTGATGGTGGCCGTTGGTCGCTACTCCAGTGGCTCTTTTCTGGGGCGCTCTCTCTCAATGATGCCAAACTTCTTCGGGTCCATCCCGGCCGGCCACTCCGGCTCGCTGCCGCGGTAATAGTAGGAACCGTTCCATGTTTTTACTTTGTCCCAATGTTTTGCTCCGCGCAAGTCGGTGCCGCTCAGATCCGCCTCGTTCACGCCTGCCCCGAGTAGGTTGGCGCCCCGCAAATCTGCCCCAGCTAAGTAAGCCCCGCTAAGGTCCGCCTTAATGAGTTTTGCATTCTCCAGATTTGCATTTCGCAGGTCGGCCCATTTCAGATTTGCCTCGCCCAGATTTGCTCGATGGAGATCCGCCCATCGCAGATTTGCCCCGGGACCAACATGCCCTTTACGAGAATGGAGATTGCCATTGGTTGTCATTATTTCATGACGCTTGCCGTCGAGTGTTTCATACGTTCCCCCCAAGGCGGGACCCGCAAGGCAAAGCCAAAAGACGATTGCAGGAACGATCCTTTGCACGGACTACCCTTTGATGGGGTGTTTTGTTCGAGGCCTTCCAACAATCGGCGCCTGTGGGGGTGGTACCCGCTAGCGAGAAACCGGGAAAATCTGGTTCAAAGCAAGCGGAGGGCTCGGACCCTCAACCGGTTTCCCGGCACCTCATTTCCAGACACATACAAAGACCTGAATGGGTTTAGGATAGTCTCCCAATATCCTCAAAGCCAGTCTGCTGCAATTCGGTTTGTAGCCGCTAATCGCAGGGGATACCCGGTTTAGTGATACTTTTGGTGATGCCGCCCTACCGTCGCTTTCTGCGCGGTAGTAGAGAGAGACGATCAGAACACTTTTTCGCTTATTAGCTTGCCATCCTTGTATTGGATTTCCTTTTGCTTCTTGCCGCTTTCAGACCACCAAGTCGCAAGGCCATCTCGCTTACCGTCCTTGTAATGGGATTCCCACTGCTTCTGGCCGTTTTCATACCACGAAATCGCAAGGCCAACTTGCTTGCCGTTCTTGTGGCGGGACTCCCACTGCTTCTGGTCGTTTTCATACCACGCAGTCGCAAGGCCATCTGGGTGGCCGTCTTTGTAATGGGCATCCAACTTTTTCTGGCCATTGTCATACCACACAGTCTGAAGGCCTTCTAGCTTGCCGTCCTTATAACGGGACTCCCACTGTTTCTTGCCGTTTTCATACCACCCAGTCCCAAGGCCATCTTTCTTGCCGTCCTTATAATGGCCCTCAAGCTTCTTCTTTCCATTCTCATAGTACTCAACGTGCGGACCATCCTTCGGAGGTTCATCCCCAACCACCGGCGGCACAATGAGAATCAGCAATAAGAAAGCCAGCAAGAGTGTACTGTAGTGAGTATTCATAGAACTGCCCTCTTTGCGATCGGGTAAAACGCACCATCTATCATACCGACTGCTGCGGCACTTTCTATGCACTGAGTTTCTTTGGTGGTGCCGGATTGCGTTCTTTCAAAGCAACCTTCTGCCGTGCTATAACGACCCTTAATAATTTGCCTTGGATTGCTGGATACGAGGGGTGTGGCAGAAGGTTTTGCGGCTGACCGCCCGGCGGGAATTTCATGATGATTAATTTTGGCTCTCGGTTGGCGCGGGGACACTGGTGTGGTTGGCTCTTCTGGGGCATCGCTGCGCTGTTCTTCCTTTACGAGCAGTTCGTTTGGGTGATGCCGAATGTCATTCTTGTAGATCTCACTCGGGTCGCCGAAGCCTCGCCGGTCAAGCTGGTCTCGGCACTGTCGGTTTACCTTTGGGTTTATGCCTTTCTACAACTGTTTGTGGGCGGGCTCTTCGATCGCTTCGGCACGAAGTTCATCCTGTGTGGCGCGACGGCCATTTGCGCTGTGAGCTGTTTGTTTTTTGGGACGGCACACAACCTGCTCGAGATCAGCGTTGCGAGGGGTCTTAGCGGCTTTGGCAGCGCGTTTGCCTTTGTCGGTACGATTTACGTTGCCACGGTTTGGTTCCCGCCGAGCCGACTTGCGTTGATAGTGGGAATCACCACAGCGGTAGGGATGTTAGGCCAGATGTTCGGCCAGACTCCGTTGGTGGCTGCCGTGGAGGCATTTGGCTGGCGCGAGGTTGTCATGGTTTGTGGTTGGCCGGGCTTTGCATTGGCGGGACTGATACTACTTATCATTCCACGGCGACCCTCCTGGTTTAAGGATCGCTTCGCAAAGGAGAGCGAGCTTAAAATCGGCATTTTTCAGGGTATTGTGCAGGTCCTTTCCCGTTGGCAAATGTGGGCGGTTGGCACGGTGTGTGGAGTGCTTTACTTGCCACTGAGTGTGCTCGCGGCAATGTGGGGCAACACTTTCATGGAGAAGGCTGGAGGATACAGCGCGGAGCAGGCAAGTTTTGCCACCATCCTCCTGGGGGTCGGTTGGCTGATCGGATGCCCGCTGGTGGGGATCATTTCCGATCTCATAGGCTCGCGCAAAGGCCCACTGTTGGTTGGCATTGTTGGGGGCGGGACCGCAATGCTATTGTTGCTCTGGCCCTCGTTTCTCGGTTACGGCGGGTTGCTTGCGGTGATGTTCGTGGGCGGCCTCTTTACAAGTACCGAAGTCGTTTGCTTTGCCGTAGCAATGGAGCTCTTTCCGCAGTCGCTCCGTGGCACGGCCGCGGCCTGTTGCAACTTCATCACGATGATGTTTGCCGCGGGGTTACAGGTGGTGATCGGCTGGATTCTCACAGAGCAGATCGTGGGTCCTGTCCGGCACCAGGTGAAGGTGCCCCACATTCCCCCCATTGAGCAACTTCCCAGTGCGACCCCCGATGAGTTTCGCTGGGCCCTGGCAGTCGTCCCGGTCCTGTTCCTCGTAGCCCTGGCACTTTGCCTGTTGCTGCCCGAGACAGCCGGGCGCGCAGCTGGGACGAATATCCAGAAGGACTAAAAGCAAAGTCAAAAAAGCTAGGCAAACTTTCCACAAGCGAGGCGTTAGGATTATCTCAAAAATTGGCCGAGCGGCTGTGGTGAGTATTTATAGAGCTGCCCTTTTTGCGATCGGGTGAAATGCGCCATCCATCATGCCGATTGCTGCGGTACTTTCCATGCACGGATTATCCTGGTGGTATTGCCGTTTTATTCGGGGATAATGAGGGCGTCTCATTCAAAAGGGAGTGTGGAGTATGTGCTGGCGTGAACAAACTTGTACTTGATAGCTTGACCGGCTGAAACAGAAAATACGAATATGAACATCAGCCAAATGTTTGAAATCACGCGCCTTGTCGGTGTCTTCGTCGGTTTTTGGTTGGCATTTAGCGAAGTCTCCGATCCGGAACGAGCGTTCCATTGGCTATCGGTCTGTGTCGTCGTCTCCATTGCCGGAATCACCGGCATCGAGAGTCTTTTTTTTGGCAAGCAAGCGGCATCGGCATCCGGTTATTCAGATCCCGGGCCCTACCAGCGGCAGTCCGGATACAACAACCTCGCGGTGGCCATCATGGGCCTCGCCGTCTTTGCCATGAACTGGGGCACCCAAGCCGAAGCAGCGATCTGTTCCGTACTCTTGGTGTTCCTGGCACTCTCCTCGATCAACCACGTTCATTCGGGATGGCGGAACGGGTACCGGAGTTGGCGAGGTTTTACCCGTCCACTGGGAACCCTTGTTCTATCGATCGCGGTGCTTCCGTTTATGTTCCGCGCTCTGGCCGCCTCGTCATAAGCAAGGTCCTTTAAAACAACAAAAGCTGGCAACGACAGATACCCTTTCGGTGGTTTGCCAGACGGCAACCCGATTTGCGGGCCGAGGTAATTATCAAGAGCTGCGCGGAAACTAGTCTTTTACCCAATCCACTCGACTAGCTCGATCACGTTCTGATCAGGATCGGCAAAATAGAGCCAACGCACCTTGCCCGTCACCGATAACGGTCCACGGAGGATCGGAACCCCCTCGCGCTGCAGATCCGCTACGGCTGCATCTAGATCGTCGACGCCCAGTGCCAAGTGCGGACAGTAGGGCGCGACGGGGTCCTGCGGCGCGCAAAAACTTCCATCCAGACGGGAGAGCAATTCGAGTCGCACATCACCCTGCATAAGAAACACGCACTCCTCGTGCTCCTCCTCATTGCGATGTCGCCACGACTCGGTGAATCCCAGGCGATTCACATAAAATGCCACCGACGCATCGAGATCGCTCACTTCAAATGCTATGTGGTCAAAACGCACGGGAAACACCTCCGGTCGAAGAAAGGGGGTATGTTATACGGGGTCGGTATTCACAGCTTCGCAGGTCAATGTCTCTATCTTATCGGAGTCGCTTGCATACCGCAGAGCATCGGAGAGAAAAACGGGGGGACAAACCTTACGTCACCCTACCGTCGCCTTCTTCGCGGCAGCAGCGCCAGACCCACAAGGGCTAAGAGCAGCGTCGCCGGTTCGGGGACGGCGGGGGCGGGCCTGTAGAATGGATTGACCGCCACGCCAACCCCGTCACCTTCGGCAAACGTACTCTCCCAGCCTGCAAGGTTTCCCGTGGCGAAATCGCCGTTCTCAAGGCCACGGAACCCGATGTCGTCGAGCATCAGGCCCGCGATATCGCTCGTTCCGGTAAGCGAAAATTCCAATAGCAGTTCCTCAACCGGGTCAGGGAACAGGGCGCCGATATCAACGAGCGTCTCAAAGGTCGTGAAGCCATCGGTCAGTTCGTCAGGAGCGTCGATTCGCGCCAGCACCTCTCCCTCCAGGGTGACCGTGAGCTGACCGGTGGTCGTCGGGAAGTGGTAATCGAACGAGAGGGTTTCATCTCCCGAGGGCATTGAAACCCTTTGGGACATCGAGGCGGATTGCTCCGCCTTGAGCGTTGCGATAGCTATCCCCTTTTCGAAGACCTGCGGCAGGATATAGGGGTCGGCGCGGTAGACGCAATTTGTGCCGTCTTCAAAACGGACCCACATCGCGATTTGGCCACTGTCGTTGATCCCCTCCCGGGACAACGCCACATCCTCTACCGTCGAGGCCCAGTCGGGAATCGTGTCTCCCGTGGCCAGCACCTTGTCGCTCAAGGGGTTGGGCCCTGTAAAGATGCCGTGACCGGAGGAATCGAATTCTGCCTTAAATGCGACGCCGGCGTTGCTGATCGCGGGCCTTGCGTAAAACCATGAAAATTCCCCGCTCGTGTCGGCCACCATATTCGGCACACCGCCATTGCCGACAAAGATTGCTTCATTATTCGTCGAATAATTTTTCTTGTTGTAAGCAACGTCTCCTGCGTTGCTGATCGAAGGACTCTCCAACAACTCAAAAAATCCTCCGCTTTGAGCTATCGTGGTATGGTTTAGGGTGTTCCCCTTTTTAATGTAGCTTGTGCCATTCGGAGGAAATCCGTCCACGTAGGACCACGTCAATTGGAGGGTGGTGCCGGCAGTTTGGAGCACCGGCTCTTGGAAATATTTAAAGTCAGATGCGGATGAGCCATCGATATAGACGGGATTGCCGCCAATACCTACCCGGATTTCGTGATGCGCGTTGTGAGCAATGCCTCGAAATGCAACTGCCCCGGCGTTGTTGATCGACGAACCGGACACGTCGGCATACGTTGCGTTTGAATCGAAAGCGTCGCCTTCGGCAATGGTTGTTAACCCCTGCGTAGCGGCGGTGTAGCGGACGACTTCGGAGTGGCCGTTGTGCCGACTGGCTACGAAGCCCACGTCGCCCAGGTCGTTGATCCTGGGAGAAGCCCCAAGGGACACGAATGGTGATGACGGGGAGTAGAGCTTGGTCGTGACAATCTTCTCGTGAGTCACTAAATCGGCTTTGTAGATTGATTCATCAGAACTCTGATAGAAGACCAATTGACCTGAGGCGTTTATGGCAGCGCCGTACAGGAAATTCTGCTGGGAACCCCCGATTGCGTTAAAACGAGAAAAGAGATACCAATCGGCCCGTGCCGGCGGCGGCGCGTAGAGCATGCAGAAAACAGCGGCGATG
>Ga0315338_1003435_pt1 | contig 13812 bp, 6 predicted proteins | sample ASW8metaG_FD_204518 | JGI IMG/M metagenome (GOLD analysis project Ga0315338, IMG submission 204518) | Ammonia-oxidizing marine archaeal communities from Monterey Bay, California, United States - ASW #8 | ecosystem: Environmental > Aquatic > Marine > Coastal | place: USA: California | collected... | reverse complement strand
TGGCAGGCGGAGAGGAACGCTGCCGTCTCGGCAGGCGTCGGGGGCAGGCCGGTCAAATCGTAGCTGGCGCGGCGGATCAGGACCCGCGGCGAGGCGGGCTCCGCAGGGGTCAGGCCGGCCACCGCAAGTTGTTTGAAAATAAAGCGATCGATGGGACTCTTTTGCCAAACCTTCGGAGCCTTTGGGGCCGGTGGGACTTCTGGGGCCTTGAGCGGTTGCAACGACCACCAGTCATAACCGGCCCGCAGATCGGTCGAGAGCGCGAGCGGGTCGAGCGGTTGGTCGGGATAGTACGCGCCCTTTTCAATCCAACGACGAAGCACCGCAATCTCTTCGCTGCTAAGCGGCTCTTCGGGGGGCATCTCTTCGGTGGTGACGTGCTGGTAGAGCAAGCTCTCCGCCGGATTCCCGGGTGCGAGTGCCGGGCCACTCTCGCCCCCTGCAATTGCGGTGTCACCGGAGCGAAGGTCCAACTCTCCCTTGCGGTCGCTACCGTGGCAGGAGAGACACTTGGTGATCAGGATCGGGGCAACGTGCTGATCGAAAAACTGTACCGTATCTTCTTCCGCCATCGCATTGGATGGGGCAAGAAGCAAGATCGGGCTGACCAACGCCGCGAAGAGTAGGGGTTTTGGTCGCGTCATCGTCTCATCATGACTGGAGGTGAGCGGTCACGAGGTGGGTAAACGGAGCGCACCGACAACTGCAGACATTATATCACAAGTCGATTCCCGGCGACGAGATGAGCCAGCGGGTGTGGCGATTATTTTTTACCCGGTTTGTTCTCTTCAGGCTTGCTATCGGGTGCCTGCTGACCGGTTTGTAGCGAAAAATCTTTGGGTTTGAGTCCCTTGCGAAACTTATTGCGACCAAAGGGCGTCGCCGTGAAGGGATCGACATAATCGACATCCGATTTTTCGGGAATCGATGCTTCCATCCCCAGCGCCCAGTAGGCGCCGTTGACAATGATGCGGCGCAAGTCCTCGCTTTGTAAATCTTCAGCCGCTCCGATCGTACTGGTCATCACTCGCGCGGTTTTGAAATTGACCGGCCGCTCCCAGGTCCAGATCATCGGCATGATCGGTTTGTGAAAGTTAGGCGGATCGTCAGGCTTCATCCCCTTAAGCACCTGCCCGTAGGCCAGCACGGTCGCAGCCTCCGGAAGCCGATCGACCTGATAGACATCGGTGGGTCCCCAGATGTCGCCCCCAACCCCGCGCAAAATCGGATGCGAGCGGTAGCGTCCGTTAATCAGCCCCCGGGTACTCTCCACCGCATGGTGCCCATGGTGGCCCCGCCATTTCTCGCCCAGCACCATCCCTCCAAAGCCACCCGATTTGGCATGCGTGTCGTAGTTGGCAAAGGGGGAACCCCGCTCCTTGAGATTTTTGAACGCGAGGACCGCACAGCGGAAGCCGATCACCGGCTTGCCCGACTCCACGTACTGCACAATGTGCTTCATCTGCGCGTCAGGCAACTCCAGGTCCATGCCGAGGATCACCAAGAGGTCGGCCGCACCAAGTTTCTCGATACCGGGAATGTTGTCTGCCGTGTTGGGGTCGATCGTGCCATCTTCTTGATTAATCGCAAAGAGGACCGTGCAGGGAAAGCCGTGCTTCTGGGAGAGAATTTTGGCCAGCATCGTCATCCCCTCCTCGGCCCGGTATTCCCAGCCGGCGGCGAGGAAGACAATTTTTTTCCCGTTGGAGCTGCCCTCCGGCGGCTGGTAGTCGACCCACTTCGAATCGTCCGCGTCCGCAGTACGGAGCAGCACCGCGCTAAAACAGAGCAGGGCGATAACAAACAAACGGGCCAACGGGTGGGTGATGGCAATCATGACAACGCTCCTCGGCAGCGAAAAAAGTACAACTGGTTTTGTCCGGGTCCCTATCGTACCGTTTGCATTCCGAATCGGCTACCGACCCGATCGGGTCGGTAGCGCGGGGGAAGGTTCCGGTGTATAATGGGCCGCGATTTTACTAACTCTTGCCCCAAAGGAAGTGACGCTTTCATGACGCGCATCCAGCTGCCATCTCCTGCCCGCATGCTGATTGTCTGTGGCCTGCTGTTCGCCTTGCTCAAACCGCTGGTGGCCGCCGACCCCCCCTGGCAACCGGCCAAGGGACCACTGGCGACCCGCTGGACCCGTTCGGTAACACCCGAAAATGCCTGGCGCGAATATCCGCGGCCCCAACTTGTCCGCAAGCGGTGGCAGAACCTCAACGGGCTTTGGGAATATGCGATCACCAAGCGAAAAGCGCCGCAGCCAACAGAATTTGAAGGGGATATCCTGGTTCCCTTTCCAGTCGAGTCGGCCCTCTCGGGCGTGATGCGTCGCCTCGGCTACACACAGCGACTCTGGTATCGTCGCACGTTCGAGGTGCCCGAGAGTTTTCGCACCGGCCGCCTTCTGCTGCACTTCGGCGCGGTCGACTGGGAAGCAACCGTGTCGGTTAACGGAAAACAAGTCACCCAGCATCGAGGGGGTTATGATCCGTTCACGATCGACATTACCGACGCCCTCCGCAAGGAAGGCCCCCAGGAGATTGTGGTCTCGGTCTGGGATCCGACCGATACCGGTTACCAGCCACGCGGCAAACAGGTTTTGCAGACCGAGGGGGTCTGGTACACCGCCAGCAGCGGGATCTGGCAGACCGTGTGGCTCGAACCGGTCCCCGAGATTTTTATTGAGCGACTCAAATTGGTGCCTGATGTCGACCGGGGAGTTGTGCAAGTGACCGCGTTTGCTAACTCGGGCGAGGTGAGCGTACGGGCACTCGACGGTGATCGACAGGTGGGGGAGGCGAGCGGACCTGCCGGTGCGCCGCTGGAGATCCCGGTCCCGGATGCCGAACTCTGGTCAACAGCAAACCCTAAACTTTATGACTTGGAGGTGCAACTCGCCGAGGGGGACAAAGAAATCGACCGGGTCGACAGTTACTTTGGAATGCGGAAGGTGAGTCTCGGCAAGGACGAGGCGGGCCGCACGCGCATCTTGCTCAATGGTGAGCCGGTCTTCCAGTTCGGTCTGCTCGATCAGGGTTTTTGGCCCGATGGACTCTACACGGCCCCGAACGACGAGGCCCTGCGATACGATATCGAAGCGACACGGCAGCTCGGTTTCAATCTGATTCGCAAGCACGTCAAAGTTGAGCCGGCCCGCTGGTACACCTGGTGCGACCGGATGGGGATGCTCGTCTGGCAGGATATGCCCAACGGGGATCGCTTTCTCAATGTTTTTAAACCGGAACCCGATCCCGATCTGATCCGTTCGCCCGAGTCGGCAGCCCAGTACGAGCGGGAACTGCTACGGATGATTACGTCTCTGGAAAATCATCCCTCGATCCTGATCTGGATTCCATTCAACGAAGGCTGGGGACAGTTTGACACCGCTCGGATTTCTGAACTTGTGAAAAAGCGCGATCCCTCGCGGCTCGTCGATGCGGCCAGCGGCCTGGTCGATCGTGGCAGTGGTGAGGTGAACGACCTGCACAACTACCTCGGCCTCAGCGTGCCCGCGCCGGAAGCGGGTCGGGCAGTGGTGCTCGGTGAATTTGGTGGTCTGGGCCGCCGCGTTGAGGGCCACATGTGGAAAGACAAGGGCGACTGGGATTACCGCAAGATCAACGATCGCGATGCGCTCACCGACGCCTACGTGGAACTGACAAAAAATCTCCGCATCATGAACGGTCGCGGCCTCTCGGGCGCGGTCTATACGCAGACGACCGATGTGGAAATCGAAGTCAACGGGCATTTGACCTACGATCGCGCTCAGTTCAAGCTCGATCCCGAGCGGGTCCAACAGGCCAATGCGGAGCTCCAGCAACCCCAGTTGCTGATCACGACCCTGCTACCTACCAGCGAGTCGATTCCCCAGCGGTGGCAGTTCACCCACAAGCAGCCTCCCGCAGAGTGGACCCGGAGCGATTTTGACGCCCGCAGTTGGCAACAGGGCCCCGGCGCTTTCGGTACGGTCAAAACCCATCCGCTGATCGTCCGCAGCGAGTGGGATGGAGATGCGATTTGGCTCCGCCGCCCCTTTATGCTTCCAAAAAATACGACAGGTGAGGTCTGTCTGCTCACCCACCACGTGGGCGATGCCGATTTTTTTATCAACGGGCAGCCGCTCCAAATCGGGCATGCGGCGACTGCCGGTTACCGGCTGCTGCGACTCGATCGGGCCGTGCTGGCCAAACTCCAACCGGGCCGCAATCAACTCGCGGTGCATGTCCGCCCAGGGACAGGCGAAGCGTACTTTGATGCTGGGGTGGTTGCGGTCCGTCACAGCGACGCACCCGCAAAAGACCGCCCCACGGAGCGGAAAGCGACGGAGTAAAAGACGCAGCCGCAAAAGATTGCCGCAAAGAGGCAGAAATACTCCTCCACAGGGTGTTTCCCGGGACTTCTTTCAAGGACAGTCTTGTTCAGGTGGAGCCGTTTATCATGTAGAATAGATGATGCACCCTGTGTGATCTGTCGCGCGCCAGTTTGCAACCATACCCCCCTGTGACTCAATCGATGTCCCGCTGCTTTGCCTCCGCTGTATTTTGTCTACTCGCCACGAGCCTGACCGGCACCGGAGTGTCGATTGCCGGGGAGGAATTTTTCCACGAGCAGGTAGCACCGATCCTGGAGCAACACTGCCTCGCCTGCCATAACGATGAGCGGACCGAAGGGGGACTCTCCCTGGTCCGTGCTGAGACTGCGTTCGCCGGTGGCGAGAGTGGCGAGTCGATTGTCCCCCGCGATGTCGAGGCGAGTTACCTGATCGATCAGATCACCGTGGAGGATGGCAAGGCGGCGATGCCGGAGGGACAGCCCCCGCTTGCCGAGGACCAGATTGCCACCCTCCGACAGTGGATCGCCGATGGCGCCGACTGGCCTGCGGGTTTGGTGCTGGAGATCCCGCAGTGGTGGTCGCTGCAGCCCCTGCAAGTCCCCGAACTGCCCATCGGCAGCGATGGTAAACCGCTGGCAAATGACCCCTGGGTCCGCAACCCGGTCGATGCGTTTGTCCTGGCGCAGCTACGAAATAAAGGTTTGCAGCCAGCCGCCGCCGCAGACCGCGAAACCCTGATCCGGCGGCTTTACTACGACCTGATCGGTCTGCCCCCGACACCGCAGCAGGTGGCCGAGTTTGTGGCCGATTCGCAGGACGATGCCTATGAAAAGCTCGTCGACCGGTTGCTCGCCTCGCCCCGTTACGGGGAACGGTGGGCGCGGCACTGGCTCGATGTGGTGCATTATGGCGAGACGCACGGTTACGACAAAGACAAGCCGCGGCCCAACGCTTGGCCCTATCGGGATTATGTGATCCGCTCACTGAACGAGGACAAACCATACACAAGTTTCGTACAGGAACAAGTTGCAGGCGATGTCCTCTTCCCGGGGACAGTCGACGGAATCGAAGCGCTCGGTTTCATCGCGGCCGGGCCCTGGGATCATGTCGGCCATGCCGAAGTGCCCGAGACCAAGATCGACGGCAAGGTGGCCCGGCACCTGGACCGGGACGATATGGTCCGCAATACGATGATGACCTTCATGAGTCTTACCGTGGGCTGTGCTCAGTGCCATGACCACAAGTTCGATCCGATCACTCAGGAAGATTATTACAGTCTGCACGCGGTCTTTGCGGCCCTCGACCGGGCAGATGCACAGTACCACGACGATCCGGCACTGACCCGGCAGCGGCAGGACTTGCGTCGCCGCGGCCGCACGCTGCAGCACCGCGAATATCCGTTGAAAAAAGCTGTCGCTGAGTTGGAAAAGACACCCGAGAAAGAGGCCGAGAAAGAGACCGCAGAAAAGCCGGCTCCCGGCGACTCGGCCACCAAAGAACCACCGCCCGAACTCAGCGCCGAAGAGCAGCAGCAACTGGAGACGAAGAAAAAAGAGCTGGCAGAAATTGGCAAAGAGCTCGAGGGCATTCGCAAAGAACTGGGCACCCTTCCCGAGCCCAAGATCGCTTACATCGGCAAGGTTCATTACGGTGGGGGCACGTTCCTGGGGACCGGCTACCAGGAGGGCAAGCCCCGCAAAATTTGTCTCCTCCATCGTGGCAGCGTGACCAACCCCGGCGAAGAGATGCAGCCCGGAACCCTCACTTGTATCGAGGGCCTCACGTCTCGCTTTGAACTGCCCGACGATGCCCCCGAAGGGGAACGGCGCGCTGCGCTCGCGCGTTGGCTCACCGATCTGAGCAATCCCTTGCCCTGGCGATCGATCGCCAACCGGATCTGGCAATTTCATTTCGGTCGCGGTCTGGTGGAGACGGCAGGCGACTTTGGCCGCATGGGTGCCGAACCGACCCACCCGCAGTTGCTTGATTATCTGGCCGCTGACTTTCGCGACGGCGGGCAGTCGATCAAAGATCTGCACCGCAAAATCGTCACCAGCGCGACCTACCTCCAGCAGAGTACGGCGACGCCTGAGTCGGTTGCCACGGCCAAGCCCGTCGATGCCAACAACCGTTTTTACTGGCGGATGAATCGCCGTCGCCTGGAGGCCGAAGCGGTGCGAGATGCCGTGCTGCAGGTCGCGGGTAAACTCGATCTGAAAATGGGCGGCCCCAGTTTTCAGGATTTTGTAATCGACAAGCCGGAGCACTCGCCCCATTACGAATACCATCGCCACGATCCGGAGGATCCCAAAAGCCACCGCCGGTCGGTCTATCGTTTTATTGTCCGCTCGCAGACGCAACCCTTTATGACCGTGATGGATTGTGCCGATCCCTCGATGCTGGTCGCCAAGCGAAATGTGACCATCTCGCCGTTGCAGAGTCTGGCGCTGCTCAACAACCAGTTGACGATGGTGATGAGCAAGCATTTTGCCGAGCGGGTCGATGCGATGGGGAGCAATATGGAGGAAAAGGTGGCTGCCGCATTTTCGCTGGCCCTCTCCCGACCCCCCAATCCAGAGGAACTGTCGGCACTTACGCAATACGCCCAGCAGCACGGATTGGCGAATACTTGCCGGGTGATTTACAATCTAAGTGAGTTCATGTTTGTCGATTGATCATTTTTCAGAGGTTTGGACTGCTCGATGCCGACGCCTTCCGCATTCCCGCACGCCGACGTTGCCCGGCCCCGCTCGCGGCGCGAGATGCTCTTCCAGAGCGCGGGTGGTCTGGGCGGAATTGCGCTAGCGAGCCTGCTGGATGGAGAGAAACTGCTGGCCGACACACCCTCGGTCGGAGTCCTGCACCATCCGCCCAAGGCCAAGCGGGTTGTGCAACTTTTTATGTCGGGTGCGGCGAGCCATCTCGATCTTTACGACTTCAAGCCGGAACTCATCAAGCGGCATGGCGAACCCTCCGATTTCGGTGAGCACGTCGAGGCCTTTCAGAACGGACTGGGCCCCTGGCTACGGCCGATCTGGGACTTCAAACCGTACGGCGAGTCGGGCAAGCTGCTCTCGGACGTGGCAGCCGATCTGGGCGGCGTGGTCGATGAAATTGCCTTCGTGCACAACATGGTCGGCAAGACGGGCGTGCACAGTCAGGGCACGCTGCTGCAGTCGACCGGCTTTGACCGACCGGGGTTTCCCGCCATGGGCGCCTGGGTCAGTTACGGCATGGGGAGCATGAATGAAAACCTGCCCACCTTTGTGGTCCTGCCCGACCATCGCGGTCTGGCGCCGAACGGTACCAAAAACTGGGATGCCGCCTTTCTCCCCTCCTCGCGCCAGGGGACGGTGATTTTTCCCAACCGCGAGATGCCGATCAATGATCTCTACCCGGCCAAGCAGGGCGACTTCATCAGCCGCGAGAGTGATACCGAAGGGGTCGCGCTGATCAACAAACTGGGCCGCGAGCACGCCAGCCTGCGGGAAGCGGACGAACGGCTCGAAGCGCGGATCCGCAGTTACGAACTGGCGGCCCGCATGCAACTGGCAGCGCCTGAAGCACTCGACATCACGGGTGAGTCGGCCCATGTGCTCAAGCTCTACGGCCTGGACCATATTCCCAGCAGCTACGATAAAGAGATCAATGCCCAGGAAGAGATTATTTATTTTTCGCAAAAATGTCTCACCGCCCGCCGCTTGCTCGAGCGGGGCGTGCGGTTTGTGCAGGTCTGGTCGGGGGCGGACAACCGTTTCCCGCGCCGCAACTGGGATTCGCACGAAGATGTGCGCCGCGATCATGGACCACTCGGCCGTGGCATGGCCCGCGGTGCGGCCGCTCTGATCGCCGATCTAAGGCAGCGGGGTATGCTCGAGGATACGCTGATCCTCTGGACGACCGAATTCGGGCGGATGCCCTCCTCGCAGGGCGGTACCGGTCGCGATCACAACCCCTACTGTTTTACGAACTGGCTCTGTGGTGGTGGCATCCAGGGAGGGGTCGTCTACGGCGAAAGCGATCAGTGGGGCTACAAACCGTTGGACCGCGAGCACCCGACACAGGTGTATGACATCCATGCCACCGTGTTGCACCTGCTAGGCATCGACCATACCCGGCTTGCCGTGCGGCACAATGGCATCGACCGCCGCCTGACCGATGTCCACGGTCATGTGATTCACGACATTCTGGCCTAGCACGTTGCCCGGACCAACTTGGCAGTTCAGTCTTCGCTGGCCACAACTTCTACGCCTGAGAGCAGCGTCTTGCCCTGGATCGCCGTGAGGTCGATCTGCAACGCGGCGCCTGCCTGGACATTTTCAAATGCTTTGATCAACACGCGATTGCGGCCCCCAGCCTCCTTGACGATATCGAATGATTCCAGAACCGGTTTACCTTCGAGTGCGACATTGAACAGTCGCTCGCCCGGTTCTAGATCCTCCGGTTCCGAAAAATAGAGCCGCACATCGTAAGCACGGTTTTCTCGCACGCCTTCGCCGAGTGCAACCGAAAGTGAATCGAGTCCCTCGACCCCCGATGCGGCAACCCAGCGTTCTCCGCTGCCTTCGAGTTGCCCCGGATGTTGGCGAAACCATTCCGGGTTTTCGGCAACCAGCGTGACTGGCACATCGGGTGAAGGACCGGCCACGTTGGGCAATTGGTAGTTGTGCTCTCCCCGCTTCGGGTAATCGAGCCACATCGTGCCGCTTTGAGACTCACGATCACCCGGGGCTGCCAGGTTGATGCCGACCCGCGATACCGGCCCGGTGGGGGAGCCCATCGCGCTGTACCGCCAACTCTCCATCTCAGGGATGTGGGTCAACGCAAGGGAAGTAAAGAGCGAATAAGCACAGGTGCATCCGTGTCCGAAATTCGGCGCGTTAAGGATTCCGCCAGCCGGAATTAAACTGTTGCGGCAGCCAGTACGGAAACCTTTGAGCCGACCGGTGGTAACATTTTTCATGTCCGTAAAACCGGCCGAGTCGGCGCGGAAGGTCATCATGTGCTCATTGGCGATTGCGTAATTGCAGTGGTGGCCGTGCGCGGTGAATTCCCAATTGACCGGCTGGCCGCTGATCGGATGCTCCATCTGGATCGGTTCGCCCGTCTCGAGAAAATATTGGACCCCCGGTCCGCGCTGGTCGATGATGCGGTCCTTCCAGAGAATCACCCGATCCCAGCGGCTCTCGGGATGACCAAGAAAGCCTTTGGACTTGGCGGTTTTATCCCACATGGTCTCTCCGGTCTCACCGCGGCGAGCCTGGATCATTTCGTGGTTGGAGGCGACGAGGATATCTTGGTCCTGCTTGTAGGCGAGCCAGGTGATGACCAGGGGGGTATCGTGGCGCCAGATCTCTTTGCCCGTTGCCGCATCGAGCGCACGGAGCGATCGCTGCTTGCCCGTTTTGGGGACGTTGCCACCACGGCCAATATCGTTGTAGAGCGCCTCAATGTGTCCGTCGAAGTAGTAGACACGATCGTTCCCAATCGCCACAGTGGGACAACTCGCCTCGGGCGTATGGTCCCAAACAATCTTTCCCGTTTTGCGATCGATCGCTACGAGCCGGGTCGGCACACTCCCCTCATGTTTTGCGGTGTCAAAAATGGAGGCGATCAACAAATCGTTCCAGACACGGATGCGGCCCCAACGGGCAGTCGACTCGGGCAACTTAAATTCGGCCAGTGTCTCACCGTTGCGGGGATCGATCCACAAGCAGCGGTCCGGGTAGGTGAGGTAGATGCCGTCCTCAACCGCGCAGAAATGATAGCCTGTATGGTGATCGCCATCGTAAAAATTGCCGCGTCTTCCGGGGCTAGATCCCTTTTCGATCATCTTTTCCCAGAGCACCTTTCCGGTGTAGATATCGACTGCGACGAGCGTTGTGTGTCCCTGCAGGAACATACGCCCGTCAATCACTGTCAGACTTGGTCCCCAGAAGTGCCGGTCGAAGAAAAACCGCGTATCGGAGGCGGGGCCGCCGAACCAGAGGACACCCAAGGGGAGTTTGACCCGTAGGTCCTGCGACATGAGCGAATTGGAGGGATCTCCGTATTCGTGCGACCAGTTGGCCGCGCCCTGTAGGGCACCCTCGCGTCGAAGCACGGTCATCGCGCCGCGGCGGTCAACGACGGCATTGGTGAGCTGATTCAGCTGGGGCACAAGGTCGCCGTGCGTTGCTGCATCGAGTGCCAGCGCGGCGGTGCCTCCGTACGGACGTAGCCATTCAAAAAGCGTTTCGCGCGGCAGGCTCTCCTGTAGCGCCTGGAGTTTTTCGGCATCGGTACAGACCAGGAGGTTGACAAAATAAGGAGGCAGTTGCATCTCGAGCGGATCGCCCAGAAGTGCGGTCACCCGATTGCCGTAGAGCCCGCGGGCGTCAAAATATTTTCTCAGTGCGGAAATCTTTTCGGCAGCCGAGTCGATCACCATTAGCTGCATCTCGGTTTGCTGGAGCAGTTGTTCGATTAAGGCAACATTGTCCGCGCCCCAGACCAGGCAGTAGCCATTGGGATCAGGAATTTCCGCGACCAGCGAGACGATTGTCGTGGCGACTGGCGAATCGGCCGCCACGCTCATCTCTTCCTGCGCCGGATAAAATGTTGCCACGGTCGGTCTGCCACCATAGCAGAACAGCTTTCCCTCTTTGGTAGTCACGAAGAGTCGCCCGGCCGCGGCAATCAACGCGGTGGGATCACCCTCGACGGCTGTCGCCCAGGAGATGCGAGCCGGCTTGTCCCCACTTGGGGCATCTGCCGCATAGACCACATTGCCATAGCGTCCGTAGACCCGCGAGCCCGCCTTGATATCGACAGTGAGCGGGCCCTCGACGCGGCGGGCCGCCGAGATGCCACCCAAGGCATGGAGAATATCGCGGGCATTGATGTGCCAGGCGGCTTTGAATTTGGGTGGCGGTTGGGGTTGTCCCTGTTTTGCAGGAGCCGGCTCGGGCTGCTTGAGGATATCGGCCGCCACCACGTTCTCGCCCTGGGCAATATAAAACTCCGAGCCGTCACTGACTGGTCGAGGTGCATTGATCGGCAACATCTTACGGGTCGCCAGATCGATCACACGCTGCCCGTGGAAGAGCCAGCGGTCGCTGGCGGTCACGTGGTAATCGGTGAGTCCACGAGAATCGTAGGCGAGCGGTTGCAGGGCCCCTTTTTCAATGTTGTAGCAACCGGCCAGGGCGCGGCCGCACGGGATAAAAACGTTGTCCGCGCTTGCCACCAGATAGCCTTGGGGAGTCATGTCGGTAAGCGTGACTACCTCGGCTGCCGAGTCGGGCACATCACCTGAAGTGATTTTTTCGAGATCGAGCGCGTAGAGGAACGTCCCTTCAAAGGGCCAGACCCCGGCGGTGAAATAAAGTTTGCCTTCGGTGAGTACCGGGCCGCCCCGGATCGGGAGGATTGAGATCATGCGGTCGTTGCCGATCACCCGCCGCGCGGAACTTGCCGCATCGAACTTCCAGAGCAATGTTCCATCGCTAGCCGAAAGGCAATAGATACAGCCATCGTCCGCACCAAAATAGATGCGGTCGCCCTCGGCGAGGGGTGCAAACCGGATCGGTGCGTTGGCAAAAAATTGCCATTTCTTTTTCCCACTCTGAGTATCGATTGCGGTGAGCGAATCATTCTGGGCCGAGGCCAGAAACAGCGTGGTACCCAACACGATCGGTTCGTAACTGGCATCGAACAAAAGCCGTGGATCTTCCGGCCAGGCCGGCTGTGGCGGGGCGTACTGGCGGACCCACTCCAGGTAGAGTGTTGGCGGAAGTTGTTCGGGGGATGAGGCTCCCCGCGCTGCGTCGTATCGCCATGTGGGCCAATCCTCGGCGTAGAGCAGAGGCGCAATCAAAAACAGGGAAAGGAGCACCGTGATGAGAGTCCGTTTTTTGGCAGCTTGCATGTGGGGATCACCTTCTCAGGGGGGTATTTTAGAGCAGGTCCAATTGTAATGTCCGAAGGAAAAATTGGATAGTTTCCCCCGAGCGGTGGGTGGCCGATCATTCTCGGTTACAATTTCGAGGGAAAGGTCACGTTTTCTCTCCATGGAAAGAACAGGCATTATGGGATATTACCGGCGTTTTTTTCTGCTCGCAGCTCTCGGTACCACCGCGGCGTTCACTGGCAGCAGCACATTCGCAACATCCCAAGAGAAGCCCAACATTATTTTCATTTTGGCCGACGACCTCGGGTATGGTGATCTGGGGTGCTATGGCCAGCAGCAGATTCTCACGCCGCAACTCGATCGCCTTGCCAAGGAGGGGATGCGGTTCACCCGCTTCTATGCCGGTTCAACCGTCTGCGCCCCTTCGCGGTGTACCTTGATGACCGGCCTGCATACGGGGCACTGTCTGATCCGTGGCAATCGCCGGGTCGATCTTCGGGATCACGATCTTACGGTTGCCGAACTGCTCGGCGATGCCGGCTATCGTACCGGCATGTTCGGCAAGTGGGGCCTCGGCAGTGAAGGAGGATCGGGTCTGCCGACCCGGCAGGGTTTCGATGCGTTCTTTGGCTATCTCGACCAGGGGCACGCGCACAATTACTACCCCACCTATTTAATCCGCAATGAACAGCGCACGCCGCTCGACAACGTGGTTCCCGACGAAGGACCCCACGGCCGGGGTGTGGCGAGTGAGAAAAAAACATACAGCCACGATCTGATCATGGATGAGGCGCTGGACTTTGTGGAAAAAAATCGCGACCGGCCCTTCTTCCTCTATCTGCCCGTGACGATCCCGCATGCCAACAACGAGGCGGGCGATGAGGGAATGGAAGTTCCCAGTCTTGGAATATATCAATCGCGCGACTGGCCGGAGCCGGAGAAGGGCCGCGCGGCAATGATCACTTATTTAGATAGCGGAATCGGCCAACTCATGGAGCGACTCAAAGAGTTGGGAATCGATGAGAAGACGATCGTATTTTTCAGCAGCGATAACGGTCCCCATAACGAGGGTGGTTCCAAATCGGCCTTCTTCAATTCCTCGGGGTCGCTACGGGGCTCGAAGCGGTATCTTTATGAGGGAGGCATTCGCGTGCCGTTGATTGTCCGCTGGCCAGGCAAGATCAAAGCCGGATCGGTGAGCGACCATGTGGCGGCTTTTTGGGATTTTTTGCCAACCGCCGCAGCGCTTGCTGGCATCAAGGCCCCAAAGGACATTGATGGTATTTCTTTTGCACCAACACTACTGGGGAAAGGGGATCAGAAGGAGCACGCCTATCTCTATTGGGAGTTCCACGAGCATGGCAAGATCCAAGCGCTGCTCTTAGAGAACCACAAGGCGCTGCGGGGTCTCGGCAAAGAGGTGATCCTCTACGACCTTGTCCAGGATCCGGTCGAACAGCACGATATTGCCTCCGAGCGGCCCGATCTTGTCAAAAAAGCAGAAATGATTTTTGCCGCAGCCCGGTCCCCGTCTGCGGAGTGGCCACTCCGCTACGGCAAACCATCCCGCTAAAATTTTGAC
>Ga0315338_1003434_pt1 | contig 13835 bp, 14 predicted proteins | sample ASW8metaG_FD_204518 | JGI IMG/M metagenome (GOLD analysis project Ga0315338, IMG submission 204518) | Ammonia-oxidizing marine archaeal communities from Monterey Bay, California, United States - ASW #8 | ecosystem: Environmental > Aquatic > Marine > Coastal | place: USA: California | collected... | reverse complement strand
CCTGGGTTAAAAGCATTGATAAAATTGGTGCTATTTTACGTATATATAAGCTTACTCAAAAAGAAACTGAACAATGGTTAAGTAAAAATATTAAAAAATATAATCTTAATCTTGACAACAAATGTAAAAGTATTTTGTTAAAAAGCATAGAAGGCAACTTAATTGCTGCTAAACAAGAACTTTTTAAGTTAAAAGTTGGTTTTGGAAACCAAAAAATTACCGAAGAAGACTTATTTAACACCCTTGCAAATGATTCGAGGTATGAAGTTTTTGATTTAACACAAGCGATCTTATTAGGCGATTTTGAACGAATTAGCAAAATAACTCACAGATTAAAGCAAGAAGGGGTGCCCGAATTGCTTGTTTTATATGCAATAACATCAGAAGTAAGAAATCTGCTTAAAATGTCGCTAGAAGGGTCTGAAAATACTGAGAAATATATAGCACGTATATGGCCAAAGGAAAGAAAATCCGCATACAGGCAAGCTCTGGACCGCTTATCCGTTAAAAAGTGCGAAGAATTACTCCATCATTGCATACAAACAGATCGTGTTATTAAGGGTTTTCATCAAGGAAATAAATGGGATGAATTGCTAAAATTAGGGTTACTTGCAGGGGCAAAAAAAGAGTTTGATTTTTACTCATGTAATACATTATAAAACTATCATATACATATGAAAAATATAGAAAAATATGTAAAAAATATATCTTTACAGGCAAAAGAAAGTTCGAGGATCTTGCGCGGTATCGATGAAAAAACTAAAAATGCTGCGATACAAGCAATGGCTGATGAGATTGATAACTCAAGAGAGGATATTTCAAAAAACAACAGCAAGGATATTAACAATGGAAAAAAAGAAGGTTTGCATAAATCCCTCATAGACAGGCTGGAACTTACAAGTAGCCGTGTAGATGCAATGATAGACGGGTTGCTGCAAATAATAAAATTAGATGACCCGGTTGGAAAAATAACAGACTTGAATACAAGGCCTTCGGGCATCAAAGTAGCAAAGATGCGAGTACCCCTTGGCGTTATAGGTATAATTTATGAATCAAGACCAAATGTAACTGCAGACGCTTCAGGTTTGTGCATAAAAGCTGGAAATGCAGTAATTTTACGCGGTGGTTCTGAGGCAATAAATTCTAACCAAGCTATAACCCAATGTATACAAAGAGGGTTAGCTAATACAAAACTTGATACACATTGCGTGCAGCTAATTGAAACAACTGATCGTAGCGCAGTTGGAGCATTGCTTCAGATGTCAGAGGAGGTAGATGTAATTATTCCAAGAGGAGGGAAAAGCTTAATTGAAAGAATAACAAAAGAATCAAAGATACCGATCATTAAGCATCTAGACGGCATATGCCATGTATATATTCATGAAGACGCAGATTTAGAAAAAGCTGTTGATATCGCTATCAACTCTAAAACACAGCGATTTGGTGTTTGTAATGCTATGGAAACTCTTTTGGTTTCGGAAAAACATGCCGCACAACTACTACCATTATTACAAAATAAACTTACAGAAAGCGGTGTGGAAATTAGAGGTTGCTCAAAAACAGGCAGCTATATAAATGACATAAAAAAAGCTAGTGATGAAGATTGGAGAACGGAGTATTTAGCACCAATTCTTTCTGTGAAAGTAGTAACCAGCATACACGAAGCTATTGATCATATAGCTAAATATGGCTCTAATCATACCGATGCAATTGTGACGGAAGACAAAGAAATTGCGAATATATTCATGAGAGAAGTAGATTCTAGTTCTGTTATGATAAATGCATCAACACGTTTTGCAGATGGTTTTGAATACGGCCTAGGCGCTGAAATAGGCATCAGTACTGATAAATTACACGCCCGCGGCCCTGTCGGTCTAGAAGGGCTAACTAACCAAAAATTCATTGTCTATGGTGATGGACATATTAGAAAGTAAATAGGAGCAGACGCTTGGAATACACCAGCACGCAAAGTAAGGTCAAAAGTTTGCAAGAACGTTTACATTTGTTGCGGGGGTATCTTTGACTATGAAAAGCACTGCACAGAGCTTGAAATGGTTACCCGAGAATTAGCAGATCCTTTAATATGGAACAATCATGATAAAGCACAAAAATTAGGTCAGCGACGAGCTAGTTTAGAAAAGATTGTGTTGCCACTTCGAACACTTGAAAAAGAACTATCAGAAACTTCTGAACTTCTATCTCTAGCCATAGAAGATGGCGTAGCTGCAACAATTCAGTCTATAGCAGACGACATATTGCAACTTGAAGTCAAGGTTGAAGAATTAGAGTTTCACCGCATGTTCTCACTTCCATTTGATCAAAATAATGCGTTTTTAGATGTTCAATCCGGGTCTGGAGGAACAGAGGCGCAAGACTGGGCAAATATGCTGCTCAGGATGTATTTGAGATGGGCAGAAAGGAAAGGTTTGAGTGCTGAAATTATAGAGCTCTCGCCTGGTGAAATAGCAGGAATTAAAAGCGCTACTGTTCAATTTAGAGGGGACTACGCATACGGTTGGCTACGCTCAGAAACAGGGGTGCATAGATTGGTTAGGAAATCGCCTTTTGACTCAGGTAGCAGAAGACACACCTCTTTTGCAGCAATCTTTGTTTCACCTGAAATCAATGATGATATTGAAATAGAAATAAGTCCTGCAGATATAAGGGTTGATGTATACCGTGCAAGCGGGGCAGGTGGACAACATGTGAACAAAACTGAGTCAGCAGTGCGAGTTACTCACATACCAACAAATGTAGTTACGCAGTGCCAAAGCGGAAGATCTCAGCATAAAAATAAAGAAACTGCGATGAAACAACTAAAAGCTAAGCTTTATGAGATAGAAGAACAAAAAAAGAAACAAGAACAAAAAATAGAAGAGGATTCGAAAGATGACATTGGGTGGGGAAGTCAAATTAGATCATATGTTTTAGACCAATCACGCGTGAAGGATTTAAGAACTAATGTAGAGACAGGTAACACGCAAGCAGTGTTAGATGGTGACATAGATATATTTATTGAAGCCACACTCAAACAAGGTTAGAGGAAATGACAGAAAAAGATAAAAATGAGCATCGCTTGATTAGCGAAAGGCGACGGAAGCTGGAACATATAAAAGAAACAAGCAAAGCGTATCCTAATGATTTTCAGCGCACTAACTTATCAATTGATATTTTTCGCCTATATAGTCAATTAGACAAAAAAGAGCTTGAAGAAACACCAAAAGAAGCGTCTCTCGCTGGGAGGCTTATGTCAAAAAGGGAAATGGGTAAGTCAAGCTTTGCGGATATCCAAGACAGCTCAGGAAGTATCCAGCTATTTGTGAATTTAAAATATATAGAAGAAGGTGCGTTTGAATTATTTAAAACATGTGATATAGGCGACATTATTGGAGTAAAAGGCCTTGTTTTTAAAACAAAAACGGGCGAGCTTAGCATCAAGGTCAATACTTTACGTCTTTTAACAAAATCGTTACGTCCTCTCCCGGAAAAATTCCATGGCCTTAAGGATCAAGAATTGCGTTACCGCCAACGTTATGTTGATCTGATCATGAATAACGATGTTAGAGAGACATTTATAACTAGAAGCAAAATTGTAAGGAGTATTAGATCTTATTTTGATAACCATGATTTTTTAGAAGTTGAAACACCCATGATGCAAACTCTGCCTGGAGGCGCCTTAGCCCAACCCTTTATCACCCATCACAACGCTCTAGACCTAGATCTTTATTTGAGAGTTGCTCCTGAATTATATTTAAAAAGATTGATAGTGGGTGGTTTTGAAAAAGTTTATGAAATTAATAGAAATTTTAGGAATGAAGGCTTATCAAGTAAACATAATCCCGAATTTACAATGCTAGAATTCTACCAAGCATACTCGAATTATGAAGATCTAATGAACATGACGGAAAACTTGCTGTCTGATTTAGTTAAAAATTTGTTTAATGACTCTATAATAAATTATCAAGGCAAAAGTTATGATTTCTCAAAGCCTTTTGAAAGAATAACTATGCAGGACGCTGTATGTAAATATAATGACAATATTAAAAAGGAAAACATTCATGATGCAAATCTATTACTAGATTGCGCTAAAGATCAAGGGCTTAATATAAAATCTGACTCTACTGCAGGGAAAATTTTACTTGAGATTTTTGAAAAAACAGTCGAACCAAAACTGCTTGAGCCTACTTTTATCACATCATTTCCTGCAGATGTATCTCCCCTAGCAAGAAGAAGCGATCAAGATTCAACTCTTGCAGATAGATTTGAACTCTTCATTGCAGGCTATGAAATTGCAAATGGTTTTTCAGAACTTAATGACTCAGCAGACCAGGCACAACGTTTCCAAGACCAAGTTGCTGAAAAAGATACGGGTGATAAAGAAGCCATGTATTACGATTCTGATTATATTTGTGCATTAGAATATGGGATGCCACCAGCTGCTGGAGAAGGAATAGGTATTGATCGCCTTGTAATGTTATTGACGGATGCAGCATCAATCAGAGATGTTTTGTTATTCCCCCTGCTAAAACCAAAGAAATAGAAATTAATTAATTCCGCTATACCCTATAACAAGAATTACTATTAGTGCCGCCGATAATATAAAGAATACATTTGAAATATCACGATAAGATGCTCTTATAATATATCCTGCTAATGCTACGAGAAGAGCAATGGCAAATAATATTGATATTTTTGTGAACATGCTTTACTTATATTTGCTATAACTTATATGGAAGATCTTTTACTGTAATTATTGAATTGTCCTGTGATTTTACAATAATTCTTTCAGATATGTCTCTTGTTCGAATTACAGCTAATGCAGCACTTTTAGAACTAGACAATTGCTGAGCGCTTACTATTTCGCCGCAAGATTCTTGGTCATTGTCCTCGCGAAACAGCTTTGTTCCTGGAGTGAAAGTTTGCTCAGATGGAATATTTATCATATACATTCTTTTATTTGGGTTACCTAGGTAATGCAATCGTGCAACAATCTCTTGCCCAGGGTAACACCCTTTTGTAAAGCTCACTCCCCCCGTGACATCCATATTTAACATTTGAGGTACAAAGTGCTCAGATGTTTCTTCAAAAACATCTGCCGATCCATAATAAATGTTAGAAAGTTCCCATGCTGACGTTCCTACTAAAGGAAAATGTTTAATAAATTTATCCCAAAAAATATCCACATGCTCATGTTTGAAAAATAATAGAAACTTTTCAGATGAGTTGCATATCTTAATGCTTGTTAAATCTTTGTTAGTGCAAGCTGCATTATAATCTTCAGGTAAAGTCAGCTCTGTATGTGTATCGGTATTTTTTTGAAGTATTAAGCCCAGTAAATAATATTCGTTAGTGCAATCATCAATGTCAACATTTGCATTCAGCTTATACATTGTAAGACGTTTTATTACTTTTCCGCTAAGCTCTTTTCGTAGGAGTAAAAAGTACTCGTTTTCTAGTTTAATCATTCGAAAAACAGAGATAACGCGACCTTTTGGATTACAGTAGCTATTTATCTGACTTAAGCTCTCAGTAAGTAAGCTTATGTCGTTACTGAATTGACTTTGCAAGAAATCTGATGCATCTGCTCCGCTGATTCTAATAATAGATATGTTTGATAGCGGACAAGCAACGTCTGCTTTAAAAATCATGTTACATTCATCGTGGACACTACTAAAGTTTGTGAATCCTTTAGCATTTATTTGCATACCTTTTTTAATAAAAAATTCCATGATAACAATTAAAAATAATTAGCCAGAGTTGTAGCCATTTGTAAGAAAGTCGTGTAAGTTCACATATTGAGATTGTAGTATATAAAAGAAATTGTCAAATTTCCCTGATTAGATATTTAAGTTTTATTCATGCCTTCAAACAAAGAACCATTATCACCACACTTGCAAATATATAGATTGCCTCTAACAGCTATTCTATCGATATCTCATCGTATAAGCGGTGTTATTCTGTCTATCGGCGCTGTTTTATTCGTAATTGTGCTAATTTGCGCTTCTTTGGACGCAGCTGTATACAATTCAATTTATATACTCCTAGATACAACACTGGGGAAATTATTTATTGTTCTGTGGGTCTATGCTCTTTACTTCCATTTATGCACAGGTATTAGACACCTCCTCTGGGATATGTGTTTAGGCTTGGAACTTGGCACTATAAAGGTAAGCTCGTACTTAATTATATTGTTTTCCATTGTATTCACATTTTTAACTTACATCTAAATTTCTTCTAGAAAATAGGTATTTATTAACATGAACGCAAAACAACATTGGTTAATGCAAAAAGTTTCATCAATAGCGATGATCCCTTTGTGTGTTTGGTTTGCATTGTTATTAACAAAGCTTGCGTCTATGGATCACTCAAATTTTATAGATTGGCTGTCAGCCCCAACGAATACTTACTTTGCAATTGCTTTATTACCAGTTATGTTTTTACATATTTCGCTTGGCCTGCAAGTAATTTTAGAAGATTATATCTATATAGAAAAAACAAGAAATACGTATATTTTGCTTATAAATACAGCCTGCTTTCTTTTAACATTTTTTGGTTTACTTTCGATAATTACAATTGCTTACAAGTAAGTTTTTTTAAAAATGAAAGATTATAAAATTATTCATCACACATATGACGTTGTCATTGTAGGAGCTGGTGGCGCCGGTTTAAGGGCTACTTTTGGAATGGCTTTAAACAATATTCGCACAGCATGCATAACAAAAGTATTCCCCACAAGAAGCCACACAGTAGCAGCACAAGGCGGAATAAGCGCAGCATTAGGAAATATGAGTGAAGACGATTGGCGTTGGCATATGTATGACACCATCAAAGGTTCAGATTGGCTGGGCGATCAAGATGCAATCGAATATATGTGCAAAGAAGCAATACCTGCAATAGTAGAGTTAGAACATTATGGTGTGCCATTTTCAAGAACTGATGAAGGAAAAATATATCAAAGGCCATTTGGAGGTATGACTACTCACTACGGAGAAGGGATTGCGCAAAGAACATGTGCTGCTGCAGATAGAACTGGCCATGCAATTCTGCATACTCTTTACCAGCAATCTTTAAAACACAAAGCTGAATTTTTTATTGAATATTTTGCTACAGATTTAATCATAGATGATGAAGGAACCTGCCGCGGGGTTATGGCTTGGGATTTATCACAAGGAAATTTACATATATTTAATGCGCAGTCAGTACTCCTTGCTACAGGTGGTTATGGAAGAGCTTATTTCTCATGCACATCTGCTCACACATGCACTGGTGATGGCAATGCAATGATTGCAAGAGCAGGACTGCCATTGCAAGATATGGAATTCATTCAGTTCCATCCAACAGGAATATATGGATCTGGCTGTTTAATTACAGAAGGCGTAAGAGGCGAAGGTGGTTACTTGACAAATGTAGACGGAGAAAGATTCATGGAAAGGTATGCACCAAACGCAAAAGATTTAGCATCGCGTGACGTTGTTAGTAGATCAATGACAATTGAAATAAATGAAGGACGAGGAGCAGGAGAATTAAGTGACCATATTCATTTACACTTAGAGCATCTTGGGGAAGATGTAATCAAAGAACGTTTGCCTGGCATTGCTGAATCGGCAAGGATTTTTGCTAATGTTGATGTTACAAAACAACCAATCCCTGTTATCCCGACAGTGCACTACAACATGGGTGGGATTCCAACAAATCACCATGGCGAAGTTTTAACAGCTGATAGCGATGGAAATATAAACATTGTGGAAGGATTGATGGCTATTGGTGAAGCAGCATGTGTTTCTGTCCATGGCGCAAATAGGCTAGGATCAAATTCATTATTAGATTTAGTTGTATTTGGTAGAGCGGCATCACATAAAGCTAAAGAGAAAATAGAACCTTCAGCTTCAATAAAGCCGATAGAAAAAAAATATATTGATGAAGCTGTTGGAAGATTTGATAATGTACGTAACTCAAAAGGGGATATACCAACAGCAGATTTGCGCTTAAGATTGCAGCAAGCCATGCAAAAATATGCAGGAGTTTTCCGTACAGGAGACTTGCTGGAGGAAGGCTTAAAAGTAGTAGAGGCAATTAATAATGATTTTGCTAACATAAGTGTTACCGATCGCTCAATGATTTGGAATACAGACTTGGTAGAAACCCTGGAATTATCAAATTTACTACCACAGGCATTGGTTACAATAAAATCAGCTTTAAACAGGACAGAGAGCAGGGGAGCACATGCAAGAGATGACTACTCAGCAAGAGATGATGAAAATTGGTTGAAGCATACTTTAACATTTATGGATAAAAACACTAAAAAAGTCAGCATAAAATATAGAGATGTAAGATTAGACACCCTTACAGATGATGTCGACTCTGTACCACCTAAAACACGCGTTTACTGAAGGTTTAAAAGATATGGCAAAATTTAGATTAGACAAACATTCTATCGTCAAGAAAGGTAGATATTTCGAAGCTGCTGCAAGCGCCGGCACTGCTGAAAATATTAAGATAAAGCAGTTTGATATTTATCGCTACGATCCAGAAAAAGGTTCACTCCCAAGAATAGATAGTTACGAAATTAACCTAGAATCTTGCGGCCCCATGGTTTTAGATGCCCTGATAAAAATAAAGAATGAGGTAGACCCAACCCTTACATTCAGGCGCTCTTGCAGAGAGGGAATCTGTGGCTCATGCTCAATGAATATTGATGGTCGTAATACTTTAGCGTGCACTAAAAGTATAAACGATATAAAAGGCGTAATTAAAGTTTACCCTCTGCCGCATATGGCTGTAGTTAAAGATCTTGTGCCTGATCTTGAAAATTTTTATACACAATACGCATCTGTTCAACCTTGGCTCAAGACAAGTAGAAAAATTGATTCTGTAGAAAGCAAGCAGTCGAAAAAAGACAGGAAAAAATTAGAAGGCCTTGAAGAATGTATCTTATGTGCTTGTTGCTCAGCAAGTTGTCCAAGCTATTGGTGGAATAGTGAAAAATATCTGGGACCTGCAGTGCTATTGCAGGCCTACAGGTGGATTGTCGATAGTCGAGATGAATCAACAAATGAGCGCTTAGATGATTTGCAAGATTCTTTTAAACTATACAGGTGTCATACAATTATGAATTGTACAGATGCTTGCCCAAAAAACCTAAATCCTGCAAAAGCAATTGCTAAAATAAAAAGCATGCTAGCACTGAGACGTTCATAATTTGTATAATATAGAAAAAATAAAATGGAAATGCAGAAGAGGCACAAAAGAGCTAGATCTCCTGTTAGGTAAGTTTTTCGATCAGTTTTTCATGGATTCTGATAACAAAAAGAAAGAAGCCTTTGTAAGACTTATAGATATGCAAGACCCTGAAATATACGATTTACTCATAGGAAAGAAAAAAGCGCAAAATAGCGACATAGAAAGCGTCATAAAACTCATTAGGGATATTTAAAAAAGATTAAATATCCATAAAATTCTTTCGTAATAATGTCAAATTAATGATAGAGTACACGCTGTTTTTTTAACAATAATATAGGTAGTAGAAAAAAGTATGACAGATCGCGAAAAAGGTACAGTCAAGTGGTTTAATAACACAAAAGGTTACGGCTTTATTCAAAGAGAACAAGGTGAAGATGTATTTGTCCATTTCAGCGCTATACAAGCTGATGGATACCGCTCTTTGAAAGAGGGACAAGGTGTTGTGTTTAGTGTTACAGACGGCGACAAAGGTTTGCAAGCAGAAAATGTAGAACTTTCAGACTCTGACTCAATAGACAGTTAACTATAGAATCCCATACAGACTCTCAAATCTTAACAGCAAGATTTTACCTCTAATGGTAATAGGGTATTTCTGTGCACATGTGTTTGACTGCAACTGGCATTAATAACTAAAATAACCCAATTTTAGGAAAATGATTATGGCAAAGGCACATGAAAACAGTAGGATGCCCCCTGCGTCAAGACTTATCAGTTTACCGGGTGATTATGGGACAAGTGACTTTATTTTAAAAAGAGGTGGAAAGCTTCCTAATGTTCAAATTGCATATGAAACATGGGGCAGGCTTTCACCAAACAAAGATAATGCAATCTTAGTTTTTACTGGATTATCACCTTCCGCTCATGCCGCCTCATCTTCTAAAGATCCTGAAAGTGGTTGGTGGGAATATATGGTAGGCAATAACAAAGCTATCGATACAAAAAAGTTTTTTGTTATTTGTGTTAATTCGTTAGGGAGTTGCTATGGTTCTACTTCCCCTGAGAGTATAAATCCCGCAACAAATAAACCCTATGGGCTCGATTTTCCTGAATTAACAATTGAAGATATTGCAAAAGCAGGACATCATACTGTAAATGCCCTTGATATAAATCATTTACATAGTGTTGTTGGTGGTTCTATGGGCGCAATGTCAGCCTTAGCATATGCTCTTCAATACTCCGGCGAACTTGATAACTTAATTATTATTTCAGGAGCTTGTCGCGCTCTGCCTTTTACTATTGCAGTGCGATCGCTTCAAAGAGAGATTATTCGCTGCGATCCAGCATGGAATAATGGCGACTATTATGAGAAAGAAAGCCCACTGCAGGGCATGAAGCTAGCAAGGAAGCTCGGCTTGATGTCATATCGTGCAAATGAAGAGTGGCGGAAAAAGTTTAATAGGGCAAGGGTAGCTCCACAAAGCAAAGTAATTGATAAATTTTCTATAGAATTTGAGGTTGAAAAGTATTTAGATTACAACGCTGAGAAGTTTGTTAAAGTGTTTGACCCAAATAGTTACCTATATTTGTCAAGAGCGATGGATATTTTTGATGTTGCAGATCACGGTGGCAGCGTGAAAGCAGGCCTTTCAAAAATACATGCTAAAAAAGCACTTGTTGTTGGTGTTGAGACGGATATTTTATTTCCATTAGAGCAGCAAGTAGAAATTGCTGACGGTCTGAAGCTAAGCGGCACAGATGTTGTCCTAGAAAAGTTACGATCTATACAAGGTCATGATTCGTTTTTAATCGATAACGAAAATTTCTCGCCAGTAGTGCAAAAATTTTTAGAAAAGACTTAAACTATTTCCTTTTATCTATTGCGACAAAATCTCGATTAGCTGGTCCTGTATACAGCTGACGCGGCCTTCCAATCCTAAAATGCGGATCTCTCATCATTTCCATCCAATGGGATATCCAGCCAGAAGTCCTTGCAATCGCAAATATGACAGTAAACATTGGGGCTGGGATACCAATTGCTTGCAAAATAATACCAGAATAAAAATCTACGTTTGGATACAGCTTGCGCTCAACAAAATATTCATCCTCAAGTGCAATTTTTTCAAGTTTCATAGCAACGTCAAAAAGAGGTTTATTGGGATTGTCTGCACCAAGTTTTGCAAGAACATCATGACATACGTCATTAATTATTTTTGCGCGAGGATCATAGTTCTTATAAATTCGGTGCCCAAAGCCCATTAATCTAAACTTATCATCTCTGTCTTTAGCTCTTGCTATATACTCATCTATGGGTTTATTTGAATGTATTATTTCTTCTAGCATATTTATCACAGCCTCATTTGCTCCGCCATGTGTTGGTCCCCAAAGGGTTGCAACTCCTGCCGCGAGTGCAGCAAATGGACTAGTTTCTGAGCTACCTGATAATCGTACTGTTGATGTGGAAGCGTTTTGCTCATGGTCTGCATGCAGAACGAATATTATATCAAGTGCTTTTACTAACAGTGGGTCTGGCCTGTAATCTTCGTTATTGCCAAACATCATATAAAGAAAATTTTCTGTATAAGTGAGATTAGGCAAAGGTTTTAAATAAGATTTTTCAACAGTATAACGATAATTCCATGCTGCAATTGTAGCTACTTTAGAAATTGAACGAATAGATGATAGTTTTTGGTAAGCATGATCATGCACATTAATTTCTTTATGATAAATGGACGCTAAATAAGCAAGTGATGCCATAAGCATGGCCATTGGGTGTGTGTCTTTTGAAAAACCCTCAAATAGCTTCGTAATTTCATTAGGCAGGTTACTATTATCTTTTAAGCGTTTATTAAATTCCTCAAGCTTACTCTGAGCAGGAAGCTCTCCGTTCAATAGTAAGTAGCACACTTCTGGAAAATTACTGTGTTCAGCTAATTGCTCAATAGGATAACCTCTATAACTAAGCTGTCCTTCATCGCCGTCTATATATGTGATTTTACTTTCACAACTTGATGTACAGACATATCCAGGGTCAAAAGAAAAATATCCTAATTCTTGATGAAGCTGTCTAATATCAAGGGTGCTTGATCCGATTGTCGGTTCTAAAACTGGGACTTCGATTTCATTGCTAGAATGACTATCTACGATTTTTACTATTTTCTTTTTTGCCATATCTTTTTTTGATATATTTTTTTATATCAATCTCTAATTACATTGTTTGTTTACTGCAAGATTTCACTCCATGGAGCAAAATGAGGTTACATTCCTTGTAACCATTTGAAAAACAGTAGATATAGCTATTTTAACACATTTTTTAATTTGTTGTTTTGATGTAACTTAATATGAAATTAACAATATCTTTTGGTTGATTTATATCTAGATTAGGAATTGAAAAAGGAATATCTGGCACTTTATCGCTAGCTATTGCAATAACATTTTCATCATTTGTAAAAATATATGGTTTTTTTGTTTCTGTTCGATGCAATTCTATTTTTTTAAAATTTTCGTGCTTGAAACCTTCTACAAGAACTAAATCAAGCACATTAGCTGATAACTTATTTAGTAATTCGTTTAGCTCAAGTTCATGCTTATAATTTTCATGGACAAGTGCCCAGCGGTTACTCGAAGATATTAGCACTTCTGTGGCGCCAGATTTTCTAAGCTTATAACTGTCTTTCTCTGGATTATCAACATCAAAGCTATGATGCGCATGTTTGATAACACCTACACGCACTCCTTTTTTTACTAGCATTGGTATTATTTTTGTCAGTAGCGTTGTCTTTCCAGTGCCGCTGTAAGCAGCAAACCCTAAAACTTTTTTACTGTAATTCATAACATTTCTCTGTTATATCTCAAAATGTGTCGCTATATCTTTTGGAGAGTTTATATTATTAAATATCTCTGGAGAATCAGTAAATTGAACTACACAGCAGTTATGTAAAAAATACCACTCATCAATTTTCCGACCTCCATCGGCTAAATATTCATCAAGAGAATCCATTAATGTTGTTTTAATCAATGCAAACACAGGGTGCATGCGGTTACCATCATGCGCTACAGCAATATCTGCTCTGTTTTGTTTTATATTTTTGTAAAGTTTGGCAAGAATAACGCCTGATAAATTTGGGCTATCGCATGGAACAACAAGCAGGAATTCTTTTCTAGTTGCTTTTAATCCAGATAAAATTCCTGCCAAAGGCCCTAAATAACCATCCGTTAGATCGCTAATGACTGGATAGCCAAATTCCTGGTATTTATGCTTATTCCTGTTTGCGTTTATGAGTATTTCGTCTAGCTGCACTTTGAGGGCTTGAATTACGTATGTAATCATTGGTTTGCCCTTCAGTGTAACTAGGCCTTTATCAGCACCTTGCATTCGCATTGCTTTACCGCCAGCAAGAATAACAGCCGCCACATCAGTTTTAATTAAGGTGTCATCACTCATAAAATCGCGCCTTTTAAAGTTAAGATATAATTCTATAAAGATGTCGTTATTTTACAATACCAAAGGTGGGTACAAAATGAATGAAAAAGTTGATAATCAAGCAGTCCAGGAAATTGAGGCTGCCGTTTTTCAAAGGTTAGTAGAGCATTTGCGTTCAAAAACAGAGGTTCAAAATATTGATTTGATGAATCTTGCAGACTTTTGTCGCAATTGT
>Ga0315338_1003433_pt1 | contig 13843 bp, 11 predicted proteins | sample ASW8metaG_FD_204518 | JGI IMG/M metagenome (GOLD analysis project Ga0315338, IMG submission 204518) | Ammonia-oxidizing marine archaeal communities from Monterey Bay, California, United States - ASW #8 | ecosystem: Environmental > Aquatic > Marine > Coastal | place: USA: California | collected... | reverse complement strand
GTTGATTCCACAAAAGCAGGCAACGCAATACTCGCCAAATTACACACGGCTGTTTCCTCTTTCGACGATACTTCCATCACCTCCGTACATAAATTTGACGATTTTATAATACCAATATTCTTTTGATTGGATTTGTGATTGGCTGCGTCTTTGTAGCATAAATAGGGCGTTCCTGTCTCCATTTGTGCGTCCAATATTTTAAACCATAAATCGCGCGCCTTCATCGTTTTTTTGCCTCTGTCCTCCTTCTCGTATCTTTCATAAAGAGTTTGAAATTCTTCTCCAAATACATCACTCAGTCCACGACATTCGTCCGGACACATGAGCGTCCAATTCGCATCGGCTTTGACACGTTCCATGAAAAGGTCGGGTATCCACAATCCGTAAAAGAGATCTCGGGCCTTGAGCTCTTCGTCACCATGGTTTTTACGCATCTGAAGGAACACTTCGATGTCTCCATGCCACGGTTCCAAATAAATCGCGAAACTTCCATTGCGCTTACCACCTCCATTATGAACGATTCCATTATGAATAACATAACTATGTTCTCTTGACATTTGTAGATCATAGACAGTTCCCGAGTATTCGTTTCGTTCAATCTTTTGTACGCGTGTAAACAAATATTTTTTATAACGGAAAAATTTGAAAAACTGATTTTCGTCATATTGACAATGTAATATTTCACATATTTCTCGAGTTCTAGGTATACGTAAAACGTAATTTAATTTTTTATGAATGATATCAGAACCATAACACGATACGTGATGTTGTCCTATACGATTTCGTTCGACACCGCTCGTCAATATTCCCAACCGCAAACATAAATAACGTAGTCCTTCAATTAAAGCATAAGACGTACTATCAAACACTAATTCCTTTTTGCTATTGCAACCATCTGTTTCTAATAATCCTTTGATAATTCGCTTTATTTTACAAATAGGCAAATGCATCCATTTTGGTAATATTCGCTTTTCTTTATTTTCGTCGTACAAATCATAATATTGAAATGGTAATTGTATATTCATATTCCACCTAATTCGGGTTGTATTTCCTTCTTCGTCAACAAAATATTCAATACACCTTTTTTCAAAATAAGTAATCAAAAAGTCCTTCAAATGGTTCTTTTTTATAGAGTGCATACTTACGTATCCAGAATTCGTATGGTTTGGATACATACAACCATCTCCTAACATTATACCATAAAAATAACAATCGTCCTCATTTACCTTTGTAGAATCCTTCTCGTATTCCGGAACAGGATACGATATCATTGTGTTTTCGTCTACATCTTTCGCCTCTATGTACTCCATATGCGCCAAATTTTTATCCAAACGATTTTTAATCATACTGAAATTTAATCCTTTTTTTTGATTGGCTATTGCATATATCGGATGCGTTGGTGTAATACTCAATGGGTATATCGAATGTAGGGTGTGTATTGAAAGCATTGGTCCTTCATAAAAATGCGTCAATACCTTTTCAATTGTCTCCATTTGTCCCATTGCGTTTAATATTTGTGTTTCACCGGCTTCACAATGTTGGATTTGTTTCGGTCCATGTGTAGTATAAATAACCGTTTCGGGAACAATACATTGATCAACATATTTCGCCGTATTATTAAACACGCGCAACATGGGGACGATTCCATTCGACGTACCATTCGTTCCGCGTATTAAACTTCCGGTTGCACGAATATTGTGAATATGAAGTCCGATTCCACCCGCCCATTTCGAGATATTCGCACAATCCTTCAATGTATTGTAAATGCCACCTATACTATCGTCTTCCATGGCTAACAAAAAACACGATGACAATTGAGGTCGAGGTGTGCCTGCATTGAATAATGTCGGCGTTGCATGCGTGAAATACTTCTGCGACATGGCATCATACGTCTCCTTGACGCGCTCCATATCATCTCCGTGTATTCCTATCGCTACGCGCATCCACATATGCTGAGGACGCTCCACTATTTTCTTGTTGATTTGTAACAAATATGCACGTTCTAACGTCTTGAAACCGAAATAATCGATCAAATAATCGCGATCGTATTCAATCATATTATCATACTGCATGCCGTTTTTTTTTACATGATCGTACACTTCTTGCGATATTATCGGACAGTGTTCTCCGTGTATATCTTTAAAGTTGTATAATTCGCACATTACGGTCGTAAAAGAGTCGTGTGTGTTCTTTTGCAAATTTGATACCACTATGCGACCCGCCAATGAACTATAATCTGGATGTGTCGATGCCATTGAAGCGCATTGATCTGATGTCAATTCGTCTATTTGTGTTGTAGATATTCCGTCATATAATTGGTCGATTACTTTCATTGTCAACATGGTATAATTCAATTGAATATTGGCTTCTTGTCCGGTTCTTTTTATTCGCTGCAAGATTTTATCGAAAGAAACGATCTTTCTATCTCCACTTCGTTTTATTACATACATTTCTTCGTTCGTCGACATGATAATTATTCCACCGGAAAAGTATTTATATTCTTTTTCGAATTGGCTCTTTTTCGAATTGGCTCTTTTTTGAATTGGCCCGTGTGATGACACATTTTCATCGTATAATAACCAGTTTCTCGCCGATAATCCCTGAAACGGTATTGTAAATACTTGGTTTCGATATCGTTCAATCCGGTTGTGTATAGTTGGGAGAAATTGTGGAATATTGTATCGTCATATACGCGCGTTTTGTTATACCAGTCCAAGACCACATTTTTATATTCGTCGATATACTGATAGGGGCGTTCGGGCTTCGATGGCACATATTCCGCGATTAAGAACCGCAATTCTCGGGGCAACCGTTCTAATCGATTCATTTAGGCGATTTTTGTCTTTCTGTCACGATTGATACTGGTTCAATTTTATCCTTTTTGAAAAATATCTACGTATATTCTATAATTTAATTATGGATCTTAGGTCAGACCCACCACAAACGAATATAACAAATATTGGCGATAAAAGGGGAATGTCAATCGCTCGAACAGACAAAAAACACGCAGACATTAATAAATTTTACCGAGATCTTGCTATAGAGGCCAAGGCCCAGGAAGGGTGTAACCCTGAAGATGGAGCTAATATTGATCTTATAGCAATGTCTATGGCGAAAATGACTTTGATGCAAGGAAATGTTGAAGGTGGCGGAAGGCCTGTTCGTCAAACCGGGGGTCAACTTATCGACTTCATGGTTCCTATGCTATTATTATTCAGTGGAGATGTAAATGCCTTTTTTTCACGTGCAGCAGATAGTGCAGACGACATTATAAATTGGTTTGCTGGTTGGTGGTCCACACTTTCCGAATGCGTGAGAGGTTTTTGGCGGACTATATTCCCTACGGGTCAAGAACATGCTGCGGCAGCCGCTCTTCTCGGTCTTGGTGGTAATCAAGCGGAGCGAGAAGCCAACACATGGAATTATATTATGGAAATGATTGGTAGTGCAACCACGTCTGCAATGGAAGGAGCTGCAGCGGCAGGGAGAGGAGTCGGTGCTATGGGTGCGTCTGCAATGGAAGGAGCTGTAGCGTTGAGTACAGCTGTACAGACAAAGATTCAACCGTCAATCGACTGGGCAAAGGCGAATCAAGTTCAATTTGGCGCGATGGTTGCTGCAATGGGTTCAAATATTTATTTGTTTGGAGGTACAGTTGCAAGTGGTGCAATGTGGCTTTTAACTTTTTTACAGGGTGTTACATTGACACACTGGATGGTGGCGACTTCAATTATTGCGAGTTATCTGGCGATAAATGGCTCGGATAATATTGCAGCGGATAGGGATGCATTAGTCGACAAAATAAAGGCCGCACCCGCGGAAGTGATAGTTGCCACTCATACCACACCGGCCAAAATAAAGGCCGTACAAACGAATATCAAAACATATTATACGGAAGCTCAAACACGCGGATTGTCGGCAGCACGCGAAATAAGAGAAACAGCAAAAGAAGACCTGATCGGCGCACAAAGGAGAAATGCTGCAGCTATACAAATGGCTGCAAATACAGAAAATACAAAAGGAAACGAAGACAAGGCACAAACGAAAATCGCGAAAATTGTTCGTGCCCGGCGAGCCAAGCAAGCCGCAGCAGCAGCTGCTACTCGCAAAGAAAAAAGAGATACAATCGTTGCCAAAAGAAGAGAACCAGCAGCCGGGGCATCAGCAGCAGCAGGTTCAGGACAACCACCACTCACCAGTTTCGGGTTCGGTCCAAGTGCAAAAGCAGGAGGAAAACGCAATACCAAGAAGCGCTCCAACAAAAAGAAGAAGACGAAGAAGCACAAGAAGAAACAGCATAGAAAGACAAAACGCGGATAAATTCCGATAACATGACATATATTCTCGGTCCAAATCCAAGAATATATGACTACAATATATATCATGAATCTCCACCCCTTTCAAAAATACAAAAACATCTTCGGTGAACCCGGAAAAGGCGCACATCGATTCCGATTTATGGATGTAGCAATCGTCGATTATACACTCACCATTGTCCTCGCTTTTTTCCTATCCTTTTTGACCGGAATTCCAGCGGAACTCACCACTATTTTCAGTTTTCTACTCGGAATCGTTTGCCATATTTTATTCGGTGTTTCTACAAACACCACTCGATATCTTCTTGGATAAATGGTATAAACATATTCATGTAACTCCGTTGTATACCAGAAATGGACCGCGATGAGCTGTTAAAAACAATTGGTATGATTTGTACTCCCGGAAAAGGGATCCTGGCCGCAGATGAAAGCAGTGGAACCATTGGCAAACGTTTTGAGGCGATTTCTCTAGAAAATACCCACGAGAATCGATATCAATATCGCGATTTGCTCTTTACTACACCTCGTCTATGTGATTACATTAGCGGCGTCATTACCTACGAAGAAACTCTTCTCGATAAACGCGACGACGTGCGATTGATTCAGCCCCTACTCGATAACGACATTGTAGTAGGTATCAAAGTAGATTTGGGCGTGAAACCCCTCTATGGAACCCAGGGTGAAACAGTCACACAAGGGTTAGACAATTTAGACGTCCGGTGTAAACAATATTATGATGCAGGTGCTCGATTTGCCAAGTGGAGAGGTGTTCTCAAAATAGACGGGGGAAATCAATTGCCTTCCGAACTTTCATTGCGCGAAAATGCAGTCACACTGGCTAGATATGCATCCATTTGCCAAAATAACGGTCTGGTACCTATTGTAGAACCCGAAATAGTAATGGACGGTCCACACAGCATTGAAGACGCATTCGATATCACAGTCAAAACATTGACCGAAGTATATCGTGAATTGGAACGCCATCATGTGGATATACAGTGCACTTTATTGAAACCCAATATGGTAAGACAGGGTGTTTCTTGTCAAAACACCATTACCGAAATGGATATCGGACATTTGACAGTGAACGCATTGCTCGCTAGTGTACCATCCACCATGCCAGGAGTCGTCTTTTTATCGGGTGGCATGTCTGAGGTAGAAGCGTCGACCGCACTTAACGCGATCAATTCCACCGGTAAAAATACGCCATGGTATTTGACATTTTCTTATGGACGCGCATTGCAATCGTCTGTTTTGCAAACATGGAAAGGTGCGACAGAAAATCGCGCGAAAGCACAGACCATTTTATATGGACGCGCAAAGGCCAATGGACTTGCTGCGTTGGGTAAATATGAAAAAGAAAACGAAAAAACAGCAGCGTCTTTACATGAAGATAATTACGTCTATTAGACCCTCACAATGATTTCATCGATGTGTAATGAAATCATTTTACTATTCGTCGAGTTTTATCAAACAAATTCCCTTTTGCAAAGGGAGATTCCGAATTTCTTTTCCGTCGTCTTCTTGTGATACGACTTCCAACGATAAAGGAATCGGTTTAACGGCCTTTTTCACAGGTGCTCTGTGCTCGCATCCATTTATGCGTTCTGCTTCAATCGTTTTCCATGTATTTTCAATGATCGGGAATGCCTCTTGAAACCACAGTCGATTACGTTCCACCAATACGCAGGAAAGTTGGTCCAAATACCAATAAATCGGCGTATAGAGCGACCAACTCCTCCGTAATTTATGCCGAGTCGTTTCTATCCATTCATTCACATTTGCTTCAGTCAAAGGTATATCCAACGGCATATATTCATAGCGAGGAATACCGGAATATTCTTGGGCCAGTGGATATCCCATGGATTTAGGGCTTGTGACATCGTCATCGTCTCTACATGGATACGTATTCGACCGCGGTCGTCGTTCACCCATCTCATCTTCCATACAAATGGAAATGCGCTCCACGAAATAGAGCATGACACCCTTATGTGAGTGCGTTTCATCGACCCAGAAGTCGGCTTCTGTTTCGTGTTCTTTGAACCGGGTTTCTAGAAAATCACATTCGTCCAAATCGCAACATTCCATTTGCATTTGCATTTGAATCCAATAATCCTTCAAAGGTATTCCGGTAATTTCGCGATTGACAATGTTTTTGATTTCGAGCATACGGCCGAAACGAGGACACCCGCTTTTCGTGACAATACCATCCGGCGACGCTCCTATAAACGAATAATCTTTGTGTTGTATGCAACCGAATTCACTGACTTGTGTTTGATAGATTTGTTCGTAAAGGGCAGTGGATATGGGTTCGTATTTCTGACCCCAATGCATTGGACTACTTACAGATGTACGTCCGAAACCCTTATTGGGATCGAGTTCTTGACATTTCTCGTAAATGAGGCGATTGCGACTGGCTTCGGTACCTAGTATTTTCCCCAAACTGCTTGCGCTTATGAGGTCGTGTCGGAATTTGAACCATTCGTGGCTTCTTTGGGCGGGTTGGACGATGGAAAGGAGTTCTTTCAGCGTATCTTCGTATCGTTTTACAGGAATCTCTTTTATGAGATGAGTCGTTGGGTAAGAACGAGGAGGACAATGTGCGACGGGAAGTGTAAAATAATCATTACATATGACTTGACAATGTGTCTTTATGATGGATTCGTCTTCTTCTTCACACATACCTATTTCTAGCCATTCTTCAAAGACAAGCACAGCTATATCATGCGCCATCGTTTCATGAAACGTGGGCGAGTGTAGTTCGAGTATGTGATCCGATACATACTCATGTGTGAGATCGTATAACAAGGGGGTTGCATCCACTAAATCCTCCTCTAAAGGATGATCCATACATTCTTCTTCTTCTTCTTCTTCCTCCTCTTCTGAAGAAGACGAATCCGAAGAAGATACGGACATGATGGATATCTCCGAAGCAACACTTTCGTCGCAACTAGTTTCAATTATCTCGGCTTCTTGCATTTTTATATAATCAATGGGTTAGATATTATATAAAATCAATTTTACGTTCTAAGTAGATTCTCATTCATGTTTTATTCCGAATACATTCAATAATACGAGACCGATGACTAAAAAGTACGGTTCTTGTAATGTTGCAAACGTCCATATTGCTACCGCAATAGACGCCATTATACTATGTCTGGGTATAGTGGAATAGTAATCCAATTTTCGATAATATATAAAAAGGGCGGTAATGATCGAAAGAGCCAATAGTTTAACAGCGCGATATGTCGAATTTTTCATTGTCTATACACTATTAGGCTAAAAAATAAAAGGTGAAATATCCTGAACGCATGTAAGATTCACAATTATCCAATGCCTCTTTTTCAGATTGTCCTTCTTCTAAAAATGCACGGTAAATTGTTTTGGCGCGATATAAACGGGCAAAATACCCCAATGTCATAATCACACAAAGCCACATGGCGACTGTCGATAACTTTAGACAGGTCACTCCAAACAATAGGGTGAGTGTTTTGTATACACCAAGGTAAATGACACAATGTAATAAAATGGAGCCGAGAACGTCGAATGATACGAGTTCAGAATAAGGCGTTTCAGGGTCGGTTGTTTGTAAATATGTTTCGAAACACGAGTTCATATACTATAAGATGCGATAAAAGCCTATAGTATATTTATAGACGACTGTTTATTTCACAGGTTCCTTCTTTTTAGGTGTCATTGATTTTATGGTGGATACTCTTTTTGCGTCCACGTTTCGCAAAATAAACTCTTTTTTATCAGAATTAAAATTGAGTGAAGGAATCGAATTAATTTCACGAGTTTCACGGTCATATATTACGTCCTTTGCCTTTGATAATTTTCCCTTCTCTAAACATGTATTAAAAAATTTCTTCAATTGCTTGACGTTTTTTAAAGGGAGTTCATTGTCACGTCCGTATTTTTCAGAAAATCCGTGGAGTATTTGTGTTTTACGCGTTTTATCTAATTTATTCCACGGTTCTTTTTGATTGGTGGTCCGTTCCATTTCAAGCAAACCGTCTAAAGAACTCATATCCATTGAGTTCTTGAATCCAGTGCCATGTTGCGGATAATAACTTGATTTTTGTGCGGGTTTTTCAGTTTCTTCTGGTACGGGTTGAGTGTTGTCTTCGACTGATGATTGAGCGTTGTCTTCAACTACAGATGGAACCATTATTTATGTGCTCTGCCTTTAAGTTAATATCAAGAGCAATGTTTATTCTATTTCTATTTATATACTTGTGTAAAATACGAAAATATCTTATATCATCTCATTATAACCGTCCATTCTTTCTACTATTTCCAAGATGAGTGACACAGAAGACCCCTCATCAAACGAACGAAATCTTACCGTTTTATGGGAGAAACCGAAGAAGGCAAGGAAAGTCGCCTTGGAAAAACCCAAGAAGAAAAGGGTGTGTACGACCGATGACGAATGGACCAATATGTTGGCGAAATTTCAAGATTTTTCAGATAACGATGTGATAGAAATCTTGGAAAATACACCCGAAAATGCAAAAATGTTGGTTTCGCATATACGGTCGAAAATTCACGGGTATGCTTCACAGGATCGGGATAAGGGGTTATATGACGCAGATAAATTCATCTGTTTCCAAGAAGTTGTCGAATTACTAAAATCGAGTTCGGTCGAGTGTTTTTACTGTCACGAACGCGTTTTGCTATTATATACCTTTGTTCGTGATACAAAACAGTGGACTTTGGAACGAAAAGACAATTCACTCGGTCATAATCGCGATAATGTTGTCTTGGCATGTCTAAGATGTAATGTGAAACGTAAATGTATGAAAATGGAACGGTATATTTTGACGAAACAATTAGACCATATTGAGAAATTGGACTAAATAAAGGGAACCAAGGTTCCCTTTAGAACCCTCCTTCTGTGCGAGGGTTTGATTGGTTTTGGTGATTTTTGGTGATTTTTGGTGATTTTTGGTGATTTTCATATTGTAAATCTTGGAATATGATGAAAAAATGTTGGAATATATAGTTGAAATCATAATGAGACATATTGGATTCTGGGTATATTTTGCATTTTGTTTTACGTTTTTCCAAGATTTATTTTGTCATTACTCAAAAATACATATAAACGGTTTTATTATTATTATACAAATGAATATCCTTACAATTTTTTCCGGAAGAAGGGACAATATAGAAGTTCTTGTTAAATATCTTAAAACGGCACTTGAATATAATATTATCGACGAAGTCCATTTTTGGAATAACACCCGAAATGTAAATGATGAAAATTATATCAAATCGATCAGTAATCTAAAAAGAACGTCGTCTTTTGGTGATGGAAATTATATTCGCATAACACCAATGATAACAAACAATTCATTCGAATGCAACATTCGAGCGCCAAATGATATTCATATCAAGATTACAAATGACAATATCGAATATGAAATTGTATTGGGGGGTTGGAAAAATACAAAATCCGTTATCAGAGAAAACAATTGCGAAATAACGAGTGTAATCGCAGACAACATCGCGGATGGATATACTGAGAATACGTTTACAATCACTTGCGAGAATGGTACGTTACATATTATTAAAAACATGCAAGTAATTATGTCTCAAAAAATACATCCCCATTTTACTATTCAAAACATATATTTCAAGACAGGGTTCGGGTCGGTCGGAGATCTAACTTATGCAACAACTCAAAATAAAGGGTTTTATTTTATGGATACTTGTGAAAAAAGTTGGAAAAATTACTACAACCATTACACTGACGCAAAATACGAGAATGATATTATACTCAAATGCGACGATGATATCGTTTTTATTGACTTGCATAAATTACCATCATTTATAGAGTTTACCAAAACGACCAATTATGATTTAGTATTTGCAAATACAATCAATAACGGAGTTGCGTCTTATTATCAACAAAACAGATATAATTTAATACCAAAAAACGTCATGGATCTAGAATACCCCGACAACGGATTAAAAGGTTCTTTATGGGAAAATGGGAAAATGGCGGAAAAAATACATGAATATTTTATTGATAATTATGAATCATTTTTACATCACGATTATAACAAAGAAATTATCCCTATCTCAACTCGTTTTAGTATCAACTTTTTCGGATACAAAGGAAATAATTGGCACAAAATAAAGGACTGTTTTCAAGGCGACGACGAATACAATTTAACCGTGGATTATGTAATAAATCGACAATTCAAAAACGTTTTATATAGTGATTTTTATGTATCACACCTATCCTTCTGTAGACAAAATGAAACCGGAATCGATTTGTGTAAACTCATTAAAAAATATCATACATTATATTCACAATATTCCTTTCCAACAACATAAAGGAATACCCTCGAAAGGAGTATAAATATTCCTTTCGCAAACTATACAATGAACTCTTTATCCAAGATAGAATTGCCAACACATCAATCCACATTATTTCAAGGAATCAATATGGCAACATTACATCAACCTATACGCAACAAATTAACCGATTTTTACATCCACAAAAGAATTCCCAACCTCCTATTTCACGGAAGTTCCGGTTCGGGAAAACGCACCCTTGTATACAACTACATTCACCAAATTTATGAAGGTTCCAAGGAAAAACTCAAAACCAATGTCATGTTTGTCAATTGCGCCCATGGCAAAGGGATCAAATTCATACGAGAAGACCTCAAATTTTTCGCAAAATCCAATCTCAAAGGCACACAAGGCGTCCAATTCAAAACAATTGTTTTATTTAATGCCGATAATCTTACAATCGACGCTCAATCAGCACTGCGTAGATGCATTGAACTATTTAGTTATAATACGCGATTCTTCATCATGGTTGAAAATAAGGAAAAACTATTGAATCCGATTTTGAGTCGCTTTTGTGAGATATATGTACCCGAAATCATGGATATCAATGGAAACACACACAATTTACATCAATATCATTTAGAGAAAACTTACGGTCCATCGCCAAATTATAATGATTGGTTTAAAACACATCTCGAACCTTTAGATAAAACACCTACGGAATTCGTAGCCATTGTATCAGATGCCTATGAAAATGGTTTGTCTTGTATGGATTTAATGAAATGGATCGAAACAACAGACTCTTTAGAGGAAAGGGATCGAACGATACTCAATATGGAATTTCATAAAATTCGATGCGAATTCAAAAATGAGAAATTGTTGATGTTCTCCCTATGTATGAAATTACCTATTCGTTTTATTGATTGATACCAAATATCCGTATATGATAAAATCCATGGACGATTTTGTCATATCAAACTTGCACGAATCACGTAACGAGTGGTGTGGACGCCTAGTCAGTCTTTTTACTCCTCTTGTAACAGAGGGAATTCAATCCATATTCGATGAAGCTTGGAGAATGTGTTCCGATAACGACGAAATGGGGAAATATCTCATGACGTTTCAAAACCTCATATCACGCATTCCAAAGTGGAATTCTGTCATCGTAGAAGAAGAGCGCAAACGCATCATCGATCGTAGCGGATGCAACTATTTAGAGGATTTGATTACATGCGTACACATTATTCAACTCAAAGTTCTTACCTGCATTCGTGTAGGAAACAAACAGAAAAAAATCGATATATCCATACCGAAACTCGACCATTTCATTCACAAGGTATATGTCAATGTGGCTCGCAAACTCTACATGAATGTCTATTTATACGAGAAGAATTTGACCGCGCTCCAAAAGCAAAAGAACATGCGTGAAATGGAACTTCTTATACAAGAATGCATCTTGGTTACCATTCGAGAAAGTGTGCCTACAGAAGAAATTATTCGCGCATATATGGACGAAAGTGAAGAGCAAGAGGAGGAGGTTTTCGTGGAACAAATCAAGGAACCCGTCTTGACAACTTCCGAAAAAGAAGATGAAAAAGAAACCACAAAAGAAGATTCCGAGACGACCGAAGAGATACCTATTGTGCCTTCCATCAAAAATATGGATGAAGAAAAGGTAGTGACAACATTGTCATTTAACGATAGTGACAGTGTTTTAGAGGGTGATGATAGCGTTCAAAGTGTCGAAGCACCGAAAACACTCGAGCGTTTAGAGGAAATTAGCACGACACGTGCACTCGAGCGTAAAATGGAAGAAGATGACGATGACGAAGACGATGAACGTATTAAAATATCGACCGAAGATATCGATTTAACCGGATTTGATGTTCTAGATGAACCTCGAACCGGGGGGTCCGTGGACGAATCTGAAATAAAACTCGATTTTGAAGAACTCTAAAGAGGTTTTATTTTGTCAATTGATTCACTTTATACCCCATCACGGTAAGAAACGTTTTCCAATAAGTCGGTTCGTACCAAGTAATTATCGCAAACATACCATACAAAACTGCTATTTTTATGGTATTTGACGGAAGATAGTATGCCATACCCATACCGGCAAGATTACTCAAAATATCACCGATTATGTTTAGGTGAGAATCGCCGAAATAATTTGATTTACCTAAATCGTCTTCTTCTTGGAGTCGGTATCGGTGAATAAACCAATCCTGGTTTTCCAATACTTCAAACAGAGTTGTGATTATCAATGTAATGGCAAAAATCCACCCTTTCGGTATGGGTAATTGCAATAGTGTCAATACAATGAAAAACGGCCAAAACAAATGGGTAATTGAATAGAAATCGAACAAATGTATACTGGTTGTTTGGGTGCGTATTTCTCTCATTCAGAATACTATACAATGAGGAAAAATAAGGATATTGATAATGATCCCCCTCTTCACGTTTCTTTTTAGGTATTAACTTAACTTATTAGTGATTTATTATAAAATATATTTTATAGGGAAAAATTATTATTAATAATATATATATAATGGATTCACAATATGATCAAAATTTTAACAGCAAAATGACATTATCTACTGTTAGCGCGTCGACGGGTAATAATTATGAATATAGGATAGGAGGAAAAAGTGAGAATTGGAATAAGTATAGTATATTTGAATTATTTGCTTTCAAAGGTTATCTATGTTTAAAAATAGAACCTATATATAGTCAATTACCAATATTAGCTGTTATTAAATCTTATTCAGATAGTAAAGATATAAAATCAACGAGATCGTATTCTAATCGAATTGGGTTAAATGTACCAGGTAATGCATTCAATCGACCAGGAAGGATTGATTTTTTAGCTTCTGAAATGGCCTTTAATTTTTTAGAGCAATGGGGAAAAATAGATTGGAATGATATTAAAGATATTAAAACATATTCAATAAGTATAGGGAAAAGTACAGATGTTGATAGAAAGAAATTATATAAACAAATTTTAGATGCACTAAAGCATAATCTACCATCAGAAACCGGAGTTATTTATCAGGTAATTTCAAAATCAATAACAAAAGGAGGTAAAAGAAAAAATACCAAAAAACGATCTTTAAAAAAGAAAAAAAAATCTTTAAAAGCAATTCGTTTAAAACGCAGTAAAAAGAGCTTGAAAAAATGCCGTACACGTAAAGTAAAAAAAAACGGCGTTTTAAATTGCCAAGGGT